>ENA-OQIF01000248-OQIF01000248.1-human-gut-metagenome-genome-assembly--contig:-NODE-248-length-26408-cov-4.994254_pt1 | contig 26408 bp, 18 predicted proteins | sample MGYA00242574_ERZ504738 | MGnify/ENA primary metagenome ERZ504738 (study PRJEB26092, sample SAMD00036437) | human gut metagenome | host: Homo sapiens | study: EMG produced TPA metagenomics assembly of...
TTTTAACGCAAAAAAACCAATGCTGGCAGCAACTCCAAAGAGAAGTCCTTTTCCAACCAACCAAGATATCTTATATAACACCTTTTTCCTGCTAAATGCTTCATCCTTGATTTTTTCTTGTAAAAAAGAATATTTCTCCGGCTCCTGATCTGGTCCGTGATCCGTTTCCATAGACATACTCATTTCTCCTTATTTCTAATCCTTTTTATAGTATACAATATTTCTTCTTTCCTTTGCAACTCAAATAGGTTAAAATATACTCAGGGTGAGAAAAATGAATCAAAAAACATTATTAAAATTAGAATATGACAAAATAATCAATCTTTTGGCAGATCAGGCATCTTCAGACAGCGGAAAAAGACGCTGCAAGACTTTGTTGCCTATGACTGACTTAGAAGAAATCAATACAGCAGAAGAACAGACTGCCGCCGCATTTACACGAATCGTGAAAAAAGGACGGCCTTCTTTTAGTGGATGTTACTCCGTGGAAGACTCTATGAAACGCCTTGAGATCGGTGCGGCTCTTAGCAGCGCAGAACTTCTTCGCATCTGCAAATTAGCAGAGACTGCGGGGCGTGCCAAATCTTACGGACGTCATGATACCGTGGACGAACTTGCCGACTGCCTCGACAGCTATTTCGAACAGTTAGCTCCGCTTACTCCACTTACAACCGAGATACGAAGATGCATTATCGAAGAAGATGAGATCAGTGATGATGCAAGCAGCAATTTAAAACATATCCGTAGAAGTATCGGAATGATCAACGATAAAGTACATTCCACATTGACCTCCCTTGTCAATGGGTCGCTTCGTTCCTATTTACAAGATCCAATTATCACAATGCGGGGTGACCGTTACTGCCTGCCGGTGAAAGCAGAATACCGCAGTCAGGTAAGTGGAATGATTCACGATCAGTCTTCTACCGGTTCCACACTTTTTATTGAACCGATGGCTGTCGTAAAACTTAACAATGACTTAAAAGAACTTTACGGAAAGGAACAGGAGGAAATTCAGATTATTCTGGCAAGACTCAGTGTGGATGCTGCAGAATACATCGAAGAACTTCGAAGCAATTACACAATTCTCGGAGAACTGGATTTTATTTTTGCAAAAGGTGCTCTGGCACTTTCGATGAATGCAAGCCGTCCAATTTTTAACACAGACGGATATATTCATATCCGCGAAGGGCGCCATCCACTCTTGGACAAGAAAAAAGTCGTACCGATTACGATTATGCTCGGCAAGGAATTTGACCTCCTCATCGTAACCGGGCCGAACACGGGCGGTAAGACTGTTTCCTTAAAAACAGTCGGATTATTCACATTGATGGGGCAGGCAGGTTTGCATATTCCTGCACTTGACCGCTCCAAGCTTTCTGTATTCGAAAATGTATACGCCGATATCGGGGATGAGCAGAGTATTGAGCAGAGTCTCAGTACATTCTCTTCACACATGACGAATATCGTATCTTTCCTGCAGGATGTGGACGACCGTTCTCTTGTACTTTTTGATGAACTCGGTGCAGGAACCGATCCAACAGAAGGAGCCGCACTTGCAATTGCAATCCTTTCTTATTTGCATGAAAGAGGAATCCGAACAATGGCAACAACGCACTACAGTGAGTTAAAAGTATTTGCACTTTCCACTAAAGGTGTCGAAAATGCCTGCTGTGAATTTGATGTAGAGACGCTGCGTCCGACTTACCATTTATTGATTGGTATTCCGGGAAAAAGTAATGCGTTTGCCATTTCCAGCAAGCTTGGACTTCCAGATTACATTATTGAAAGTGCGAAAAGTCATCTGTCTGAACAAGACGAATCTTTTGAAGACTTACTTGCCGATTTAGAGACAAGCCGGCGCACAATCGAAAAGGAGCAGGCTGAGATTGCCTCTTATAAACGCGAGATTGAAAAGCTAAAACATAGTCTTGATGCCAAACAGGAGAAATTAACCGAACAAAAAGAACGTATTATAAAAGAAGCAAACGAAAAAGCCAATGCCATCCTGCGTGAAGCAAAAGAAGTTGCCGATGAGACGATGAAGCAGTTCCGAAAATTCGGAAAAGAAAATATCTCTGCAGCCGATATGGAACGAGAACGGGAACGTTTACGAAAAAAATGGCAAAGACACAATCCGGCATGACATTGGAAAAGAAAAACCAAAGAAACAGCACAAACCAAGCGATTTCAGATTAGGGGAGTCCGTGAAAGTTCTCAGCATGAATCTGACCGGAACGGTAAGCTCCCTCCCAGACGCCAAAGGAAATCTTTTTGTACAGATGGGAATCCTTCGTTCGCAAGTGAACATTTCGGATTTAGAGATCATCGAGGAACCGATGACCATCACAGCCAAACAGATGCGACGTACCTCCACCGGCAAGATGAAGATGAGCAAATCGCTTGCAGTAAGCCCGGAGATCAATCTCCTTGGAAAGACTGTGGATGAGGCTATCGCCGAACTGGATAAATATCTGGATGATGCATACATTGCACATGTGAGTCCTGTTCGTATCGTCCATGGAAAGGGAACCGGAGCGCTTCGCAACGGAATCCACAGCTACCTGAAACGCCAAAAACATGTGAAATCCTACCGTCTCGGCGCTTTTGGTGAAGGAGATGCCGGTGTTACAATCGTAGAATTCAAGTAGATGTTCACTCACAAATTTAAAGGAGAAAGCCAATGGTAACAAAACAAAAAATATTGATCGTTGATGATGATGAAAATATTGCAGAGTTGATTTCACTGTATCTTACAAAAGAATGCTTTGATACAATGATGGTACATGATGGCGAAGATGCACTGTCTGCATTCGATACCTATGCTCCGAATCTGATTCTATTAGATTTAATGCTTCCGGGAATTGACGGCTATCAGGTCTGTCGGGATATTCGCTCCAGATCCAACACTCCGATTATCATGCTCTCTGCAAAAGGAGAAGTATTTGACAAGGTACTTGGATTAGAACTGGGAGCAGATGATTATATCATCAAACCGTTTGACGCAAAAGAACTGATTGCACGGGTAAAAGCAGTTCTTCGAAGATATCAGCCTGGAAAATCTGATTCTGCTTCAGATGATAAAGGAAAATGTGTCTCATATCCTGGAATTACAATCAATCTGACAAATTACTCTGTCGTAGTTGACAATATACAGGTGGAGATGCCTCCAAAGGAATTGGAACTATTATATTTTCTGGCATCTTCTCCAAATCAGGTGTTTACAAGAGAACAGCTTTTAGATCAGATCTGGGGATATGAATACATCGGAGATACCCGTACTGTTGATGTCCATATTAAGCGAATTCGTGAAAAAATCAAGAACCATGACACCTGGGGGCTTGCCACCGTCTGGGGAATCGGTTATAAATTTGAGGTAAAATAATATGCGAAGCACATTGCATTTAAAATTCTTTATTGTCTACATTGCCTTTGGATTTTTGGTTTTATTTTCCGTATCTGCGATTGCACCTCAGATGCTTTCGTATCGTTTGGAAAACACAACCGCCAAAAAGCTTTACACAGATGCTACTATGATCTCTTCCGAATATCTGCCAAGATATTTTTCGGAGGACATCTCTCTTTCGGATATCCATGCGCAGCTGAATGGAATGCAGGAGTACACTTCTGCAAACTTGTGGTTCGTGGAATCCGACGGAACACTGATCACGTCTTCTATTTTATCCGGACAACCTTCTGCTCCTGAGAAGATCAAAGAGTTTAATCCGGCGGAAAACGGAAGCAGTACCTATCAGATCAGTGATTATCACGGTTATTTTGACGAAGATATGATCACAATCATCACACCAGTGACAAACAGCTATTTTGTGAAGGGATACTTACTCATCCATAAGCCTGTTTCCCACTTGGATGAAGAATGTAAGACACTTTTATTACCGGTGTATATTACTGCTTTTGTCATCTATCTTCTGTCATTTTCCATTTTGGCGGCATTTCAATTCTTCGTCTATCGCCCTCTTCGGCAAATCACAGAGGCGGCGAAGCAATATGCCTCCGGCAATCTGGAGTATGAGATACCAGTCACTACACAGGATGAGATTGGATATTTGTCCGCTTCGTTAAATTATATGTCCACACAATTGAAAGATATGGACGACTATCAGAAAAAATTTATTGCAAACGTATCCCATGACTTTCGTTCTCCGCTCACCTCTATCAAAGGGTACTTGGAAGCGATGGCAGATGGAACCATTCCTGTAGAAATGCAGGACAAATATTTTAAGATTATTTTATTTGAAACCGAGCGTCTGACCGATCTGACTCAGGATCTTCTGACACTCAATCAATTTGATACAAAGAATATGCTTTTGGACAAAACATCATTTGACATCCATGAAGTCATCAAAAATACAGCTGCAACTTTTGAAGGAACCTGCACTGGCAAGAGAATCTCTATCAAATTACTCTTTGCCACCAAAGTACTTAATGTCTCAGCTGACAAACGAAAAATCCAACAGGTTTTATACAACCTTTTGGATAACGCTATCAAATTCAGTCCAAATGATTCTGAAATCATAATAGAGACAACCGAACACAATGAAAAAGTATTTGTTTCAGTCAAGGATCACGGAATTGGAATCCCGAAAAAAAAGTCTCAATAAAATTTGGGAACGTTTCTACAAGACAGACTTATCCCGCGGAAAAGATAAAAAAGGAACTGGACTTGGGCTTTCCATTGTAAAAGAAATCATTCAGGCTCACAAACAAAATATCAACGTTGTGAGCACGGAAGGTGTCGGGACAGAATTTACGTTTTCATTACAAAAAAGGATGCCTTAATAAAGCATCCTTTTTATTGCGTTCTTATCCATATTATCTTTTGTCACCCATGTATATCCACTGTCGATCACCGCTTCATTGCCAAGCCCCAACACATCTCTTACCGCTGCAACAACAGTCGCATATCCCATTCCATACGGATTCTGTACAATCAGCCCATTCACCTTTCCTTCTTTTAACAGCTTCATCTGATCGTTTCCACCATCAAATCCAACCACACTCAGATCATCCCGATCCACCTCAGTCAACACATCTGTCACCAGTTTTGTCGCGCTCAGATTCATCGCACAAATCCCTTTCAAATTCGGATGCTGCTCTAAAATATATTTTATAACATCTTCCTGTGTCAGTGATTCCGCCTGAATCTCTTCTTCTCCTTCTGCTTTAGCTGCATTCTTTTCTTCTGCAATTGCCTTTGCCTTCTCCTCTAACTGATCCATGTAATACACATCTACGATCTGCACATTCGGATACGATGCTGCAATCTCATCCTGGAACCCTTTTTCTCTTTCCTGTGTATTCATAGCCTGAGAATCCGGCATGATCAATGCCACTTCCCCATTTTCATCCATAATAGAAGCAAGTTTTGACGCTGCCGTCTTTGCAGCCTCTTGGTTGTTCGTAGAACATGTCGCTACCACTCCCTGATACTCACTTCCCGAATCAAATGCAACAATCGGAATATCATTTTCTGCCGCAAGATCAAATTGTACCTCGCATGCTGTCGCATCTACTACTGAAATTCCAACCGCAACCGGGTATCTGGCAAGCTCTTCATCCAAAATATTAACCTGTTCATCCACATCGTCGCTCTCGCTTGGTCCACTGTAATTCAGACGTACTTTGTCATCCCCTTTATACCCAAGCATAGAATTGATGTCCGCAACTGCTCTTTCCGCTCCCTCTTTCACTTCATTCCAATAACTGTCATTGCTGTTTCTTCCTATAATAGAAATATATGATCCCGGTTCTAAATTCAGATTCTCAACATTGGAATATGCAATTGGGCGGAGCACATCAAGTTTACTCTGATTCTCATTCTCTTCCTTCCCGGTCTTATCCACTGTTGTCTGCTGCTCTTCCCGCGTTTATGTTTTTTTTGAGCACGCAGTTCCCATTAAAGTAATACAAAGAATCCCTGCGATTATTTTCCATCTTTTCTTCATATTTATAGTTCTCCTAAGTCAATTCTTAATTTTATCCTTTATCACTATACACCAAAATCTTCAAAAATAGGATAAATTATTTCTTAAATTTTTCTGCATAACCCAATATTTTGATAAATTTTTATCAAAAATTGTATACTGTATCCGTTTTTGTACAATATATGCCTTGCGTTAAATTATTATCTAATGTTATAATAAGCTCGATTGAAATACTATTCATTTTTTATTTAATAAATTATATCTAACAGGAGGATTTTACCAATGGAGAAAAATTGGAATTCTAATTGGGACGGGTTCAAACCAGGACGTTGGAACCGTACATCTGTAAATGTCCGCAACTTTATTCAGGAGAACTACACTCCATATGAAGGAGATGACTCTTTCTTAGCAGGACCTACAGAAGCTACTACAAAACTTTGGGCTCAGGTTATGGACCTTTCTAAACAAGAGCGTGAAGCTGGCGGAGTATTAGATATGGATACAAAGATCGTATCTACTATTACTTCTCACGGACCGGGATACTTAGACAAAGACTTAGAGCAGATCGTTGGTTTCCAGACAGATAAACCTTTCAAACGTTCTCTTCAGCCATTTGGTGGTATCCGTATGGCTCAGAATGCATGCCATGAAAATGGATACGAAGTAGATCCTGAAGTTGTAAAAATCTTTACTGAATATAGAAAGACACACAATCAGGGGGTATTTGATGCTTACACACCAGAGATGAGATTAGCCAGAAAATCAGCTATCATCACAGGTCTTCCAGATGCATACGGACGTGGACGTATCATCGGTGACTACCGCCGTGTTGCATTATACGGAACAGATTGGTTAATCGAAGACAAAAAACAACAACTTGCTACTTCTTTAGTAAGAATGACTGGTGAAAACATCCGTCTTCGTGAGGAATTGTCAGAACAGATCCGTGCACTTGGAGATTTAGCAAAATTAGGTCAGATCTACGGATATGACATTTCTAAACCAGCTGCTAACGCAAAAGAAGCTATCCAGTGGTTATACTTTGGATACCTTGCAGCTGTTAAAGAGCAAAACGGTGCTGCAATGAGTCTTGGACGTACTTCTACATTCCTTGATATCTATATCCAGCGTGACTTAGACAGAGGATTGATCACAGAAGAACAGGCTCAGGAATACATTGACCACTTCATCATGAAGTTACGTCTTGTTAAATTTGCTCGTACACCAGAGTACAATGCATTATTCTCAGGTGACCCAACATGGGTAACAGAGTCTATCGGTGGTGTTGGTGTTGACGGACGTCCGCTTGTTACAAAGACATCTTTCCGTTACCTTCACACATTAGATAACTTAGGTACAGCTCCAGAACCAAACTTAACAGTACTTTGGTCAACACGTTTACCAAAAGCATTCAAAGAATACTGTGCTAAGATGTCAATTAAATCATCTTCTATCCAATATGAAAATGATGATTTAATGCGTCAGACTCACGGAGATGACTACGCAATTGCTTGCTGTGTATCTTCTATGAAAGTTGGTAAAGAGATGCAGTTCTTCGGAGCTCGTGCAAACCTTGCAAAATGTTTATTATACGCAATCAACGGTGGTGTTGACGAGAAACTGAAAGTTCAAGTTGGACCAAAATACCGTCCGGTTGAAGGCGATGTGCTTAATTACGATGATGTAATGGAAAAATTCGATGACATGATGGAATGGTTAGCAGGACTTTATGTAAATACATTGAACATCATCCACTACATGCATGACAAATACAGCTACGAAAAACTTCAGATGGCTCTTCATGACAGAGAAGTAAAACGTTACTTCGCAACAGGTATTGCAGGACTTTCTGTTGTAGCTGACTCATTAAGCGCTATCAAATACGCAAAAGTAACACCAATAAGAGATGAAGACGGACTAGTTGTAGACTACAAAGTAGAAGGTGAATTCCCTAAATACGGTAACAACGACGATCGTGTTGACGAAATCGCAGTTGAAATCGTTCGTTCATTCATGGACAAAGTAAGAAAACACCATACATACCGCCAAGGTGTGCCAACAACTTCTATCTTAACAATTACTTCTAACGTAGTATATGGTAAGAAAACTGGTAATACACCAGATGGTAGAAAAATGGGAGAGCCTTTAGCTCCAGGTGCTAACCCAATGCACGGACGTGATACTCACGGTGCTTTAGCATCACTTGCTTCTGTTGCTAAGATTCCATTCAGACACGCACAAGACGGTATTTCAAATACATTCTCAATCATTCCGGGTGCTCTTGGAAAAGAAGACCAGGTATTCGCTGGAGACTTAGATCTTGACAGAATCGAAGAATGCGGAAACCAGGCTTGCAATATTCCAAACATCACGGAAAGCATCGACAACGAATAAGATCGAAGGAGGAATTTAAGATGGCAGTAAATCAACAACAAGTAGATAACTTAGTAAACATGTTAGATGGATACGTAGAACAAGGTGGACACCACTTAAACGTTAACGTATTTACAAGAGAAACTTTATTAGACGCTCAAAAACATCCTGAAAACTACCCACAATTAACTGTTCGTGTTTCAGGATACGCTGTAAACTTTATCAAATTGACAAAAGAACAGCAAGACGACGTTATCTCACGTACATTCCACGAAGGTATGTAAGCGATAAAGTTCACACATTAGTAAAAGCCGGACAGGGTCATGCTCGCATGGAAACCTGGCCGGTTTTCTACTAATGAGATGGACGAACGTATATGAGCAAACATAGTTGCAAAAGGAGACTTTTTTATGACCAAAGGTTATATTCATTCTATCGAGAGCTGTGGTACAGTAGATGGTCCCGGAATCCGTTATGTAATCTTTTTCCAAGGTTGTCCTATGAGATGTCTCTATTGTCATAATCCAGACACTTGGGAACCAAACAAAGGCACTCAGATGACCGTAGATGAAGTGTTAGAAGGTTTCTACAGTAATATGCCATTCTATCACAACGGTGGTGTTACTGTGACCGGCGGAGAGCCTATGATGCAGATGGATTTTCTCATTGAACTATTTACCAAACTTCACAAAGATGGAATTCACACTTGTATTGATTCTTCCGGCATTATGTTTCAACCAGATAATGAGACATTTATGAATAAACTGGATACTCTTCTTGAAGTGACAGATTTAATCATGCTTGACATCAAACACATTAACCCTCAAAAACATAAAGAGCTTACCGCTCATTCGAATGAGCGTATTCTTGCATTTGCAAAATATCTTGATGAAAAGCATATTCCAGTCTGGATTCGTCATGTTGTAGTTCCAGGGATTACTTTATACAAAGAATATTTAGAAGAATTAGGACATTTTCTTGGCACACTGAACAATGTCCATGCACTGGACGTGCTTCCGTATCATTCCATGGGAAAAGTAAAATATGAAAATCTTAATATGGATTATCCTTTAAAAGATACACCGGAAGCAACTAAGGAAGAGGCAGCAGCGGCAAAAAATATCATTTTGTCCGCCTATAAATGTACTAAATTGAAAGCATAAAATTGCTTGTATATTTGGTCTGTTTGTATTAAAATAAATGAAAGGGTAGATATATTTCATATCTATCAAATGTACAAAAAGGAGGATACATACTATGGCACACGTAATTAGTGATGAATGCGTAAGCTGTGGAGCTTGCGAAGCTGAATGTCCTGTAGGAGCTATTTCTCAGGGTGCTGACCACTACGAAATCGATAAAGATGCATGTGTTGACTGTGGCGCTTGTGCAGCACAATGCCCAACAGGAGCAATCTCTGCTGAATAATAAATAATCGAAAAGTGATCACAAAGTTTAAAAGTGTCGCAGATTTTTAGTCTGTGGCACTTTTTATATTACACTCATGCCTGAATAAGTTTTTTAAGAATTCCTCTGTATATAAAATACTATATGATTTTTAGCCTCGAATATTTGACTTGATTTAGATTTGTAACAGACTGGCAGATAAAAATTATCTGCCATAAAAGACCTGTTCTATGATTGTTTCACTGTGGCAAAAACACGAGCTGCTTCCGCAGAGAATCTGATAAACTTCCGAGTTTGCCCAACAATCTCACAATGGTTTCTTTCTGCATTTCTTGCTTTCCTTCATTTCTTCCAACAACTCTTTCTTCGCTCAGCATCTCTTGAAAAACCATAAATCTTTCCCCCATTTCCCGGTTGACTTTAATCTTTTCAATCGTTTTTTGAAGTTGTCTTACAAATGGATCTTCCGACTCTTCTTTGCTCTCCTTCAAGTCTGCTTTTACGAACTTCAAAAAGTTGACCAGACTTTCAGATACTTCCTGAGGATTCTCCCCACGTGTACTCAGGAAAATGGTATACCTCTCATCTCCAAGATCGACCGCGCTCTCCTCCTCGCAGATATTGCAGAACGTATATTTATATTTTTATCTCCAAACGGATCAAAGTCACAGATAAAAATGACATACGCCGGCGGAAGATCCTCATAGTCTCTTCCGGAAAGCAACAAATCCATATCCATCTGACCGTGATAATATCTGCTTCGCTTTCCTAAATGCGGTGTGCTTGCCGCCTGCATCTCAACATTATAGCATGTCTGTTCTTCATCCTGGGCATAAATGTCAAGACGCACCCCTTTATACTCCGGATGATAGACAACACTCTTCTCCTTGCTAATTTCAACGCGGGCAATCGGAAATCCTAAAACCATCTCCAGATTTCCCTCCATTTCTACAGAGGAATTCTTATTGACATCATAGCACACCGATACTTTAAATACAATGAAAAGTTCTGTCGAAATTTGATGAGCGTTTTTTTACAGCTTATGGACAATCTTATGGTATGATATATATGTTACATATTCATTCTAATTTAATAGGGGGTTAATATTGTATGGGCGAAGTTCATTATATGATTTCAGAAGCTGCCAAACGTGTAAATGTTGAAACCCATGTTTTAAGATATTGGGAAGAAGAACTTTCACTATCTATAGGGCGCACAGAAATGGGACATCGATACTATACAGAAGATGACATACAGCTTTTTTGCTGTATCAAAGAACTAAAAGAACAAGGGATACAGTTAAAGGAGTTAAAGGGACTCATCCCTGATATGCTGCGAACGAGAGACAAACTTAAACTTCAAAAAGAACCTAAAGAAGATCCAACCGTTTCAAATTCGGTTTCCGAGGAGCAACTGGACATGGCTTCTAATGCATCATTAGAAAAGATTCAACTGCAAATAGAAGAAATCTTTCAACATGCGATGCTTGAAAACAATAAGATTCTGGAAGAATCTGTAAGCCAGTCCATTTCTCAAGCAATTATCAAAGAAATGAATTACCTGTTTCAAGCTCAGGACCGGCAGGAAGAGGACCGTTATAAAAAACTTGATCATCTAATCCGTCAACAGCAGACTTATCGCAAAGAATCTGCACGTTCCGCTCCTATCAGGAAATTAAGAAAACTGTTTGAAATGTGAATAAAGGCGGTTCATCCTTGAACCGCCTCACTTCATTTTAATATCTTCTTTTTCTTCTGACTATTACAATTCCAAATCCCGCTACAACCATAGCTAACATCATCCAGACAACTGTACTGCTGTCTCCTGTTACTGGTGTCTCTTTATCCGGTTGATTTTTATCCGGTTTTTCCGCTTCTGGTTTTCCCGTTTCCGGTTTTCCTGGTGTCGGAGTATCTACTTTCTTCAAAAGTTTTTTCGCTTCCTCGAACTTACTTGTGAGATTAGAAAGAACTCCATCTACATCGTCCTGTGTCGCCTTATCATCATTGTATACGCTCCGTGCGTCTTCCAGAATTAGATTTTTAATGTTTCCTTATATGCCTCGATTGACTTCTCTGTATAAACAGTATCTTTCAGACTTTCTGTAAACTTGTCTACCTCAGCCAGCTTGTCTTTCAATGCTGTCTTATCTACTTCCTCTGGATCCGGGTCTACTGCTACTTTCTCCAAAAGTTTCTGCGCATCTTTAAACTTACTGTTCAATGCCTTCACAGCATTATCAACTTCATCCTGTGTCGCTTTCTCATTTCCATAGACTTCTTTTGCATCTTCAAGTGTATCGTTCAAAGCTGCCTTGTATGCTTCGATTGACTCTTTTGTATACTCTGTGTCTGTCAAAGCATCTGTAAAAGCATTTACTTCGTCTAACTTGTCTTTCAATGCTGTCTTATCTACAACAATGGATGGTTTGTCTGTTTCTGTAAGCACATAGCTTTCACCTTCTGTCGTCTCAAATGTCACGCGGCCGTCTTTCCCTTCAACACCTGATACAGCTACTTTGTTCCTTTGCTGTCTCTTACATCGACATATTCCCAATCTCCAGCCTGTACTGTACATGTTCCGCCATTGTTTGAAACAATCTTAGCCTCTGTCAGCGCTCCATCTTTCCAGCTCTCGCTCACTTCAAAATTGCCTCTTGCAACAAGCCCGCTTACAGATCCTGTTGTCCATTGTTCATCCGGCATAGCTGGAAGCAGATTGATATATCCTGCATTTGACTGTAAAAGCATCTCAGCCACACCACTTGTGAATCCAAAGTTTCCGTCAATCTGGTATGGTGCATGAGAATCCCAAAGGTTTGAATAAATACCCGTTTTAATAAACTGATTGATAATCTGATAAGAATGATTTCCATCACCTGTTCTTGCCCATGTGTTTAATCTTTGTGCGATTCCCCATCCTGTCGCATTATCTCCACGCGCTGTCAGAGAAACTTTTGCCGCATCCATATACTGTTTATTATCTACAGTTACTAAATCTCCTGGATATACGCCAAGCAAATGTGACATATGACGATGTTTCGCGTCAAATGACGGAATTGCACCGTTTGCTGTCTGACCAAATTCGGTCTCATCATACCACTCTTTAATCTGCCCGCTGTCACCGATTTCGATTGGTTTTAATCCATCACGGTATTTTGTCCATTCATCAATCTGTTCTTTTGAAACTGTTCCTGCCTCATTTGCATTCAAAGCTTCTGCTGCCTCAATACAATCGTTAAACAGCTGCCATACAAGCACGTTTTCATATACGTTTCCTGCTGTATATGGACCATGTTCCGGTGAATATGCCGGAACTGTTACATAACGTTTTGTTCCATCTGCATCTGTTACTTCTTTTAAGATAGACATGTAGAATTTTGCTTCTTCTTCCATCATTGGGAAAATCTCAGACTCTAATTTTTCCACATCGCCTGAATACTCATACGCTTCATATACATTCTGCAAAATCCACGGAACTGCTGCCGGAGACCATCCCCAGCTAAACGCCCATCCCGGACAAGTCCATCCAAATGGTGTGTTCTGTGTATTTGCCATGAAGCCATTCTGTTTACCATCTGAATTATCAATTCCGAAATATGTAGATGCAGTGATACGTCCTGGTTCACGCAATCCTTCCACGTAGTCAATCAACGGTTCTGCACACTCTGCCATATTTGTCACATAAGTCGGCCAATAGTTCATCTGAAGATTTACATTCATATGATAGTCACTTCCCCATGCGACCGGACTATTCGCTGCACCTGTACAATCCAGCCATACTCCCTGCAAGTTTGCCGGCAGTTTATCCCCTTCTCTTGAAGAAGAAATCTGCAGATAACGTCCATACTGGAAAATCATTGTCTCCAAATAAGCTTTTTCTTCTGTACTTGCATTTCCATCTTTATATGCTTTGATCAATTCATCAATTGTCTTATCTGACGCCTCCTGACCAAAATCAATTTTTACTCTGTCATAGATGTTTTTATAATCAGCCTGAGCATTTTCTTTTACTTGATCATACCCTTGTTTTGTTGCATCATCCATCACTTTTTTAACTTCATCTGCAAGTTGCTGATCTGTCTGGCCAGTACGGTATTCCGGATGTACCATCTCATAATCTGTGTCCGCTGTGACATAGATATATACTTCTGTCGCATCACTGACAAGAAGTGTTCCTTCTTTTCCTTCTACCGGAGTGACCTCACCGTCTTTTGTTACAACTTTCAACCGCCCATTTAATTTCAAATCATTGTCTTTCATCTTACCTGCAACAATAATCGAATCGTCCTCTGTTGTATATGTAACTTCTTTTCCAAGAGATTTGTCGCCCGGCTGATCTACAGGGAAACTTACCTCAAATTCCAATGGACGCATCTCGCCTTCAGAGCCTTTGATTTCCTCCGCTGTCAGTTTCATCGCAATCACATTGTCCGGATAACTTGCAAAATACTCACGATAGTAATGTGTATTATCTCTGTCATAAGACACTGTCGCAAGCGCTGTATCGATGTCCAATGCTCTCTCGTAGTTTGTTGTCTCTGTATGTTCCTCTTTATCAGGATCCTCTTCCTTCATTGTAGTTACAATACCGTCAAAAGAGACTTTATTGCCTTTTACACCCTTAATAGTAAGTGTGTGCTCACCTTTTGTCAGCCCTGCCACATTCACAAGACTTGCTCTTGAAAAAGCAGATGCGTGTGTGTTTACCTCTGTCCACTCCTTCGCATCGTCTACTTTGTATTGGAACTTGCCCAATCCGCTGCTCTTTGCTCCAAAGAGTTCAAATCCTGTTCCTGTAAACTTACATGTAAGAGTTGCTCCTTCTGCATTGGCAGCATCTACATATACTTCGTCTTTTCCAAACCAGGAATCTGCATCATTTTCGTTATTTGCCGCACGATCCCAGCGCGCCCAGCTTCCTTCAAATTTTACTTTTTCGCTTTCTACTGTCGGGTTCCAGTCAATTGTCTCCCCTTCTAATACTTTCAAATAATCAAAAGATGTTTTCGCTCTGCCTGCATCATCTCTTATTGATTCAAATGTTAGTGTATGTGTTCCCTGCTCCAAACCTGAAATTTCAAACAAAACAACTCCTGTCTGTTTCGTAGCGGAATACATACTTCCGGTAACCTCTTTGCCATCTACCGTCGCTTTGAAATTCCCCATCTCATTGTATTTTACACCGATCATCTGAATTCCGGTTCCCTCAAAACGATACAGTGAAGAATTTTCCCGGGTCGTTTGTATAATGTTCTGAACCGCCTTCCCAATCAGGCTGTGGATATGAATGCCACATAGATTCATATTTGATCTCATCGCTTGTATCACTGATGATCTTTTCTTCTTCCTGAGGTTCTTCTCTGTCAAAATCCAGATAAATATCGCCCCATCCCTGATAAGCGCCATATTCTCTTGAACTTGTACCAACTAACTTTTCGCACATGCTGGATGCATTACTGTCCCCAGTCAAAAATGCATTCTGCACGGATTTCACATAATCAGACATTGACTGCCCATTCACTGTGCTGATATTTCCGCCTGTATAAGGTTGTGTCTCAGAAGGTCCGCCATTCCACAATGTCTTCTGATTGAATGTCAGGTGCTCTTTTTCTACTTCACCATATATGTTCGCTCCCATATAAGAGTTTCCGATTGGAAGAGATAACTGCTGCCACCAGTCTGTATCACTTCCTGGTTTTGTAAAATTACCTGAAGATCCTGTCAATTTTCCTTTTGACAATGGCTCGTCAAAACGAATCTTCATTGGATCCTGATCAGGCTTTGTGGATGCCGCCTGTGCAACAGTCGCATCAGGAAAATTTACTCCGGAAACTGCAAGCATTGCTGCCATCGTCCCACCAAGCACTTTTTTGACACATGTCTTCCCATGTTTTTTCCATTTCATCATGCTTTTCTCACTTTCCGCATTCCTAAAAATAATGCTTTTTATATAATTTTCTTTTTCCTTTCTATTATAGCCACTTCATATGTCAAATACAACAATTTTCTTCCCAAAAATATGCTTTATTGTTATATTTTGACATTTTTCTCTCACAACCAAACATTGTTCTGCACAAAAAAAGAGAGTGGAAATCTGTTTTTTTATTCAGATTCCATCTCTTTTTTTTGCTCTTGTTTTATTCAGCCTTTATGCTCTGCGTCTCTTTCTCAACACAGCAACTGCCACTGCAAAAATTGCAGTAATTCCTACAATTGACCAAACAGCCGCATTCACGTTATCGCCAGTTACCGGTTTCTTGTTATCACCTTTATTATCCGTATTATCTTTGTCCGGATTTTCTGGCTGTGTACTATTGCTAACTTTTTTCAACTGTTCCGTTGCATCTTTGATTGCCAGGACAGCATCTTTTACATCCTTCTCAGTTGCTTTTTCATTGTCAAGTACTGCTTTTGCCTGATCCATAGCTGCTTGATATACCTTCCAACTGTCAGCTGTATAGTTTGCCCCTTTGTAGTATTCCAGACATTCGTTATAGTATTTTTCCAATGCGGATTTATCTACTTTGTCAGGTGTAACTGGAAGTTTCGGAATTGCTCGTTCTTCTCTCACTTCACAGCCCTCACGTTCACATGTCCGGACTTCCAAGCCTTCCTCAGTTTCAGTTGGCTCTTTTTCTACTGTCCACTCTGTGAAATCGTGTCCTAAAGCTTTCACTTCAGTTCCTTTTTCCACTACGGTATCACAAACTTTACATACCTCATCACCAGTATAACCATCTTTTGTACATGTAGCTTCTTTGGCATTGCGTGTTTCTGCATCATGACCTTTTGCTTCTATAACTGTTCCTGCCTTCACAATCACTTCACAGTCTTTACATACTGTATCACCTGTGTAACCAGCCTCTGTACATGTGGCATCTGTTTGATTCCGAACCTCTGTGTTCTTATGCTCACAATCTGGTTTTTCTTCTCCGCCTACAGTCACTTCGTAGTAGTCAAAGCATACTTTCGGACTTGTAACACCGGCGTCTTTTGCATCCTGTGCCAGACCATCTACGGTCACTTTGACAGTATGTTTTCCATCTGTCAAATCTAATTTTTCAAATACCTTCTGTTGTGGCTCACTTCCTGCTACTGTCGTGAAAGTAGATACTTTTCCAGCTTCCTGACCGTCAATTTCAATCTTAAGCTGCGCTCCTCCTGTATTTCCGGATTTTTCTAATTTCATCACATACAAGCCAATGCCTGTTCCGTTAAATTCAAATGAGAATCTTGCACCATCTGTTGTAGTCTCAGTCTCTGTGCCATTGTAATGTTTTCCGTCATCCCATGGACTCCAGTGAGAATCATATGTAATGCTCTTATCACGGTCATCATATTTTACAGTTGTCGCTTCTTTTGTGATTGTGATTGTCTTTGTCGCCGTCAATTTTTCATTTTCTTTGTCTGTTGCTGTCACAACGACTGTTCCTGCCTTCACTGCTGTCAGAAGACCATTTGCATCGATTGTTGCAACCTCTTCTTTATCTACAGACCAGTCCACTCCTGCACCTGCTGCACCTTCTGGTGTATACACTGCTTCCAGCTGTAATGTCTTCGATGCATTCATATTCAAAGAGTCAGCACCTGTAATTTGTAATCCTGTTGCTTCCACCGCCGCATCAAATTCAAATGCATCCAGAGAAATCTTACCCTGTTTTACAACTAATTTTACTTTGTGAATCCCTTTGTCCAAACCAGTTACTTCAGTAAGTACTTGCTGTCTCTGGCATGTACTAGAGGTTGTGCTCACATCCTTTTTCTTCAACTCTCCATCTACATATAAATCAAATGTCCGGCAGTCTGTATTTTTCATACCGATCACACGAACTCCTGTTCCATAGAAATAAAGTTCTGCTGTATCGCCTACTGTATTAGAGTATTTCTCTGTTTTTTCATACTGACCTTCCTGTGGTCCCCAGTTGCCCCAGCCGGAAGAATACTCGATTCTGCTGTCACGATCATCAATCTTATTGGTTACAGCCAACTGCTCTGGTGTGATTTTCGAAGTCTTCTCTCCTTCTTTTCCTTCTACCACTGCTGCTACTTTATAAGTTGTTCCTTCTGCGAAATCTTCTGCTTTGTATTCTGTCCCTTCCACTTCGCCGACCTTATTGTATGTTGTTCCGTCTGTTGATGCATATACAACATATTTTTCTGCGTTTGCCACTGCATCAAATGTCACGATTGCTGTGTTATCTTTATAAATCGCAGATGCATTTGCCGGAGCTTTTACCGGTCTTTCCGGAATCTCAGTCATTGTGTAAGTCTCGCCCTTTGTCGTATTGAATTTAATACGGTCTTCACTTACTTTTTCAACTGTTACTTCTGCACCTTTACTGTCTACAATTTTCGCCTTCGCGATGCCAGGATATCCAATCTCACATTCTCCACCATTTTTAGAAAGAATTTCAGCTTTTGTCAGGCTTGTCTTTGCCCAATCCATATCCACTTCAAAATTGCCACGTGCAATCAGTCCATCTACACTTCCATCTGCCCATACATCCGGAATTGCCGGAAGAAGATTGAGATATCCCATATTGCTCTGCAGCAGCATCTCAGACACACCTGATGTGTATCCGAAGTTACCATCAATCTGGAATGGTGCATGTGTATCCCAAAGGTTTGGATAAATTCCACCTTTGAACAGGTTCTGGATCAATTCATGTGCTTTATTGCCTTCTCCAAGTCTTGCCCATGTATTGATGCGCTGTCCCATCCCCCAGCCTGTACTGTTGTCTGTACGATAGTCCATCGAAACTTTTGCTGCCTGCAGCCATTCTTCTTTCTGTGCAATCAAATCTCCCGGGAAGAGTCCTAACATATGTGATAAATGTCTGTGTCCTGCCGGATCAGCTCCTTGTGGCTTCATACTATCCAACGTTGTCTCTTCATACCATTCTTTAATCTGTCCGTCGTCACCGATTTCAATTGGTCCTTTTAATTTTGACTGATTCTCTTTCCATTTTGCTGCAAGCTCTGTATCTTGTCCAAGTACCTCAGCCGCTTTTGCAGCATCTTCATACAACTGCCAAATCAATGTATGCTCATATGTATTACCTGCAGTATATGGTCCGTGTTCCGGTGAGTAAGATGGAGAAGATACTAATTTGCCATCTTTATCTTCTGTCAAAATCTGATTATAGAATGTAGCTTCTTCTTTTAGCATTGGGTAAATATTTTCTTCCATAAATTCAGTATCGCCTGTGAACTCATAGTATTCCCAACAGTTTTGAAGAATCCATGGCACTGCCGCCGGAGACCATCCCCAGCTAAATGCCCATCCCGGACAAGTCCATCCAAATGGTGTATTCTGTGTATGAGCCATGAAACCATTTGCCTCGCCGTCTTTGCTCTCTACACCGGCATAGACTTTCGCAGTCACACGTCCAGGCTCTCTTAAAGAATCCACATAGTCAATCAATGGCAATGCACATTCTGAAAGATTTGTAGAATATGTAGGCCAGTAGTTCATCTGAAGGTTTACATTCATATGATAGTCTGAGCTCCATGGTGGATTTGTCAGACTATTCCATACTCCCTGTAGATTGGATGGAAGCTGTGAATCTTCTCTTGAAGAGGCAATTGTCAAATATCTGCCGTACTGGAATAACATATTCTCCAACTGGCGTTTTTCCGACTCGCTGGCACTTCCGTCCTTGTATGTCTTCAATAAGTCATCTGTTGTCTTTTCAGACACTGTCTGTCCAATATTTAAAGATACGCGGTTGAACAGTTCCTGATAATCTTCTAAATGTGTTGCTTTTACTTCTTTGTATCCCTTTTCTACTGCTTTATCCACAGTTTCTTTTACACGTTTTGCTAACGCTTCATCCGTCTCACCTGTGCGGTAATAGTAATCTTCTGTCTTGTCTTCATTATAAAATGCATTCTTGTAATCCGTAGCTGCTGACAAATACACAGTAACTGCACTTGCATCTTTTACCGTCAATTTGTCCCCTGAACCTGTCACAGAACCATTATCCGCTTTCACCGTCAGATAAGATGCATATTTCATCTGATTGTCTGTCAGTGCTCCGCATAATTTTAATGTATCATTTCCTTCCGCCACGGTCTTTCCGCCTTGCTTTGAAGGAAAACGTACATCCAAATTCAATTTTTCTGAGCCTTTTGCTTCCAAACGTGCAACTAAGACATCATCGTCATGGCTCATAAAAAATTCTCTTGTGTACTGTGTACCGTCTTCTTTGAACGAAACAGTCGAGATTGCTGTCTTAAGATCCAGATCTCTCTGATATTCTGTCGCATTTTTCTCTGTGATATCTTTGTAATCAAAATAAATATCGCCCCACGGCTGATAAGCGCCGTATCCGTTACTTATTCCAACCAGCAGATTATTACATGCCGCAGTCGCTTCAGAAGTTTTTCCTTCCGCAAATAATTTCTGGATATTTTTCAGTGACGCTCCGTCCTGCCCTTTTTCTGTTGAGTTTCCACCCATATAGTCTTTTCGGCTTTCACTCGGACCGCCTGTCCAAAGTGTCTTCTCATTGAATGTCAAATGTTCACTTGCAATTTCTCCGTAGACATTCGCTCCCATATCACCATTACCAATCGGCAATGTATGTTGCTGCCATCTGTTTTTTCGTCTGTATCATACCCAGAACCGGCACCAAGAATATTCGTGCCTTGTGATGTTGGCTCATCGTACCAAAGCCTTAATTCATTCCCTTTTTCTTCTGCATGCACATTTGCCTGTGGAAATGATATTCCAGATGTTGCCATCACTGCTGCAAACGCACCTGCCACTACACGTTTTAAATGTTTTCTTTTCATAATTTCCCTTTCCTTTTTATATTTTTACTAATATTTCTTTCTATCCTCCTTTTCTTTTAAACATTTCGCACATATACATTCTTACTATACCATATTCCTCATTCTTTTTGCATATATTTTCCCATTTTTTATATGTAAACTTGCAAAAAGGCACAAACCCAAATGGATTTGTGCCTTTTTAGTAAGCTTATCTCTTATCTTGTTTCTCTTTTTCTTCTTATTACAACTACTACCGCGCCGACTGCCAATAACATTACAACTGCTGTCATTCCCCATGTTGTCATATCTCCAGTTGTCACATTGCCATTTCCACCATTATTTCCTTCTCCGTTAGGCGTTGTTGGTGTTGGCGGTGTTGTCGGCTCTTTGCCTGCATCTTCCAGCTCTTTGTTCAGAATACCTGTAATCTCAACTAATACTTTCAATGCATTGTCAACTTCGTCCTGTGTTGCATTTTCATTCTCAAGTACTGCTTTCACATCAGCAAGTACTGTCTGATATTTCTGCCAGTTTTCTTTTGAATGATTTGTCTCTTTGTAGTAAGCAAGACAGTCTTTGTAGAATTTCTCTAATTTTGATTTATCTGCAGATGGCTCTACTGGTTTTTCCACCTCTTTTAATGCATTTATCGCTGCATTTAATTCGCTTGTCGCTTCGTCAATCTCATCTTGTGTCTTAGCATTCGCCAAAACGTCTTTCGCTTTACTTAAAGCTGCCTTAAATGCATCTTTTTCCACACCGTCTTTGTACTTATCCAAGTCTAATGCTTCTGCTTTGTCAATCGCCTTTTGCAGATCCTCTTTATCCAGTATCACTTCGTCTTTTGTTACTGTCACTGTACATGACGCCAGTTTCCCGATCGCATTTTTAATCGTGATAGTCGCTGTTCCGGCTTTCAAACCTGTTACGACTCCATTCTGATTTACCTTTACAACTTCTTTATCAGAAGAACTCCATACGATTCCTGTCAAAATGGTGTCCTCATTGTGTTTAGCTTCCAATCTGACTTTTTCACCGACTTTTATTGTAACATCATCTAATGTCGCCGAATCTGCAACCTTCTGTATGCGAAGCGGAACTACTTCTGCGATTGCCGCAAAGTTTCCTTTTCCTTCTTCTACATAAATCTTAATTGTTTTTACATTCGCTACACTTTCAAACAGAGATGTAATCCACTGTCCGCCTGCTCTCTGCGCATTATCAACAGAAATTGTATCGCTGGAAGCAACTTTCTCTCCTGCTGCATCAAAGGCTTCATAGTGATATTTGTAAACAATACCATTATTCGTTCCCGGTCTCTGCTGGAATTTGAATCCTCCAATTGACATTTCTTTTCCAAGATCGACTGTGAGAATTGCAGGATTTTCTTTGCTCACAGTAAATCCACTCCACTGTGAATGCCAGTATGTGGAAGAGTCACCGTCTGTTGCTGCTGATGCAACACCGCTTCCTGCCGGTTCTCCGGAGGATTGTTCTGTGTTTGCAGAAGATGTGATTCCATCAAATTCCTCTCTTGGAATCTCTGTCGCTACACCGTCTGTAACCGTGATCTCAAATGTAATCTTCTCATCTTTTGAAAGCGTCGCTGTCAAAGTTGCTGTTCCTGCTGCAAGTGCTTTTACAACTCCTGCTTCTTTGTCCACTACTGCAACTTTATCATTGCTTGTTTCCCATGTAATCTGATCTAGATTATTTCCATAAATTTTTGCAGTTTCACCTTTGTAAAGCTCTGTAGATTCCAATGTCACAGATGTTGCATCTTTCTCCTCTGTGATCACAAGATTGTCGAGAACGAAGTCTCTTTGTCCCATGCTTCCTGTTCCGGCTTTGCTTCCGTTTTCGTACAGACCAATCCATGTCTGTCCGCTTCCCGAACCAACTACCTGCATTTTTACATGTTTTGTCTCATCTTCACCACGTGCCTGAGCCAGATACTCATCATCTGAAGGAGTGGTGTAAGTTGTTCCATCACCAACTACCATCGCATACGCTTTATCCGGTCCTGACTGGTAGTCAAACTCTACTGTATACACTTTACCAGGTTCAAAACGGAAGTTTTGAGGAATTGTCTGATAAATAATTCCTGTATTTCCATCGTGATGCTTTAATGACCAGTTTCCATCGATAACATCATCGATGACTCTTCCATTCCATCCAGCCTGTGTATATGGTGCGTTCAGCTGCGATAAATGTGTAGCCGGGTCAGAAATACCCTGTGCAGAGCTTAACACAAATGGATACAAGCCCTGTACTACTGTCTCGAAATCTTGTTTGAACACACCATCTTCCTGGAAGTTATTCAAAGATTTCTCAACGATACGGATATCGTCCATATAAGTAGAACCATCGCCGTAGCCTCTTGAAAGTGTTAGCTGTGCAGTCTCACTCTCTGCTGTAAATGAAACCTGCATACGCTGCATCTTGCTTCCGTTTTTCTGGTCACTCTTTACGTAGTTATTGAGAATCGAACGCTCTGTATAATTAGAAACTTTCTTTTCTCCTGCATTCACTTCAATAGAAGCTTTTGCATCACTATTGTTTTCCACATAAACTTCTGCTACGTAGTCTGTTCCTTTTGTCAAACCTTTGATTGTAGTTGTCACTGACACACCGTCAAGAGGACTGTTGAATGCAAGTCTTTGATCTCCTGTATCTGCTTTTTCTACTACAACTGCATCATCGTTGATATCGCCAGACCATTCATCTGCAGATAGTTTTTCCCCTGCGGCATATCCGTTGAATCCCGGATCTGTCACATAGTCATACTCACCAAAGTCATTTGCAAGTTCTTTTACGCCTGCCGCATCACCTTTTACCAACACATAGGCTGTAGCAGCTTTTGCATCTAATGTCACTGAATTTCCAGACACAGCAACACTTGTCTCGTTGATACGACCCTGATCAGAAAGTTCATACATCACAACATTCGCAAGACCTTCCCATCCATCTGGAAGTTCCCATGTTGTCTGTCCACCGTCCAAATTCCAGTAATACAGTTTTTCACTGCCATCCTGATTATCTGTCCATGGAAGCAGATATGTGACATCATCTAATACTTTCTTTCCATTTAATGTAATTGTACGCTCAATGTTATCATCGCTGCGCTGTTCTTCGTTTCTTGTGACAACAACTTCATCACCGCTGTCATTTCTCAATGTGATTTGTTTTTCATGGTTTCCAACCGGAGACTCTCCCTCTTCATAATTCTCCCAATCTGTCACATAGTAGTGCTGTAAGAATTTTGTAGGTAAGTTCTGATTGAATGTCTGAAGAATGTAGTTGTCATAATCTTTGTCTCCACCCCATCCTTCAAATCCGTACAGACGGTATCCTCCAAGTAACGGATTGTCTGCTGTTCCACCGAACTGTGGATAGTTCAATACCTGAGAATCTCTCTGGTCATTTCTGATGAAACGGATAATATCACTGTTATATCCTTTTGATGTTGCCCCGCCATATGCGGCATCTGTAGACCAGTGCTGCCATGTAGAGTCATATTCACCCTCCGCACTGAACTCTGTAGAGAATCTCCATCCCAAAGAATTGATCTCATCCGCAATCTGTCTTGTCTCCCATGCATCCTGATACCATACGTCAAGATAAATGAAATCCATATTGTCTTCACGGGATTCTGCATCTTTTTTGATTTCTTCTTTTGTAGCGTTTACTTCACCCAAAGAATTTTCAACTGCATCCGGCCATTTTCTGCTATAGAAATCCGTTCCGTTGATTCTGTCATACAGCTGTACAAAACGTTTCCATCTTGCCTGACTTGACAAATCCCAAAGTTTGTCGATAACCTGTGACTGGTCAAGCCATCCCCATCCGTTTGAAAATGGTTTCTGAAGCATCTCTTCATTGAAAGATGCCGCTTCCGGATAAGCTTCCTGTGCATTGACGTGAATACCAATCTCTGTGTTATAGTCATGTGCAATCTTAATCAATTCCTGGAAATCTTCTACTCCTCCTTCTCTTTCTGCAATATCAGCATACTCAGAGTTTGCAGAGTCATGTCCTTCGTTACCGTATCCTTTGAGCATAACCGCCTGTGGAAGACCATCTGTTGCAAGATACACTTTTTTAATGTTGTCTGCTGTTGTATGGTATGGATTTGATGCCATACTTGCAAAGTTCATAACAATACGATAGTTTACTAAATCTTTGATATTTTCAGAACCGTATGGAATGTTCATAATATCACGGAATGCAAGCGCACCGTCATTCCAGTCGATTGTCTCATCGCCATTTGCATCTGCTGCGATTGCCACTTTTGTACATGGAAGTTCACTCACCGGATAATCATCATACTTTGAAGCATTCTTCTGTCCGTTTGCATCTCCCAACTCGTAGTACCATGCAGCACTTGTGAGACTCATTGTATCCGCCCCATTATTGCGAATGACACGTTTGTCTCCTTCCACCTCGGAATTGCTGTAAAGACCTGCGCTTAATTTCCCATTTGTCAGGAATCCATACAGGTATCCGTCTGTCTCAGATGGTACAAATCCATCTTCAAAATCAATAAATACATCTCCGGAAGATGTTGTTGTTGTCGAAGCCTTTGCTCCTGCGAAATTGGCTCCTGTCTCCACTGCATCCACAGTCAGAAGGTTCAATCCAGGAACATCGATTGTTGCAATATCTGCACAACCTTCTGCTTTTTCTAATTTTGTTACTTCCCATGTCAGTTCATTTTCTTTTACACTGACTTTGACATCCATATCCAGATTGATGTCATCTTTCTCCACATGCATTGCATATGTTCTTGAGTCTGCTTTTGTCTCTGTCACTTCCACTTCCGGTTTTATAGCGACACCATTGATTGCAACTTCATCAAGTTCTGTTTCATTTCCGCGGAAATATGTATCTGTAATCTCCTGTCCATTCGCAAGCATCTGGTATCTTGCCACAACCGGAAATTCTTTTCCGATATATACTTTCATTTCATCAGATGAAATAGAATCGTATTTTGACAAATCCAATGGAGCTTTTAATTCCAGTGTTATATCTTTGACATTATCTTTTTTATCTTCAATTGTCACTTCACCTGAGAATGCCTGATATCCCGGTTTGGAAACAGCCATAGTATAGGTCCCAAGTTCCAACGCATCAAACTGATATTTACCATTTCCATCTGTTTTTGCAGACTTGTTTCCAACGCGAACTGTCGCATCTGCCAATCCGCCTTCTCCTTTTTCCGTAACTGTACCTGTAAGCGGCACAAGTTTTGAATATGTCTTTTTAAACGACTGTCCGTCACGGTCTGCACAAAATACCCAGTCATCTTCCATACAGTTATCTTTTCCGTACATCACATCCGCAAAAGAAATCGTTGTTGCACTGTTTGTTTTCACACCGAAACGGCCTTTACCTGCATTCTCCTCACTGAAATCGATCAATGCCTGATTTGTCACACGCGAAGTTACTCCGTTTACTGTCACAGACAATGTCTCTCTGTTCAATGAGATAGACATCTGAAGTTCTTCCCCTTCAACCGGATCCGGAAGTCCTGAGATTTTCGGATAAGATCCACTTCCATTCAAGTTATACTGATAGTACCAGCCACTGCTCGTATCATGACCTACATATAACCAGTTATTGTCATTCACATAAGTATAAAATACACCCCAGTTATTGCTTGGCTTCACAGCAAGAGAAAAGTTCTCCTGACTCTTCCATCTTCTTGTCATCATCAAGAAGCAGTACTGGCGCTTTTGCATTTGCATTGCCATAGGAGTGTCCACCACCATTGTTGCTCCACCCTTTAACTCAATCCAAGCTCTTCCGTTTCAGAAGGTATTTCCGGATCTGTGTCTCCTCCATCCGGTACTTCCACAGATGGTTCCCAAACCTGTCCTGAAAGAGTCTTGTATACATGCCAGCCACT
>ENA-OQIF01000250-OQIF01000250.1-human-gut-metagenome-genome-assembly--contig:-NODE-250-length-26237-cov-16.670203_pt1 | contig 26237 bp, 18 predicted proteins | sample MGYA00242574_ERZ504738 | MGnify/ENA primary metagenome ERZ504738 (study PRJEB26092, sample SAMD00036437) | human gut metagenome | host: Homo sapiens | study: EMG produced TPA metagenomics assembly of...
AATATCCTGTGCTGACGGCGGACACGAGATAAAGTCCCGGAGTCAAACCTGCCTCATAAGAATTTGAGACATTCGTGTAATACCTATTGCCCGGTTGCAAAATTTTTGACGAAGTGGATGTTCTTGCCGATTCGTCTAATTCAGTTCCCTCAGCTACGTATTCGCTTGCATTTGACGATTGCTCAGATTGATTCGATGAGTCAATCGTATCCTCGGCATATGCCGGCGCACTAATCCCAAAACAACCCAGTACAGCAGCGATAGCGAGAGAAGCAACTATTCTTTTTAGAACTTGCATGTTACCTTCCTTTCCCCAAAAGAAGACTTCTTATATATGAGGAACAATATACTCTTTTCAACGCGTGCTCATGGGCAGTTAAAGGCCCACGGACATTTTCTTGAAAAGAATCGCACGACTCTTGCTGGCCATGATTCTGCGTTTCATTTCCTCTGTGTTCCTTTCGTTGCTGTGCATTGTCGAAGAGGGCTGTCCGGCAAGGATCCGGAAACCCCTGTCGGACAACCCTCTCCAAACAATGACGGCATAAACCATGAAGAGGGGCTGACCATGTCAATCATGGCCAGCCCCTCTTCACGTTGCTACAGTTTTTCTGTTTTATGGACGCAGCATATCCAAAGCGTCAGCAAGACCGTTCGCAGTATTGCGAGAGACGGCATTTTCTCCGCCGACGATATAGGCATTGTCGACATCGCCATGCTGCTTCACATACTGCTTGACGAAACTGGCCGTGCTCCCGTTCGGATCCGCAAGCAGCAAAACCGCGCTATTACGCCCGGCAAAAGGACCAGCCGCAAGGGCATCCGGGAAATTCGCACCAGTAGCAAACACCACATTGTTCATATGGAGACATCCTTGCTCAGAAGCCCACTGGGCAAATGTGATGCTCGTTTCATAACGCGTTGCCCCCGAAATGCGAGATACCGTAGAGCCAGAGGAATTTCTAATCTGTTTCACCACCGAATCTGGAACAGCGCGCTGCCCACCCACAACGAGAATCCTGTCGAACTTTCCGCTGGACAATGCCTTTAATTGTTCAGAAGATAGACCGGAGCCAATATTTGAAAGGAAGATAGGGCTCTTAGATGTATAGGCATATGAAGAAACCGATAAGGCATCAGCAAAACCGGATGAACCACTTCCACCGGTAACGACTATCGCTGTTCTTCCCCAATGCTCTTCACCTTGAACATCACTGTCGTACAGTTTCAGAGCGGTGTCACTTCGGGTAACACCGCCGATTCTCTGTACTGTGGCATATTGGGTTAATGCGTGTTCCACATTCCCGGATACCGCATTCTGCCCGCCAACGATAATAATCCTTTCCGGCTTCAGACGGCTAATCTGATCTTTTGTCTGATTGCTGAGATACAGAGAATCCGTCATAAGAATCGGAGCGCCCAACACTCCAGCAAATCCTGACGCCGCCAGCGCATCCGGATAGTTCTCTCCAGAAGCGACAATTACCGTTGATGCGGACTTCGGAAAAGCGGTGTCCACAATCCGTGACATGGTGTCATACCTCGTTACACCGGATAGCCGAGCTAATTTACCAGATGTAGGTTCGCTAGGAGTAGACGGCGTATCGGGTTTTGACGGATCAGATGGAAGCTCCGGAGTATTCGGCGATGCGTTGTTGCCATCGTAAAGCGGAACCGTCTGTCCAGACGGACACTGTGCAAGAGACGTTTCCATAGCATCCCTCTCCGAAGAGTCCACTGCTAAATGGTAATGCTGCTTTATTCCTATTTGTCTGCTGATATAGGCGCAATCATAACCATGCCCTGGAAGCCAGTGCGCAGCGTCCTTGTCCGACTTGGAAGCATTCGCGGACCCTTTTACTGCAAGCAGCACATATGGATCATTCGCATAGGCGACACGCTGTTCCTTGGTCCAATAATCAGCACCACTTTCATATGCCTCTCCAACAGCAACGACATGGTCTATCTGCACCGCATTCGAGGTGCCCTGTCCACGTTGAAATGCGATTGTCTCGCCGGTATAAGGATCATTTAGAATGCCTGTTGCGACATGATGATCATTGGTATACGTGACATTCTGCATGTCACGGCTCAAAATATCGTCTCGAGTAGTCGCATTACCGCCAAGAGTATTGCTGTGAAGCCATGTACCGAATAATTCTGCACGCTCCGATGATCGGTAATCGTCAGTCTGCTCTATTACAGCCAACGTTTGTAGTGCAGATTGCGCGTTCTCGCCTTCATCCGCGCTTGCCGTGGCAGCGCCTTGAAAGAGGAAAGCGACAGCTATCAGCATCCCCAAAAAGCCCGTCACATGTTTTGCAAGTCGTACCATTCAATGCCGTCCTCTCACTCATAATGGAGGATAATCGCGCTAGAGGAATTAGCCTTCTATACTTTTAAGCAATCACCAATCAATGAGGAAAGGGGAAGAACCGTGAACCGGAAAACTGCCACCCGTTTCAAAAGAATCACCGCTGTGTTATCTAGCATTTTCTTGGCCTCCGCTGCTTTTGCGGGGACAGGATTAATAGCTGATGCATCGGCCACATCGATTACCAGAATATCCGGCAGCACTAGATATGAGACCATGGCAATGGTGTCGCAGACCGCATTCCCTTCTGCTGCATCCAGAGCTGCAGTAATAGCATCAGGAAGCAGTTTCCCAGATGCACTTGCCGCTTCCTCCCTCGCAGGGCATCTCAATGCGCCGATTCTACTTACTGATCCCAAAACGCTTTCCAACGCAACAGTCGACGAACTTAATCGGCTTGATGTCGATACGATTTACATTATCGGTGGCTCAAACGCGGTTTCAAACAACGTCGAAAAAGCAATCCAAGCATCTCGCCCGTCGGCAACTATTGCACGACTTGCAGGAAGCACGCGCTTTGATACCGCATATCAAATCTATAGCGAACTCACCAAGCTCGGAGTGAATTCTAAGACCGCCATTATTTCCACTGGTGCTAACTTTGCCGATGCGCTTTCCGCATCCCCATATTCATACATGCAATCTGCGCCTTTCTTCCTGAGCTCTCAGTCGGGGCTTGATGAGGAATCTCTTGCCGCGCTCAAGGATTTTCAATCTGCAATCATCGTCGGAGGAACAAACGCGGTTCCTTTATCCGTCGAGCAACAGCTCCGATCCATAGGTGTTGCAACATCGAGACTGCAGGGAACGACTCGTTATGAAACCAGCTTGGAAATCGGCAAGTTCACACTAAATAATCTCTCGCTTGATCCTTCTAGCGTCGTATATGCCACTGGAGCTAATTTCCCAGATGCTCTTTCAGGAAGCGCCCTTGCTGGCATTAATAAGACAGTGCTACTGCTTGCACAAGATGAATCCTCCTCAACAGTCAACGCATCGTCCATGCTGCCGAATGTTGAATCCGTGTATGTACTCGGCGGGCAGAATGCCATTGGCCCAGCAACGTTCAATGCAATTTCCAGCAGCTTTGGTCTGAGCGACAGAGAATACGTTCCGCAGCCAACACCTAAGCCGCAGCCCAAACCGGATAAACCACAACCCAAGCCGAACAATCCGGTTTACGGCACTCATAAAGCAGGCCAATTCTGCAAAAAATCTGATCTGAATAAGACGGACCACGATGCTAGGAACGGCAAGCTAATCGTTTGCAAAGTAGCCAGCGGCGACAACAAGCCTCGTTGGCACTACGTCTGAATAGATATGGTTGGGCAGGCAATGCGCAGTCGTTTACCTGCCCAACCAACATAAGAATCTATTAAATCGATTGCATACAACGGCTACGCTGCTATGCAGTGCAAAAGGCAGCTATCTTATTCTGCCTCAGAAACCACATACATTGGGCGCTCTTTTGTCTCCATGTACATCTTGGCTAAATACTCGCCAAGAATGCCTAAAGAGAATAATTGCAACCCACCCATAAGCAAAATCACACATATCATGCTAGGCCAGCCTGCAACGGGATCGCCAAACATCAATGCACGAATAACAACAAAACCGATTCCTACAAAAGCCAAAAGGCAAAACAGCATTCCAACGAATGAGGCAAAAACAAGCGGAACCGTGGAAAAGCCCACAATACCTTCAAGTGAATATCGGAATAGGGAGAAAAAGTTCCATTTGGTTTTTCCTGCTACCCTTTCAATATTCTCATATGAAATCCAATGAGTTTTAAAACCCACCCAAGAAAAATACCTTTGGAAAAACGATTGACTTCTTTCAATGAAAGAACTGCATCCACGAATTTTCTTGACATGCAACGATAATCACGAGCGCCATCAACTATCTCTGTTTTAGACAATTTATTGATAATACGATAAAACAATCGCGCGAAGAAACTGCGCACAGGAGGCTCCCCACGCCTAGTTTCCCGTCGAGTAGCAACGCAATCATAATCCTCATGCTCTTCCAGAAACTGCACCATCTGTGGAAGAAGGGATGGCGGATCCTGTAGATCCGCATCAAGCGTGGCAATGTATTCTCCATGAGAAGCCTTCAACCCCGCATACAGGGCTGATTCCTTGCCGAAATTCCGAGAGAAGGAAACATAGTGCACGTCGTTATCCGTTTCATGCAGTTCTCGCAGAATCGCAAGGGTGGAATCGCTTGAGCCATCATCAACAAATATATATTCCGTACGATAGCCAAGCAGTGTCTTAAGCTCAGAAGCAGCTTTCTGAGCTTCCCGATAGAACAATGGCAAAGAATCCTCTTCATTGAAACAAGGTACAACTATGCTCAAAGTATGATTTTGCACAATTTCTTCCCTCGAATATTACCTTTCACACGGATTAATTTTAAATTGACTTCCTGCGTCGAAGTCTTGCTTCATTCGCATACAATACTCCGCAACCGATCCACCCAAGCAAAGAAATAATTTCAGCTACTCGCCATACAAATGGGACCCGGTATCGGACTTGCACTTCACCAGAGAACCCCTTTGGAACTTGTATAGTAAGCAGATTCTCAGTCCCCTGCGTTGAGCCCAAATTTAATGTCTCATCGCCCCCCGAATCGGAAATTCGATAATTGTCGTATGCGAACGCAGGTAAAGTGACTGTTCCCTTTTGGGAGGATTCAATGTACATACTCATTGAGGTGCCCCTCTTTTCGTATCTTGAGACATGCACACCTTCAGTAGCCTTGGGATTCCCAGCTTTAAAGCCCTCGGCGAAAAGACTGCCCAAATCCGTGCCCTTAATCAAGTATTCTCCACCTGCAACACCGGAACTCGTCGCAAGCGATACATCAACCGCCTGTTCCTCTTTGGCGTTATACATGAAGGTGGAAGTCGTTACGCCACCTTCCAAGCACCCCAGTACGAGTAGCAAAGAGAAGACAAGACTAGATAAACGACCAAACTGCTCATTCCCTCGAAGTGTGGATAGCCCCATAGCTCCAAGCACTACGATCAGGAAACATGCAGGCCCCAGCATGCGAGTCGGGAATTGAATGGAATACAAAAATTTACACGCAGCTGCAAATTTCCTAGAACCCCAAGGGAACAAAGTGGTTGTCATGGACAAGCCGAAGATAATGCTCACGCATAAAGGCACCGCGATACTGCATTTCCGTCCTGAGCTTTCTTTTGACTTTGTTAAGAGCGTGATAATCGGAAGCAACAATGCGCACGCGATCAAAGCCCATCCAATTGAGTAGGGGATATCGCCTTGAAATGCATGTCCCTCTGTCATCTGGCTAAGTGGCAAAAATAAAGTCAGCAGCTGCCCAGGCTCGATAGCCTTTCGAACGGCAAGTTCCATCTGAGTTGGCAAGCTCTGGTTGTACACCTGGAAATTGCCATGAATTGAGTAATCCAGCATGGGAATCAAGAAAAAGGAGCTGAGCACAACCGTCATTCCACAGGCAATACCAAGTTGTTTCCAGAAATAAATGGAACGCCGACGATACCACATAGCCCATATCAAAATAGGCAATATTGCTATTACTGTGAGCTCCGTACTTATGACATGTGAAGTCACTATCCCAGCCGCAGAAAATGCACAGACCAATCCCCCATGTTTAACACTGCCGCGTCTCTCGGGGAAGACGACAGAAACAACGCCGAGCAGCAGAACCGGGAAAAAGAGCATTGCAATCCATTCGCCCACCGCGCCACGTGAATACACATCGTCAAGACGATATGTGCATAACGTCCATAGAGCAGCAGATAACATGCCCACTTGCCTGGATTGAAAAATGCGGCCAAAAATCAAATAGGTGCTCCATACGACGACTATGTTTAGAAATATGGCGAAAAGCCTGTAAGCCATTGCCGTTGAGAGCCCCATAAGATGGAGAAGAGCCGGAATATACAGGAGCGCGTCACCATACATCACAGAAACTGGATAGCCATACCCCCCCACCTGCACCGTCTGCATAAGTACGGGGAATTGACCATCCCGTAGCCCTTGGGCAATTCCTTCAATACGAAAGAGATGAAATTCCAGATCTGCGCCCCACAATAAGGTACGAGAAAGCAGCGGAATAGAAGAAATCACCGTTATCACGGTCAACACGAATGTGGTCAATATTTTTTCTGTCGTTCCGTCAAATTCATACACCGTCTCCTGACATTCCACGGGTCGGCACTGTCCGCTCCAATAAAGCGCTCATAACACTTCTTGCGTTGTCTAGGCAATCAAAGCATCCAAGCTGGAATCGGCAACGAGCTGATCAAAATCGCCAGCCAACACGCCTTTGGCTTGCAGCTCTTCCAAAATCGCCTTCAGCACAATGTTGTTGACGCCGCTTTCGGTGTTCTGGTGGCACAGCGCTTCCTCACCCTGCGTACCAGGCACATAATTCAGCAGCTGATCACCAGTAGCCGCAACCACAGGAATACCGGCCTTGACTTGCATGACCTTCAGCCACAAATCATCCGCCGTCAGGCAGGTCTTCTTAATCGCCCCGGCATCAAACGTCTCTGGCGGCATCACATGCGGCGGATACAACGTGCCTGCCCCATTCGTGGCGAAAATCCGCATGGACGGCACTCCTACGAGCGCGGGATGGTAATGCGGTGCTTCGTAAATCCAATCCTCATAATTGGTACGGGAGCCATCCTTGTTGAACATGATCAAATGCGTACGTGCAGCGGCAATCGCATGCGGATGGGCTTCGTGCGCTGCAAGCAGATCGCCGACCATCGTATTACGATACAGCAAATCATCATCGGTGGTGATGACGTAATCATCAGGGAATTCCTGCAAAGCCCAGAAATATTTCTTATGCGGCTTCAGATCATCATCGACCCAACGCACTTCGACGTCGTGCCACAGCACATCACGCAAGCTTTGGGGCAAATCGGCTTCACGATTCGGAAAATCCGATTTGCAAAGCCACAACACGATTTTGTCGGGCAATACTTTTTGCGCAAGCAATGAACGAATCGCCAGGTGCACGGTATTGATACGCGCAGGGTATGAGGTCATGGAGACGATGATCCGGGGGCGCCGATGCTTTACCGTGCGCAAGACATGCGTACCCGCACGACGCAACTTGTTCTTCTTGACCCGAAACCAGTCCGCAGACAGCACAATCCTCTCCTCACGTTTGTTCCGCACTTGTCACATATTAGCCTGACGTATGCTTTTCGAAGTTAGACAGTACACTGTTACCAGCGAGTGAATAGGACCGCGGCCAGTAAGGAAGAGTCAATGCCTAAGATTTCAATCGTCATTCCCGCATACAATGTCGGCGATTATTTGCAGGAATGTCTTGATTCAGTACGGAATCAGACTTTCTCCGATATCGAGGCGATTGTCGTGAACGATGCGAGCCCCGACAATGTTGGAGAAATCGCAGCACGGGCAGCCGCACAGGATCCGCGCATTCGGGTAGTCACCAACAATCCGAATATGGGCACGCACCGTACTCGTATGGCCGGCGTGGAAAATGCTTCCGGAGAATACACGTTCTTCCTGGATGGCGACGACGCACTCAAGCCGGACATGTGCGAACAGCTCGCCACGGAAATCGACAAGCATCCTGTGGACGTACTGCACTACGGTCTTACCGTTGTCGCCGCCAACCAGTTGTTGGAGAACGAGCGACAGGCTTTTGAAACCTTCAACAACACTCCTACGCCTGATTCCACTGGAGAAGACATTGTCCGCGATATTTTCGATGAAACTCGCGGCTACAAGGTCGATTGGCGTGTGACCCAGCGTCTGTACAAGACCTCCATGCTTAAGGAAGCTTTTAATGCCATGACCCGCGATCGTCTAGGACGTTCTCAGGACGGTTACGAGTGCTTCGTGGTTTCGGCATTCGCCAACAGCTACCATTCCTTCAAGAAATGCCGTGGATATGTGTATTACTATGGCCGCGGCATCAGTGGCACCAATATGATCGATGCAGCGAAGTATGCCCGCTATTGCGGCCATTTCAAGGCGGATTTCGATGCAGCCTACGAATTCGCCGATGCACAGCATTCCGACATGCTTCGTAATTGCGCACAGGGCTTTCAACGCAAGGCGACTGAAATCCTTGCCAATGATTGGAAAGTCAGGGTTCCGGAAGAGGAGAAGGCGGAAGCCGCCAAGCAGATGGAGGCTGTATTCGGTCCGGCCATCACGGGGCGCGAATTGTACCGTTTCGTACGTGATGATGCCTATGACCGAATCGTCAAAGAAAACTCCACTCCCGACATTTCCAAGCTGCAAGCATGGTTCAATATCGCAAACAATTGCACGCTGCCACAGAATGCGGAAGGCCCCAATGTCACTCGTTTTCATGAGATGAAACGGCTCGCATCCATTCACATGCATGACCTTAACGAACGAATCGAAGCAGCGAAAACCATCAATGAATACAGCAAACAGCGCATCCGCATCTTCGTCACTACTCACAAAAACGTTGATACCTTTGACAGCAAAATCATGCAACCAGTACAGGTCGGCCCGAAGAACGAACGCTTCCCTTGGGCGTTCCATGATGATGAAGGCGAAAACATCGCCAATCTCAATCCGCGTTACTGCGAACTGACCACGCAATACTGGGCTTGGAAGAACATCAATGCCGACTACTACGGCTTCTGCCATTACCGCCGTTATTTCGACTTCTCGGACACTCCGCACGAGGAAAATCCCTACGGCGAAATCATGGATAACTATATCGATGCCGATGCGGCAAAGAAATATGGTCTAAATGACGAGAACATCGCCAAAGTGGTGAAGCAATACGACGTCATCACCACGCCGTTCGGCAATCTCGAAGAAATCATCGATAAGCACGGCACTCCGCGTGCGTTGTGGGAAGCCGCTCCCCTGCTGCATGACGACGATCTGAAGCGCTGCTACCAGATTCTGTGCAGCATGTACCCCGACTACAAGCAGGATGCACAGGCGTTCTTCAACGGCGACAAAGCCTGCTTCTGCAACATGTTCATCATGAAGAAGGAGATCTTCTTCGACTATTGCAAATGGATGTTCCCCATTCTTGAGGAGTTCGATAAAAACACCGACTACAGCACGTACAGCAAGGAGGCCCTGCGTACGCCGGGTCATCTGTCCGAACGTCTGCTCAACATCTACCTGCTGCATCACAAGCGTATCGGCTCCAACTGGAAGTTCAAGGAACTACAGTGCGTCCACTTCACCAATCCGGAGCCAGCGGAGCAGCTCAAGCCGCTTGACATTACCGACAAGCCAATCGTTCCGGTGGTGTTCGCAGCGGATGACAATTATGTTCCTCAATTGACCACCACCGTGTATTCAGCCATGAAGAACGCCGATCCGCATTACTTCTACGATGTGACGGTGCTGCAGCGCAACATCGCATGGGACAAGCAGGAACGTCTGCGTGGCTTCTTCAAGCAGTTCCCGAATATGAATCTGAGGTTCACCAACGTGGACCGCGAACTTGCTGGCTACGATCTTTCCACCAATAACGCCCATATCAGTGTGGAGACGTATTACCGCTTCCTGATTCAGAAGGTTCTGCCGTGCTACGACAAGGTGCTGTATCTCGATTCCGACATCATCATCAACGGCGATATCGCGAAGCTTTACAACATCGATTTGCAGGGCAAGATGCTCGGCGCGATTCGAGACATCGACTTCCTCGCCAATCTCAACGTGAAGCACGGCAAACGCATGGGCTACGCGCAAACCGTGCTGAAGATGAAGAATCCATACGATTACTTCCAAGCTGGCGTGCTGGTGCTCAACACCAAGGCGATGCGTGAGCATTACACCATCGAGCAGTGGCTTACCTACGCCTCGAATCCCAATTTCATCTACAACGACCAGGACGTGCTCAACGCGCACTGCGAAGGGAACGTGATGTATCTGCCGTGGGAATGGAATGTGGTTCACGATTGCGGCGGCCGCGTGGGCAATCTCTTCACGCAGGCGCCGAACGATATCTACGACGCATATATGAAGTCGCGTAGCAATCCGCAGATCATCCATTATGCCGGCTTCCAGAAGCCTTGGACTGATCCGGATTGCGATTTCGCCTCTATCTACTGGAGGTACGCGCGTGAGACCCCGTTCTACGAGCGTTTGCTCAAGCGTGTGGTGAAGGCGAACGAACCGGAAATCCCAGAAGGAGTATTCCGCCCGCAACATGAGCGCGCAGTCGGAGAAGATAATCCGATTCGCAAAATCGTCGATCCACTCATGCCGATTGGCTCCCGTCGCCGTGATGCGGTGAAGGCAATCGGACGTGTGGTTCGTGGCCGTCACTGAAGCACCCAAGAACACACTTTGCGGTTAGTTTTCGGAAAGGGTATGGTCGCGCCGAGTAAATTATCAGTCCTCAGATAAAAAGCCTCATGGGGCATGACCATATTCGTTCCGTTTAGCGGCGAAAGGAGTTCCGTTAAACTATTTCAACGGCATCAGCTGCTTTATTTTTGCAATAATCCACTTGCCGATGTATACCGCGATACCGGTAAGCGCATAGACCACAATGGCCTTGATGAACGGATGAGTTTGTCCCAATGTAATAAACCCTCCGATTGGCCCGCCCAAAGTAAGGTTCACAAGCAGCAGATGGAACATATACACACCCAGCGAGACGCTGGATACTTTACGGATCATGAGCTTCATCTTGTCGGAACCGCGCTGGAAAAACGGCTCCAGCGTTTTGCAAAGCATAAATAGCGACACTGCCGATGTCACACATAGTGGGGAAGAAGTGCCGACAAGATAGTTATAGTACTCCGTTCTCATCGTTTCTTGGAAAAAGCCATTCCAGCACAGTCCTCCAAGGAACATCAATGCCGCAGACCCGACGAATAAACCTGCCCAAACCGGAGCTTTCCATCGCACCGGCAAGCCATAATTCTCCAGATAATATCCGAGCAAGAAATACAACAAGGCGTTGGAAGAGAACAGCGGCCAGCTCAACAATGGACTGAAATATTTTTCATTGATGCCAATGGCCTTCGCCGCTGGAATGAGAATCGAACAGAACAACGTCAATGCGATGGCATATTCCATGAGACGACGGTCATGGACGATCTTCGAAAGCAGCGGAGTCAACAGATACAGATAAATGATGGAATACAGGAACCAGTAAATATCAATAATAGAGTTGGTAAGGAATCGCTTGCAGAAATCGACAAAGCCGAAGCTATCGGCGATCGACTGCGCTCCGTAAAATAGACCGGGAAGCAGACCAAACAACAGATAGCATGCGATGCTTCCCAGAATCAGCGCTCGCCCCACCCGCACGAAACGTTTTTTAAAAAACACTTTCGTCGAATATTTCTTCCGATAATCCAGTAAATTCATACCGCTGACCATGAAGAAAATCGGCACCGCAAAAATGAACACCGCCTGCATCAGCTCCTGAAATGCCCATAACCGGGTTCTCTGAGGAGAAAACACACCCAAAGATGTGTGTAAGCAGACCACTGCGAAACAGGAAATGATGTTCAATACATCAACAAACACAAAATGCGTTCTCGCTTTGCCGTTTTTCCGTTCACTCGCAAAGCCCTGTTCTGTGTCCAACAGTTCCGCTGTCATCGACTGGCGTTCCCTTCTTTCTGACATACGCACTTCAGCATAACAAATAATGACGTCCCTTCTTGACGGAGGACTGCGAGCCTGCGTCCGCTCTCGCCCCTAGGCTATAAAAGCAATGAACTCCCATTGACGTATCGAAAGATCAAGCATGGCAAATAGATTCAGGAGCAGTCATATCTGCGTTGCAAAACGGATCCGCACCGGCTCATTTGTCCGAGTGCTCAGGAACCCTTTCGCGATTCTACTTGCCTTTATTCTGTTATTCAGTTGCGCTTCAGCAAACGCTGCGGAAGACAAGGAAACAGATCAAAACGGGAGCAAGTTGACTTTGCCAAGCTATGTGATGGACGGCATGGTTTTGCAGCAGAACAAAATCACCACCCTGAACGGTTCAACAGCAAAATCCATGTCAGGGAAAACCGTTTCAGTCACCTTACGCGGAGGCAAAAACCAATATAACGCTTCATCAAGAATCTCCAAAGCCGGAACGTTCTCGGTTCAGCTGCCTAAAATCAAAGGAGCGCTTACCCAATACACCATGAAATTTACGGTAGCTGGCACCGTAGCGAAAACCGTGAATGATGTATACGTCGGCAATTTATTCATCGCTTCTGGTCAGTCGAATATGGAAATAAACTATAACGACTATTTCGAAAGCGATTCGCTTTTCAAAACAAGTACTTCCTTGCACTACACACGCAACGATATTCCACGCAATATCAATGACAAATATGTCCATTTCCTCTCACCGAATAAAATCCTCGACACAAAGAATTATCCACTAAGAGATTTCGAAAAGAAATCCTGGCTTACAGCCACAGGAGATGACGTCAACTATCTTGGCTATATTCCTCAATATTTTGCGCAACGACTTCGTAAACAATATCCGAATATACCTATCGGATTCATCCAAACCGCTTGGGGAGGGACAGCTATATCTCACCATATAAAAGGCGGAGACATCTATAAAAGTCGTGTTGCCCCATTACAGGGACTTGGCGTGGCCGGTGTGTTATGGTACCAAGGTGAAGATGATTCCGGATCGATGGATCTGGCATTACGATATGACATTTCCTTCGCCACACTTATAAATGATTACCGGAATCTATTTGATGACGCTACATTGCCGTTCCTTTACGTGCAGCTTGCCAGATATGACGGCTACGGTTACATCTATGACACCATCGTTCGTAATGCCCAATTGGGCATGCTTAACAATCCCGTCATTGAATCGCATAAAAATCTTGGCATGACCGTCTCCATCGACACGGACAAAGGAACGTCGAAGGCAATCCATCCACTCGGCAAGGAAATCGTTGCCCAACGTATGGCCAACCAATGGATCGCCATAAACGAGCGCAAAGCAGTACCATCTGGCCCGTTACCCGAGGAAGCACATCTTGACTCAGACGACAAGTCAACGGCCATTATCACTTTCAAAGAAGGCACAGCCGTCAAGCTGCAAGCAAAGCAACCGAATTACACAATCAGTGCAACAATCGACAATATTGCAAATGTTACCAACACTCCGCTGTCAGGATTCCAGGTCGCCGATGGAGACGGAGCCATGCACAACGCCACCGCAACTATTACTGGCAATACACTTCGTATCCACTCCGACGAAGTGAAACGTATAGCTCAAATCCAATATCTATGGCAAAGCAATCCCAACTGTTCAAGCATTGTATATAATGACTCGAACTTGCCTTTGAGTCCGTTCACTCTCAACGTGAACCAAAAAACTTATTCGCACTGATTCCCTTTTCTTGTTAAGGAGAGCACAACGCCAATCATCATCGGAGCAAACAATAATGTGTAGAACATATATCTTGTAGGATTACCAGATAACGCCCGTCTTCTTGCGCAGATTCGGTTGTGAGTTCCGATGAAAAGGACATGGCCCGGCTTTGGTACGATTTTCAGTCGCTTACACATGAAAACCGCGATTGGAAAGAAGGCCGGAAGCCATGTCCGATAAAATCATACAGTTCGACGACGCCATGTTCGAGTCCAAGCTCGATGCTTTGGTTCGAGTCAAGGTCGAGCAGACCATCAACGCCATGCTCGACGCCGAGGCCGACGAGATCACCGGGGCCGCCAGATACGAACGCAAGGAGGGGCGCAAGGCGTACAGGGCCGGCCACTACGAACGCACGCTCACGGCAAAGGCGGGCAGGCTCGAGCTCAGGGTGCCGAAACTCAAGGGCGCGGTCTTCGAATCCGCGGTCATCGAACGCTACCGCAGGCGGGAGTCCAGCGTCGAGGAGGCGTTGATGGAGATGTACCTGGCGGGAGTGAGCACCCGTCAGTCGACGGGTAGTGCCCGAAGGTTTGCGCACTTAGGGTCGTGCCCGTCCATGGGACGACCCTAAGTGCGCAAACCTTCGGGCACTACCAGCTCAAGGCGGCCGCGAACTGCCTCCGCGAGGGCGTCGGCGAGACCACCACCTATCTCCTGCCGGAGTTCCCCGCGAACCATAGGATCAAGCTGCGCACGAACAACATGATCGAGCGATTGAACAAGGAGATCCGCCGGCGCACCCGGGTCGTGGGCAGCTTCCCCGACTCCAACAGCGCGCCCATGCTCGTATGCGCCAGAATCCGCTACGTCACCTCACGCTCGTGGCCGGACCGGCGATACATGGACATGTCCCGGCTCGATGACAACCTAGGCGCAGCGGCATGAAAGTCACGCCAACAGCTGGCCAACAGCCAATCTGCGCAAAGAAGCGGGCACTACCGATTACCATGCCCGATAAAGGGATTTGGACATTTTCCGATTCAATCTTAGGGACAGGTATTACCTGATAATGGCCATTGCATTATTATTTCGGTGGCCGTTCTTTTGCCTCAACACGATGCGGCTATTCATCAGGAATACGTTTTGCAGTCGTCCCAGAAGACTCAGACGTATAATTATCCATCACTGAATGGCTACTCCGAAAAATATCTTTTTTTATACTTAGCATACCGAACATTAACGGCGTCATGATAATCATCGGAAGAACATAACGTATGCCTTCAACGGTCACCGTCGCTGGCGAAATCCACAAGAAAAGAAAAGTCGCGATATATGGCATCATACAGATCCAATTTTTGCCGCGGAATCGTCTAAACCATTCATATATAACGAACAAGAACATCCAAGTCGACCATGTAGCGCGAGAAAAAAGCAGATTTAGCACAGGAAGATGTTCAAGCTTGTTTATTTTATTTTGAACGATGGTCACCCGATTAATGTTACCTCGCTCCATTAATCCCATTTCCTTGGAATACGCAACACTTGTATGATTGCTGCCGGTTAAGAAAACAGGCAATGACAAATCCTCAGGATTCTGTGCACTCCCTAAAGTGGGAACGCCTAACCATCCTTCCTGCAAAGCCACATAGGCCTCAACATATGTAAAAGGGTGCTCCAATAAGCCGCGGAACCATGCTTTCGCATATTTCGCAAGATACTGATTCTTTCTGGAATCCCAAGTGTAGCCTTTGACTCCATCAGCTGCCCACCATTGGTATTTATCAGCGACATCATTTCCCAATATCTTGTGAATGACATCCACATCCTCAGGGTTCATCTCACATTCATGTCGTTTCACCTCTAATGCTGACTGTTGAAATGGAACAGCGAGCATTTCCTGTTTTCCACCTTCCTGAATGTGGAACATGGGAAAAACAACTTTCGGAACCAATACGCCCATGACAAGCAGTTCAGTCAGCAGTACAGCCACAATTCGAAGGCGATACTGACGAAACACTACAAACAACAAAGCGATGCAGCAGATAAGCACTATGTACAAACCGGTTTTTTTCGTTAAAGCTGCTAGTACAGATAGCGAAAGAAATAGTGCAAATAGCCATGGGCTCTTAAGACACGCGCCTTTGCTCCGTACGATCTGCACATACAGTACCGTGTACCAGACGAATAGCGGCATGAATACCGTATCTTTGACAAGACTTATAGAAAAGCAGGGGATGACCGGGAAAAACGAAAAGAACATCAACTGCGCAAAGCAACAACGCCAGCTTGCGCCAATATGCCGGCAATACAAGATGACCGTCGCCAGCGAAAGAGCAGCCGCCAATGCCAAAACGATAGAGCATAGGAATAAACCTAAATCTACTGATCCAAGCACCTTGCCGAGTTGGGCGAATGCACCAAAAAATAAAGTGTCAAATACAGGATGATGGTTGGACCAAAAACTACCATCGGAAAAAATATTCGACTGATGGAACCATTGCATAAGCTGCTCGCCCGTATCGAACCATAATATTCCCGGATATGTTAACCAAATATATGGAATCCAGCACAGCACGATGACCGCAGTTGTCAAAAAGAACTGTTTATGTCCCCAAGAGAAGGAAAAGCAATCACGTACCGAGGCCATCCGTTCAGCAGTCCTATCCCCATCTTTTGAACACCAAGCGAGAAACCGTTCCCCAATAAACACAAAGGCAAGAAACAGCAGCGCAATCGCTCCAGTGAACCACATGCATCGGAATGAGAACACCATGTGCCCGTGAATACGGATAGCATCAACAATCGCCGCAGCAAATCCACATAATAGTGCCAACGTCACAAGCGCTATATGCTTCATAGATAAAACACGTGTAATTGACTTTTCTTTGCGCATGTTATGTCTTCCTTCACATTGCACATAAGCACATCGCAATCAGAATTTGGATAAACACGAATAGGCATGGTCTAACTTAACATGCGTCATACATCATGCCCATTCCTGATTACTTCTCCTCATGATATTCCTTGTCGGTATTCACGTTCCAGACATTTTTCTTATCCGCGCGGCCGGTCTTGATGTTGCCAACAGCTTCAAAAGCAGTCACCATGGAATGATCCATGTTGTTATACCTATGCTGCCCGTTCCGTCCCACGCAGTACAAGTTTTCAAAGGAGTCCAGCCACTTCACCAAATCGTCCATCTGATACCAAGTATCGAAATAGGCTGGATATGCCTTCTTCACACGTTCACGGTGAGCGTCTTGAATGTCGTTCTTCGATGCGATAATTCCCATCTTCACAAGTTCATTCGCAGCAAAATCAATGCATTCGGCATCAGACATATTCCAAAAGTCATCGCCCTCATTGCAAAAATACTCAAGGCCAATCCAGACTTTATTGTCAACATCCTTGACCAAGTAAGGACTCCAGTTGTTGAACACTTGGATGCGACCGACCTTTACACTCGTATCCTGCACATAGATCCAGCAATCTGGAACAATCGGCGGATTGCCTAACGTAGGAATATCGGTCTCATTCTTAAGATTCAAATGATCGACAAGGAATCCCACAGTCACGAAATCACGATACGGAAGACCATCAGCGATCTGCTTCATCTTGGCAGGAACAGGCTGCGTGGATTGATTTCCATCAGCAATGGAGTCAACCAAATCTTTCACCGGCATAGAGGAAATAAATTCATCGCCCGCAAGTGTCTGCTCGTTACCATCAACATCACGATACACAACAGAATCAATGCGACCATCAGACGTCTCATTGATTCTCACGACTTCAGCATGCTTGATGATATGGGCACCAAACTCCTCATCATGTCTAGCGACGGTTTCCCAAAGCTGACCAGGCCCATACTTCGGATACCAGAATTCCTCAATCAAGGAAGTTTCGCCTTCTCCGGCCTTCTTCTCCTTACCGATGAGCTTATTCCACGCATCCTTGAGCACGGCCATGATGCTGATGCCCTTTACACGCTGCGATCCCCAATCGGCAGAGATGACAGACGGATGACGCCCCCACAACTTCTCGGTATACCCTTCGAAGAACATACCGTATAAAGCTTTACCAAAACGATTGATGTAGAAGTTTTCCAGATTGTCTTCTGGAAGTTTATGCACTAGAGACTTCAGGTAGGAGAAACCAACCTTCATAGTCTGGATGAATCCCATATTCTTAAGCGTCTGCGGCTTCAGACTCACTGGATAGTCAAAAAACTTACCATGCCAATAAATACGCGAAACGCGATGGCGCTTCAGCATTACTTCGTCGGTTTTTTCCGGATCCGGGCCGCCTGGTTCCATATCATGAGCACGGTTGAGCTTTTTATCATCGTATGAAGGTGCACCTTGAAGAGGGAGGATAGTCTTCCACCAGCTCATCACACGGTCATCTTTGGAAAAGAACCGATGCCCGCCAATATCCATTCGGTTGCCATTATGGCGAACCGTGCGAGAAATACCGCCAAATTCGCCAGATGCCTCAAGAACAGTCACATCGAACTGCTCAGAGACATTATTCTTTAAAAGTTCATAAGCGGCGGTAAGACCAGCCGGACCACCGCCAATAATTACAATAGTTTTTCTCGCCATTATTCAATAATCCTTACCCGCATTGGCGACAGTCTTCATACCATCACATTTGGCACTGTACTACAAGGATAAAAACCCACAACAATCAATATACGTGGATCACCCCTTTCATACATTTTTCATACCAAATACCATCCAAACTCCGTTCTTTAGAAACCGAATTCCTAGTTTCACATATCCGAGCATAGGTATCACTCACACTTGAATAACAACATGCTCCTTAAAGGCATCATTGTGAGACCACATATCACCATCCTCACAATGCTGGTGTCAATATCCGATGTTCAACTCTCTTATTTGCAATGAGGTAAAATCCGGGCACCACGAACACATCAATCTCAAAGTCATTGCATACTAAGATTATCTGCTATACGATTTGCAGTCATTTGACTTACAGCACTCGTTCCACCCACGATCCAAGCCTTAGTTGTTTTTCCACGGAACTTCACTGAATACGACACTGTTGAATTACTCGAACTATCCACCAGAAGCAGCACACTCCCATTACGGCCAGCCAATGGACCCGCAGTCAATGCGTCAGGAAAGTTCAAACCTGCAGCATACACGATAGCATCCTCACGAAGACCATTAGATAATCCCCAATCAGCCACCGCCATACTCGTTTCATAACGTGTTGCACCAGCCCTACGAATCACACCTGGCAAATCCTGAACGAAGCGGGATGGAACCGCATTCTCTCCACCTACAACCAGTACACGTTTAAAATTCTTCAACGCCACCCGTTGTTCATCAGTCAAGCCTGTAACTGGATCGCACAAAAACACCGGCGCTTTCTCTGCATATGCATAGGGACTCACTGATAATGCATCTGGATAATTTGCCGCTGACACTACAATCGCAGTAGATCCCCAAGCATTGCCACCATCTCGGTATAATGCGGATGACGTATCCGTACGTGTTGCACCCGCTATACGACTTACCTTTGAACAAATACCCTGCAATGAAACCAGCACATTGCCCGATATCACTGACAGACCACCTACGACAATAATTCTAGAGGGCCTCAGCGAGCGAATTTGTTCAGTGGCCTGAGGAGATAATTTATTACCCTCCGTCAACACAATTGGCGCACCATACACACCCGCTAGGCCAGAAGCAGACAAAGCATCCGGATAGTTCTCTCCCGACGCTACAATCACCGTCCCACCAGCGCTCCAAGCGCCCTCCGAGACAACAGACACCATCGTATCGTAACGCGTACTGCCAGCCAGACGCTTTATCACTGAGTAAGTCTTATTGCCAAAGGCGCTCATATCCACATTGCCGCTGATGCCGTTGATCTGGCCGGAGCTGGTGTATTGCCAGCCACGATCGTTAGTGCCAAACGCCGTGAATTCCATCTGCGGACCATATTGCGCCACCCAGCGTGTCTTCGCATAGATGTTCGCATTGTTCAACGGCCCCTGCAAGTAGCTCGTGTAGGAGTACACGCCGAGATTCTTGTATCCGGCGGATTGCAGTGCGCCATACCAAGCGTTGGTCATACCGCTATAAACATTCGGATTGGTCGGCGGAGTATGACCAGCCCACGTCCACTTCTCAAGGTCGTAATACACAGGGTATTTCAGATCGTTCGGGCTCACGCCCATCTGGCGGAGTTTGGCAGCCACATCATTGCCTTCCGCACGTGCGCAGTTCGCATCGTATGCATACGAATACCAGTAGATGCCAAAAGGAATACCAAGACGTTTGCATTCGTTGATGTTGCGTTGCGCTTTGGCATCGGCATAGTTGCCCCAGCCATAACCCAAACGGATGATTGCGCCTTCCACGCCGTCGGCTTTGGCCTTGGCCCAGTCGATATCCCCCTGCCATGAAGAGACGTCGATCACGCCTTTGGCCTGCTGGACGAACAGGTTGTTTCTATAGTCGAAGAAGGCTTTCGTATTGTTGTAGGTTCCCCAATGCGCGCCGTAATCGTTGCCATCGAATTTGGCAAACTTCACGGTGGCTCCGTTTTTTGAGGACGACTGCTCCGCAGACTGTTTCACAGGTTGTTCCACAGCATCTTTCACATCCGAGGCACTCACCGGAATGAATGATTCGCCATCCGTTTTGGCCAGTGGATCAGGTTGCTGCGATTGCGTACCGACCAGCTGAGCGTCCGTCACGGTTTCGCCGGTCTCAATGTTCCGTACATCACCTTCCGGCGTAACCGCAAGGTTCTCCGAAACCACAGTGGAATCGTCCGAAATGTTTTCGCTTACCGTTTCCGGCAACGTCGCGTTCGGATTGTCCGGCATGCTGTTTGACGAATTCTGCGCATCATCCACAGTTGCGGCAAAAGAACTTGGCGTATCCTCAATCGCAATATCCTGCATGGCGTAAGCCGGCACCACGGCAACGGAAACCGTCATTGCAACCACGGAAGCGGTGGTCGCAATCTTCATCAAGCTTTTCGGCGATATCATCGTCAGCCTCTCTCACAAAACGCATTTCACGCGTTGACGCAATTGCACACGCAAAACTTAAGTGTATTCTGAGATGTCCCCACTCAAAATAAAGCAGATGGATTCCAAACCAAACTTCACATTTACCGAATATGCCACAACATGAAGTGCTGGCATTCGGAAGTGGAACGGGTAACATACCTTATGTATTGTCATTTGGGAACAGAGGACCTTGTCGGACCACCTCCAATAGACAACATCAAAACGGTATCGCGGACTCCTGGAGGAAAGCATGGCACGGCACGAAAAGCAGCCGGACAAAGCTGACGGTCAAACAAATAGCGTCCGTAAGCCCCGAACGTTCAGCAGTACCGCGACCGTCGAAACCAGCAAACCCGACAATTCCGTTAACATCACCAATCGTAACGGAAAGCCTGAAACAGACGCATCAGGGGTTTCCTATCAAACAAACACCAAAGATCCATTCCAAATCGCCATATCGCAAGGCGTGCAAGATGGCGACACTTGGGTACATAACCATGTCAAGAACTTGATTCGCCGTTCCGTCATCGTAGCCGTTATCGTCGTTGCGGTATGCATTGTGGTCTTCGGCGTCATGGGCGTGAGAACATCGCAGAAAATGCGCGAACTGAATGCCATCAACGACTGCAGAGACGCGGTTGCCGCCATGAACGCTTCATATTCCAAGGATTTCCAGCTCAAAGGAAAGATTGTCGACGCATTTTCCAGCATGGATTCCTCATATGATCTGGAAAAGCTCAGCACCTTGTATCAGGAAGAAGTCAAATCGCCGAAAGCGCTTGACTGCAAAACCGATCCGTCCGGGACCACCAGCAAGGCCAACACCGAACGAGCCACATATGACAAACAGGCCAGAACCTTCGAGCGGGCGTTGACAAAGAACGAGGCAAATCAGAATTGAATACGAAACGATTGGCAAGAACGGCACTTGCCGTTATCGTAACCGTAGGAATAGTCGTTGCCATCATCGTCGGGTGCGGCCCCAAATGGGGCAACGGAACGGCAACCGGTAAAACCGGATCGCAATCCACCACCACCGCCCATACTGCGGCCACTGTTGATGTGCAGCTGCCCTCATACTACATGGACAATATGGTGTTCCAGCGCGATCAGCCAATCGTAGTCAAAGGCAACGTCAGCTCCACGGAAAGCAACCCCATCGACGTTTCGAAACTGTCAGCGACACTTACGCAAGGCAACACCTCCGAGAGCGTCAAGGCAAAGGCAGCGAAAAACGGCAGTTTCACCTGCACGCTGAGCGCGCAAAAGGCAAGTCTCAATCCGTATTCGCTGCAAGTGCAGTACGCCGGCAAAACCGTGCTGAAACTGGCCAAAGTGTATGTGGGAGACGTCTTCGTAGCCGCTGGCCAGTCGAATATGGAACTCAACTATGTGCAGTATTACGAAAACGCTACTTACAATTTTGGCAATGGACTAATCACGACAGGCGATTTGCCGAAACCGCTCGTAGATGACAACGTGAAATTTGTCATCGCAAATCATGATGTTGAAGACACTGATTTTCCACTGTCCGCTGTTAATCAGAGCGCCGATGCATGGCTGACTGCAGATTCCACGAATTCACTGCACCTCAGCTATCTGGCTCAGCAATTCGCCATGCAGTTGCGCGCCAAGCACCCCAATGTGCCGATTGGCATCATCCAGACCGCGTGGGGTGGCACGCCTATTCGCCGGCATGTGCGCGGCGGAGATATCTACGCGAACCATATTGCACCGTTGAAAGATTTTCATGTGGCAGGTGTGCTCTGGTACCAAGGATGCGACGATGCGATGAATTTTGCGACCGCCACGGAGTATGAGTCGCAGATGACCGCGCTGATCAACCAGTACCGTACCGTATTCGGACGCAAGGACCTGCCGTTCCTGTACGTACAGCTCGCGCGCTGGCCAAACTACCAGTACACGCAAAACGTGCGAGAAGCGCAACGGACTACGCTCGGCAACACCAACCTGCACGATTCGTCAAATGTGGCGATGACGGTTTCTCTTGACACAGACAAGGGCACATCCGCGCTGATCCATCCTCTCGGCAAGGATATTCTCGGGGCGCGCATGGCCGCGCAGTATCTCGCCATGGAAGACGGCACCACCGTACCCAACGGACCGCTTATCGAACATGCCCGGCACACTGCGAACGGCGCAATCGCCTTGTCTTTCCAAAACGGCACCGCAAGCGGGCTGAAAGCCATGCAACCTAACTATTCGAAGACCGCGAGCGCAATCGCACCAAACTATAAGAGCGCTCCGAAAGCGACCCCATTAAGCGGTATCAGCAATATCGCCGCTCCCACCACTACGGCATTGCAGGGGTTTGAGGTCGCCAATTATTCCGGTCAATGGCAGGCGGTCAATGCCACTATCAGGGGCAATCAGGTGTTGCTCACCGCAGCCGATGGTTCAATACTGAACGATCTCAACGCCATGAGCCAGGTTCGTTACCTGTTCAGTGGCAATCCGAAGTGCGCGAGCATGCTGTACAACGACTTTAATCTGCCGGCTAGCCCATTCATCACTATTGTTGAGTGATCTTGTTGAGGGCCGCCGCTAGATAAACCAATACGAGCGAGATAAGTACGGGCGGTCTAAGCCGTTGCTTGGCCTGCTTGGTCATGTTTTGAGCAGGCTGTTCCGGCTTCTGGTTTGGATTCTGGTTTCCCGCTTAAACTATGAAGACTGCTGCAGCATCACAGAAACTAGACAAATGTCATTTTTCCACCGGTTTATTTAGGCACATTCCCCTCCTACTATGGCATACGGAACGAACGCGAGCGCACAATCACAGATCGAATGCAAACGTGCGCAGGAGAGGAACCACCATGAGGAATCGTATTGCAGCAGCTGCAGCGGCGGGAATATTAACCATCGGCATGGCCGCCTTGCCTTCCGCGGCTTCGGCCAGTGAAGTCGCACCGTCTACGGACGGATTGGCCGGCAGCACCGCCATCAGCGGGCAGATCGACCAGGATATGGCCGTGTGCACCGGCAAAACGTGCGATGCCGTACAGCATGTGCGCAAAACCAACCAGCAGATCAAGTCGGACATCGATACCGCCAAGCAGCACGCCGAGCAGCTGCATCAGAACGCGCACGAGGACGCCGATGCGCTCCGCCAGTACAACGAGCAGGCTTGGCAGAACTATCAGCAGGACCGTGAGGATGTGAAGAATGCGATCGATGGCGCGGTTAAGCGCGGTCAGGAGCGCCACGACACTCTGCATCAGGATATGCAGGATACGCAGACCCATCTGAACCAGATGCATGCCGACATGAAAGAGACCCACGACGAGCTTAAAACCAAGCATGATGCGTTCGCGGCAAGCAGCCACCAGTGGCATCAGTCGTTCATCGCGGCGTTGAAGGACGCGAACTCCAAGACGGGTCAGCAGGGCGGCTCATCCGTTGCTACCGGCACGCATGGCATCACGGCTGGAACGAATGCCGGTACAACCGTTACTGGAGTCAACGGCACCACTGGCACTGTGCGCACGGCTGCCGACACTGGCGCGAATGGTGCTGCAACTGGATCCGTCACAGCGTCCGGCGATCAAACCGCCGCGTCCACCGGCGCGCTAACCAAGTCGGAATATGGACAGCTTGCACAAACCGGCATCGGCATTTCCCTTGCCTGCGCAGCCATTCTGCTGCTTGCCGGCCTTGCCTACGCCATGAAGACGTTCGTACAGTATAAGCGCGAAACCAGCGAAGACTGAGCCGGCTCGCTGCCGGACAGCGTTTGCTTCATCGACTCATGAAAAACGGTCTCGAATATATCGGGACCGTTTTTTCATGCGCGTTTTTCGTATGTGCTTTTCATCTGCTATACGCATTGTTGCGATTCAGTTGGGATGACGTAGTACAGCGACGTACAATGCAGCGCGAAGCGCGCGTACCGTGCGTGAACCGCGTGTATGTCCAGTATTCCCACTGATTTGTTACGTTGGCCGTTCTGATCAGTCCACTGGTCAATTCGCATAATGGGGAGCACTGCTGGCGATTCGCGGCGACGGCGTATCGCCATTCCCCACCGTCCGTCCGGTACTACCCGCGCTCCCCGCATCGCCGGCCTTTTCAGCATTGCCGATGTTGGTTCTACGCAACGACCCCGCGGCCAACGAGCGGATGGATCGCCTGCGCTGCGCCTGTTCCGTCTGCGAAGCGGACTGAATTGCGGGAAAAGCGCCCGTTACGGGACGAATACGACCGGTTGCGGTCGGAATAAAGCTTGGTGGCAAAACCTGCGTTGTGATGGCGCTTATGGATGCCATTTGCGGCTGCTGCGTATTATCAGGACCATCCACAGCGTCTTTTTCTTTCACGGTTTGCGATTCTTCCGCACGATTCGCGTCATCATTCGCATCCTCGCCCGTTTGCAAGGCAGACCCAGCTTCGCTCTGCTTTTCTTGTTTTTCCTGCTTTTCCTGCGGAGCGGCCTGCACATCACTCTGCAATGCAATTGGCGATGAATTCGAACGGCGTCGGGCAAGCGCCGCCAGAGAGTCACGAGTATCAGCATCGCGTTGGTCAGTCTGCTGGCTGCCGGCAGCCGTCTTGTCAACCATCGTCGTGCTTCTTTCTCTCAACGTCACGATTTCGAGCGTAACGTAGCGCAGCGCAAAAGTGCGCGTAAAACGACGATGTACGCAACTCCCCCACCGAATCGCAATCAAATATCGACATATGAGGGCAAACAATCCCATTATTGAGACCACAGACTGGCACCAATAAGCCGCAGCATGACAATCAGGGACTTTCCTGGATGCCGGCCCGTACACGCGAGACTTGTGATACGGGACGATTCAAAAACCGAGGCCAACGAAAGAAGCATTCGGAGGGAATCTGGAAGGAACCGGAAAACGGAGTGGAAAAGAAGGAACCCCAGAAACCGAATGATTCCAACGGTTTCCAGGGTTCTAATCCGGGCGGAGAATACGAGATTCGAACTCGTGAGGCTGTTACACCAACACGCTTTCCAAGCGTGCGCCATAGACCACTAGGCGAATTCTCCAATTATGCAACGCTTTCCGGTGTCTATCCGTTAAGCGCAACTTGACTAGAATACAACAGGAGCAGCAAAAAGCCAAATCGGCGTGTCGCACTGCTGGTTTGCAGAGTTGGGCATACGTGTCAAGGTTGTGCAACAGGTATGAGCGATCGGCTGCCTTTACTACGGATACTTCTTATTTCGCACACTGTAGATGCTATATTGCCGCCGATGGAATCCAATAGGCAACGGGATTCGGTAAGCATGGGAAAAGATACGAAAAAGGGTTCCTGGAGCGACGCCCGCCGGGAAGCCCGGAAAGAGAGCATGAAAAAAGGGGCCTCCCGGGAGCCAAAGGCTCGACCGGGAGGCCCAACATGTGAAGCGGCGGCGTGCTACTCTCCCACACCCTCTCGAGTGCAGTACCATCGCCGCGCCTGGCCTTAGCTACCGGGTTCGGAATGGGA
>ENA-OQIF01000251-OQIF01000251.1-human-gut-metagenome-genome-assembly--contig:-NODE-251-length-26206-cov-2.880939_pt1 | contig 26206 bp, 33 predicted proteins | sample MGYA00242574_ERZ504738 | MGnify/ENA primary metagenome ERZ504738 (study PRJEB26092, sample SAMD00036437) | human gut metagenome | host: Homo sapiens | study: EMG produced TPA metagenomics assembly of...
GTGATCATATGCCGTCCTCCAGGGCTTCCACACTTTTCCGGCTGCCGATGACCACCAGCAGATCCCCCTCCTGGAGGGGCTTGGTGGGTTCCAGGGTCATTTCCGTGGAACCGTCCCTGTGCTTCACCGCCACCACGTTCACCTGGTACTGCCGCCGCACATCCAGTTCCGCCAGGCTCTTCCCGGACATGCTTTGGCTCAGGTTCACTTCCATCAGGCAGATGTTGTCCGACAGTTCCACGAAATCCAGGATGTTGGTGTAGGCCAGGTTGTGTCCCACCCGGCGGCCCATATCCCGTTCCGGATAGATGATTTTGGTGGCCCCCAGCTTCTTCAGCATCTTCCCGTGGATGGGATTGGAGGCCTTGGCCACAATGGTCTTCAGCCCCGCTTCCTTCAGCAGCAGGGTGGCCAGCAGGCTGGGTTCCAGGTTGCCGATGGCCACCAGGATGGGGAAGGCAACCTCAATCTGCTGGGGGAAGAAGATGGAGCAGATGATGTACTCACCGATGTAGCCTCCGCCGGGCACGCCGGACATGCCCACCGAGGAGAGCACCGCCACAGCCACCACCGCCGGGAGCATGGTCCAGGGCATATCCACGCCCATGGCCCCCAGGACAAAGGCGATTTTCAGCACGCAGGAGAAGCAGGAGCCGTCCATATGCATGGTGGCGCCCATGGGCACGACCATATCGGCCACATCCTTGGGGATGCCGGTGTCCTCCGCCTCACGCAGGTTGGTGGGGATGGTGGCGGAGGAGGAGCAGGTGCCCAGCGACATGATGGCGGGCCTTGCGATGTGCTGGAACATAGTCTTGATGCCGTGCCTGCCGCCGCCGATATAGGCGAAGAGGGGAAAGGCGGTGAAGATGTAGATAAAGCACAGGGGATAGTACACCACCATGGCCCGGCCATAGGCGGAGGCCACGCTGGAGCCGTAGGTGGCTACCAGATCCGCAAACAGGGCGAAGAAGGCGATGGGGGCGTAATAGGTGATGATCTTCACAAAGGCCATCATCACTTCGGTCAGGCCGTCGAGGAACTTGCCGATGACGTGGTCGGGGCCGCCCACCAGATTGGTGGCAAAGCCGAACAGGATGGAGAAGACGATCAGCGGCAGCATGGCGCTGCGGCTCAGCAGGCCCACAAAGTCGTCGGTGGTGAAGAAGTTCACGATCATGTCGGCGAGGGAGGCGTGCTCGCCGATGGCCTCGGTGGCCATGTCGGTCCAGGGCTCCAGCACCGGGGGAACCAGCTTCATGACAATGAACATGATGACGGCGGCAACGGCGCCGGTGACCACGAAGGTGAGCACGGTGGTGCCCATGATCTTGCCTGCCCGTTTCGGCTGCGTACGCTGGCCACGGAATTGGAGATGGAGGCGAACACCAGCGGCACCACCACGCAGAACATCATATTGATGAACACGGTGCCGGCGGGCTTGATAAAGTGACCAAATTCAGGAAAGAACCAGCCGGCCACGCAGCCGGCTACCATGGCAAACAGCATCAGGGCCAGGAAGCGGTAGTTCTTCATAACTGTGGATTTGTCCATAACAATACCTCTCTTTCTTCTAACACACAGAACTGCCGGTGGGGTATGCGGCGTCACCTCCTCTCTCAGTGTACCGCACCGGCGGCCGCTCTATCACTCAAAGGGGCAGTTCCTCGTCGGTGAGCTCCCCTTTTGCAACCATATTGGTGGGCCCGGTCAGAAAGAGGTGTTCCACCGTGGAGCCGCGGCGCTCCACATCCACCACCAGCTCGCCCCCCGTCATCTGGACGGCCACCGCCCGGCCGCTGACCGCGCCCTGGAGGGTCAGCACGGCGGCCACCGAGCCGGTGCCCGTGCCGCAGGCGTAGGTGAAGCCCTCCACGCCCCGCTCAAAGGTGCGCTCCCAGATCCGCCCCGGTCCCTCCACATCGAAGAAATTGACATTTGCGCCCTTGGGGAAGGCGGGGTGGGCCCGCAGCTTCCGCCCCAGGGCGAACAGCTCCGCCTCCGGCCGGCCGCGCAGTCCCGGAATCGGAACCACTGCGTGGGGCAGACCCGGGTATCCCAGCTCCACATAGGAGCAGACGTATGTCACGCCGTCTGCCTCTACCGGGCTATCCAGTCGTACGGTGGTGGGGTCGTTCAGACGGATGCGGTACAGCCGCTGGTCGATCCGCCGGCCGGTGACGATGCCTGCCGTGGTCTCCACAGTCTGCGTCTCTCCGGCCAGCCCGTTTTCGTAGCCATACCGGCAGATGCAGCGGGCACCGTTCCCACACATCTCACCTACGCTGCCATCAGAATTATAGAACAGCATCCGATAATCTCCGCCCTGGGAGGGGGCATCCACAACCATCAACCCGTCCGCCCCGATGGACATGTGCCGTTCACACAGCGTCCGGGCGATTTGTGGAAGCTGCTCCAGGGGGAGGTGCTCCTCCAGGTTGTTCAGAATCACAAAGTCATTTCCCGCGCCGTTCATTTTCCAAAATCTCAAGTTTCCACCTCCTTCTTGTATATACATTATTATAACAGCGAGAACTGAGAATGAAAAGCAGAGAATGTGCGGAAAACCATGCAGAACCTGCGAAATCCACGTCAGTGGGAAGACGGTCGAAAAAAATCGAGAAAAGAGGAAAAAGGTATTGACAAAATGAATGTTATTTTTGATATGGATGGACTGATGTTTGATACAGAGAAAGTGTTTATAAAGGCTTGGGATTATGCCGGTGAGAAGATTGGTATTGGGAAAGCTGGATATATGGTCTATAAAACTTTAGGTATGAGCATTGTTGCCTCTTATGAGATTTGGAAAGAAGAGTTTGGTGACCGGTATAATCAGGAAGAATTACGTAAGTACACAAAAGAATTTCTGAAAAACTATTATGAAAATAATAAAGTTCCCGTAAAGCAAGGATTGTATGTCTTGTTGGAGTATTTGAAAAATGCAAATGCCAAGTTGGCAGTTGCTTCTTCATCACCGCGTTGGGAAATGGAAAAACATCTAAATGATGCCGGAATTATAGATTGCTTTTCCGCAATTATTTGTGGAGACATGGTTGAGAAATCTAAGCCTGCGCCGGACATTTACATAAAAGCGTGTGAGATGTTAAATGAAAATCCTGAAGAGTGTATTGCTCTTGAAGATTCAAAAAATGGATTACTATCGGCTTACAGAGCGGGATGTAAGCCAATCATGGTTCCGGATTTGTGGCAACCGGATGAAGAAATTTTGCAGATAATAAAAGGCAAGTATTCCGATTTGGAACAGGTGAAAAAGGCGTTTGAAAGTGGTGAAATATAGAAACAAGGAGGCACAACAGTGAATATTCTAGTTATTGGTGGAACACGATTTTTTGGTATACATATGGTTAATGAGCTTTTAACCGCAGGTCATGATGTCACAATTGCAACACGTGGGAAGGCATCAGATTCATTTGGGGATAAGGTTAAAAGGATATTTCTGGAAAGGACTAAGGAAGAAAGTGTACGAGAGGTATTAAGTGGTACTCATTACGATGTAGTAATTGATAAAAATTGCATATTGCTCAAATGATATTAAGTATGTGATAAGAAGTAGTGAGGAATAGATGAATACACGATGTTATATGGTCATTATCAAAGGTGAAATAAAGACATCCGAAATAATGTCATGTGGTTACAATAGAAATACCCAAAAATGGGATGTAAAATTCAATAATGGAAAAACATACTCGTATGCATATTTGAATGTGGAAAAGTTGACTGATCCGGAGGTTTTGAATCCTAACATGTATCGGATTAGCAGAGAAGGACGAGAGTTCTTTGATGTTAATGCAATATATGTATTTAGAAGCGGAAGTGAGTCTTATTGGCACATTTGTTTTGGCGATGGTAGTGAAAGAGATTATCGTCGGAACGACTTGCATATTATAGAGTCATGTCTTGCCCAGAGTCAGTCGTCAAATGTATTTGAATACATAAAGCAAATTGCAGGTTTGAGTAATCTTAAGAATGAAGAGACTGGTGAAAAATTATTGTCTAAGAAGTTTGACAAGATTTCTTTTGTGGGTAGTGATGTAGCTTTAGCAAAGTATTTGAATCCATCATCATTGAAAGGAAAAAGAACAGGACGCGAATACATTCCGATTTTCCCATTTGGATGCAATAACAGTCAGTATAAGGCTGTAAAAAATGCCATGGAGAATCAGATTAGTGTTATACAGGGACCTCCAGGAACGGGGAAGACACAAACGATATTGAATATTATTTCCAATATATTAATGCAAGGGAAAACGGTACAGATAGTATCCAATAATAATTCGGCAACGGAAAACGTATATGAAAAATTATCTTCTCCAAAATACAATTTGGGTTTTATTGCTGCGACATTAGGAAGTTCTAAAAATAAGAAATTATTTGTTGAGCATCAGGACGCCGCTTATCCCGATTTTTCGTCGTGGAAAACGGGAGAAGATCCAAGTGTTTTGCAGAAGGAAATAGCAGAGCAATCCAGTCAGTTAAAAAGTGTTTTTGATAAGCAGGAAAAACTGGCGTGTTTAAGGCAGGAACTTTCACAGCTGGTTACTGAACAGGAATATTTCAATCAATATGTTAAAGAATCAGATGTTCATACAGATAGTATTAAGTTCAAGAAAAAACTATCTTCAAAGCAATGGATGGTATTGTGGCAGGAGAGCCAGTTGATTTCAGAAGAGAAAACGGCAATAGGATTCTGGTTTAAGATAAAAGCTTTATTAAAATATGGAGTAACCGATTGGGGCATTTATAAGCAGGATATTTCAAAGATAATTACAACCTTTCAAGCAATGTATTATCGTGCAAAGCAGGCGGAGTTGTCTGCGGAAATTGCAGATATTGAAAAGTATTTAAATAGTGTTAATAAGAATTTGCTTGAGGATTTATGCAACCAGTCAATGGTTGTTCTAAAAGACAAACTGGCAAGGAAATATGAAGGTAACAGTAGTAGGAAAACTTTTAGTGAAGATAATTTGTGGAAGGAACCATACGATGTATTGGCTGAGTATCCGGTTATATTAAGTACAACATTTTCATCAAGAAATAGTCTGAATTCAGATGTGGTGTATGATTACCTTATCATGGATGAGGCATCACAGGTAGATATTGCAACTGGTGCATTGGCATTGTCCTGTGCAAGGAATGTTGTTATTGTGGGTGATACCAAGCAGCTTCCTAATGTTGTTAAAGATGATACAAAGGTTAAAGCAAAAGTTATATTTGACAGCTTTCATATTAGTGAGGGATATCAGTATACAAATAGCTTTCTGCAATCCATTTTGGATGTTATGCCAAACGTAACACAAACATTGTTACGGGAACATTACAGGTGTCACCCTAAAATAATAAATTTCTGTAACCAGAAATTTTACCGTGGAGAATTGATTATAATGACAACGGATAAGGGTGAAGAGGATGTTTTATCGGTAGTAAAAACGGTAGCGGGAAATCATGAGCGTAACCATTATAGCCAGCGCCAGATAGATGTTATTAAAAATGAGATTATACCAAAATATGTTTCAAATCCGGAAGAAACCGGAATTATTGCACCGTACAAAAATCAGGTAGAAGCTTTAAGCAAGGAGATTACAGATATTGATGCTGCTACAGTGCATAAGTTCCAGGGCAAGGAGAAAGAGAATATTATTATATCTACCGTGGATGATGAGATATCTGATTTTGCAGATGATCCATATTTAATCAATGTTGCTGTATCAAGAGCCAAAAAGAAATTGATGTTGGTTGTAACTGGAAATGAGCAATCAAAAGAGCACAATATAACAGATTTGATTGATTATATTCAGTATAATAATTTTGAGGTTACTGAAAGCAAGATTTATTCGATTTTTGATTACCTTTACAAGCAGTATACTGAGGAAAGAAGGGTATACTTGCAGAAGCACAAAAAAGTATCAGAATATGATTCGGAAAATCTGATGTATTCATTGATAGAGGACATTATCTCCGCTAACAAGTATTCAAGCTTGGATGTTGTTTGTCATTTTCCGTTGAATATGTTGATTAAGAATCCAGAACTATTAAATGAGCAGGAATGTCAGTATGCAATGAATCCAGCAACACATTTAGATTTTCTGATTTATAACAGAATTGGTAAAAAGCCTGTGTTGGCGATTGAGGTTGACGGATATGAATACCATAAAGAGGATACCGTTCAGGCTTCAAGAGATTTATTGAAAAATCATATAATGGAGTTGTATGAAGTTCCATTACTGAGATTTATGACTAATGGTAGTGGCGAGAAAGAAAAGATTATCGAGATGTTGGATAAGTTGGTTGGGTAACCGAAATAGGAAATAAAATGGGAGATACTATTATGGCTGTATCATATAAACGATTATGGAAATTATTAGTGGATAAAGAAATGAGCAAATCGGATTTGCGTAAGAAGGCAGAAATTGCTCCTAATACAATGACAAAGCTTCGCCGTGATGAAGAGGTGAGCCTAACGATTCTTAGCAAAATCTGCAAAACCTTACATGCAGACTTTGGGGATATTGTGGAGTATGTACCGGATGCAGAAATATGGGATTTGTATAACGAGAATAGAGAACTTCTTGGGAAAGACCATATCAGAGGAGAACAGTTACCGATAGACGGATACCATCTGGTGGTGCATGTCTGGATTCGTAATTCTAAGGGAGAGTACCTTATCTCGCAGCGTTCCGCAAATAGGCCAACATATCCTTTGATGTGGGAATGTGTAGGCGGTTCGGTTGTGAAGGGAGAAGATAGTTTACAGGGAGCAATTCGAGAGGCAAAGGAAGAGGTTGGCGTTGATTTGATGCCGGAAAATGGACAAGTACTTTTTACAAAGACACGAAAAATCATTGAGGGTAAAATCTTTAATGATATTATGGATGTTTGGCTGTTTGAATATGATGGAGAGGTTGATTTGGGTAATGCAACAACAGATGAAGTGGCGCAGGTTGCTTGGATGAATCGGGAACAGATAAAAGAATTGTTTGATGCAAATATGTTTGTAGATACATTGGAATACTTCTTTACGGAAGTGGACAAGTAGTAATTTGGAAAGTTGGTGGATATATGAAGGAAAAAGAACATCAATCCATAGAGTGGAAGGAATCATGGCAGGATGAGTGTTAAAAACGCAGGGAAGAACATGGGATGGTGTGCCTCTGCCAAAACTGACGGTAGCTGATTTAAAGCAGGATCTGTTAATTGGTTTGTGTGCTATAATGATGGTTATATCAGTTGTTTGATACATTAGCCAGAATACCAGAACACTCAGGGGAGAGACTGCATAAGTAATTTGATTATATTGAGATGACTAGAAAATATTTAGGAGAACACAGACATGAACAGTAAGTCAAACGCACAAGCTATGGAAACAGAAAAATACCACGTCTTTTGGCCCAGCTTGCAATACCTGCTGTTGTGGCTCAAATCATCAACCTTTTATATAATATTGTTGACCGTATTTATATCGGACATATTCCAGGTGTCGGTGCCGCAGCATTAACAGGTGTTGGATTGTTTACGCCAATTCTCATGCTGATCAATGCCTTCGCCATGCTGGCAGGATCCGGAGGTGCACCGCGTGCAGCGATTTCTATGGGAAAGAAAGATAATAAGACAGCGGAAAAGATTCTTGGAAACTGTTTTGCAATTCTCATGCTTATGGCCGCAGCTTTGACGGTGATATTCTTTACTTTTGCGCCACAGTTACTGACGATGTTTGGTGCTAGCGATAAGACACTTCCTTATGGCGTGGATTATGCAAGGATTTATATTCTTGGAAGTATTTTTGTTTTGATCGTGATGGGAATGAATCCATTTATTACGACACAGGGATTTGCAAAGATCAGCATGATGACAACAGTGATTGGTGCTGTAATCAATATCATTCTTGATCCGATTTTTATCTTCGTATTTCATCTTGGAGTAAAGGGAGCTGCACTCGCAACTGTTTTGAGTCAGGCTGTAGGGGCAATATGGATCCTTCGTTTCTTGTCAGGAAAGAAGACGATTCTGCATCTTAAAAAAGAAAACTTTAAACTGCAAAAAGAAATCATCTTACCATGCCTTGCTCTTGGTATATCTACATTTGTCATGTTATCTACGGAAAGTATTTTGTCTATCAGTTTTACTTCCAGTTTGTCAAGATATGGCGGAGATCTCGCAGTAGGGGCTATGACAATTATTACCAGTGTTAGCCAGCTTGCAACATTACCATTACAGGGAATTTGTCAGGGTGGACAGCCAATCATGAGCTATAACTATGGTGCAGGAAATAGAGATCGAGTAAAAAAAGCATTTTTTACTCAATTTACAGTTTGTACAATTTTTACGGGATGCTTCTGGTTGATTATGCTTCTATTTCCGAAGATGTTTGCAGGTATTTTTTCGAATAATACAGAATTAATCACGTATACGGCATGGGCGTTAAGAATTTACATGGCAGGTATTTTTTCTCTTGGATTCCAAGTTGCTTGTCAGCAGAGTTTCATGGCATTGGGCCAGGCAAAAGTTAGTTTATTACTTGCCTGCTTAAGAAAATTGATTCTGTTGATTCCGTTGATTTTTATCCTGCCGCATTTTATCCAGAATAAAGTATTTGCGGTATTTTTGGCTGAGCCAATCAGTGATATTTTGGCAGCGATAATAACAACTTCAACGTTCTTTAGTCGGTTTAATAAAATTTTAGATAGAAATAAAGCATTATAAAAAGATCCTGTTCAAACTATGCTATAAATCAAATACGTTGGAAGAATTTAAAAACATCCTTTGGGAGCAATATAAAAATTCAGGTTCGGGATAAAAGAGGACGTTTCAGTTATCTACATCCGGATCGTGAAAAAGCAATTAGTGAGCGATCACTTGGAACTGCATTTTCAAAAGAAGAGCTCCTTTCCAAAATTGGAAAAGAGCTCAAGAAGTCCAATCAGCCTGGATATCAGAATGATCCACTTGCTATTTTTAGCTATCCTACTAACCTACGTTTGGTTATAGATTTACAGAAATGTGTAAAGGCTCAACAAAATGTTGCATATGCAAGAAAAGTTAAAATCAGTAATCTGCAACAAATGGCGGAAACATTAATTTTTCTTCAAGAGAATCAATTTGATTCCTTAGAACAGTTGCAACATGAATCCGATACCATTTCAAAACAGATTGATAATTTATCCGACCAAAAAAATAACCTACAGGATCAAATTGCAGATTTGAACACAAAGATCCATTATCTTGGACAGTATCATGTAAACAAAAAGTATTTTTCTTCCATGTTGAAATCTGACAATAAAGCTGACTACCGGAAAACGCATTCTGATAAAATAGCACAATATGATGAAGCACGAAATTTCTTAAATCCGTTTATCCCGATAGCGATTATCCTGATTTAAATCAGCTAAAGAATCAGAGAAAACAAATCCTGACAGATTATAAATCATTAAATAGTGATATACACGATTTATATAAACAGAATCAAAAATTAAAGATTGTATCCCATAATTCTCAGGAATTGTTGTCACATAAGCAAGTAATCTCAAGAGAAAACTTCATTTATAGCCCAATAATTCATTTATTATTTTTTTGATACTACAATGTCAGGCGCTAGAAAGTTTATTAATTATTTTAATCTTGCTTTCTCCGCCTGACACTTTTTATTTAATTATTCTGCACATATTATAATATTTATTCAAAATTTTCTTTATGGAATCGCAAGAACCATCCTCGATTTATTAAAAATCTCTGGCTTTCACTTTATTCTCTTATATAGCTTAATTCTTATTTTTATAATAATTCATCTCATTTGCGATAGATGAATTAATTTTAACGCCGTAATTATAAGATTCTCCCGGATATCCCCCATGATTAAAACCAGCAGCTTTCATTTGAATTGTAAGATATATCGCCCCACCACTCATTCCTCCTGACGAATCAGCAGTATATCTTAAAAAGGATCCACTTGTAGATTTTATTTGTCCTATTCCTTCCCACAATTCATACGCATGTTCTCCAGCATATCCAGTTAAAGCCATTGTGTTTCCAACTGAAACAGATGTAGTCCAGCCTAGATATCCTAACGTATTACCTATATTAGAATTTAAAGATAAAAAAGCATAATCTTTCGTCGCATCACGTTCGCTTTGATACGTTGCCGGTAGCACCGCAATTGTTGCCTCCTTCATAAATAACAACATCATCTACTGAATACAATAGAATGGGATAATGTATTTTCATTGGAGCCATCTTCTGAATTCGGATAATAATATACTTTTACCTCATCCCCTATCTCATATTTATCCTCAAAATCTCCAAATGGCTTTATCCAATATACATTCTCAAATTCGTCTTTTATAGCAATATTATTGGGATAATTAATTTGTACAACATATCCTGATATACTTTGTATTTCTGACAAATATAAAATAGTCAATAATCCTAGTAGTAAAATTAAAATTGAGGTTACTTTTTTAATATCTTTTTTCACATATTTTCGTATTTTCATATTGCTCCTTCAATATTTATATCTTGATCTTAAACTTACGAAATCGGATCTACTAATTAAACATACTAAAAAAACATACTATTCCCTAAATCACTCTATTCCTCGAAATAATATGTCTTATATTCACCACATTTTTGATTTTATCATTTTTCCATTTTATGCACAATATTATCAACGATTCATTTATATTTTCGGCAAAAATTTACAATTCTCACTTGGTTATTATATATATCAGACAACTCTTTTTCAAAAAAGGGCAATGAGATTTCTCCCACACCCTTTGTCATTTCTTATCTATTTGCGATTCCGCTCCATCTCCATCCCCTGATACCGCCTCGGCATTGGCTTTCCCTGTTTCTTTGCAACCTCACAGCGGTGTTTATACAAACGTAAAAGGACAGATTTCCTCTTCTTTGGTACTTCTGGATTCTCCTTTTTCGGTAGCAGATTGTTGATTCTTCCATCGATCATATTGTAATTCTGTTCCTCTGCCATTTCTGCAGATCGAAGGTATTCCCCATTGATAAAGTATTTCTGCCATACCGAAAGCCGTTCTTTGGTAGCTCCCTTCTATTTTTCCTGTTCATTGAACTTCTGGACAGCTGATTTCATCCTATCGATCGTATCCTGATCAAAGCCATCTTTACACTCATCAAGAATCACCTTGCCATACTGATTCAGTACAAGTGCCGCTGCATCTTTCCCATATTTCTGATTTTCCATGAGAAAATAGCTTTTTCCTTCAAAGATCAGATAATCCACGCTTCTCCATTTTCCTGGATACTGCTCAATTTCATAATCTTCTGTATCAACCTTGATTACTGCATCTGAATCGGTCAAATTTATAAATCCCGGGAGAGTAAGCAATGTATCGGTATCCACATAATGAGAGACTGCAAGTCCCTCTCGATTCGTTACAATCACATCTCCGACCTCCAATTTCTTTCCCGGTTCAATCTGCTTTTCCAAATCCTTTCGCAGCTGATATGGCTTTTTATTATCTTCCAACAATCCGAAATAGATCTGCTCATAATTCTCTGCCTTTACCTCCTGAACTAATTCCCCTAATTCGTTATAAGGCATGTGTTTTAATTTCTTTCCAATCTCCGTATCCTTCACTCTATAGATTACATATTGATTCATTCTCATTCACTCCTTATCTTTCCTGTTCTTTCACTTTTTTGGTAGGAAGTGTTTTTGATCTTTCTGTGATTTTCAAATGCTTCCCCTGCTTCTCATGACTCTTTTCTTTTTGTTCCAAATAGTTTTTCGCATCTTTAATCGCCTGACTTACAGCTGGCTTCGTAAGATATGGATTCTCTGAAGTTGGACCAATCAAACAATTTCCTGCAATGAGCTCATATCTTCCACCATATTCCTCACCCTTCGTATACCTTAAAGCGTGGAATTGTTGTACTTGCCGTCCTAGGGACTGCCATTTTCGATATCCGGCTACTAAAGATGCATCTGGTTTCTGATGATAGATCAAAATTGTATTATTCAGACTATAACTGTGAAAGGAACTTAAAAACTTCAAATAATTCATGTAATTCTCACTTGTTAAAATAGACTGAACCCCTTGCTCCAATTCATCCATGATTTCTTCAAGCTTCCTTGCTTTGTTTTCGGAAGCATTACTCTTATCCTGGTAAAACTGTTCCTCTTTAAGCATTGTCTGCGGCCATTTCAATTGATTAATATCACTGATATAAGAAGGCTTTGGTATATCATAGTCCTCCTGATCACGGATGGAATAAAACTGTTTGTTCTTACCGATAATAATATGATCTACAAGCGGAATCTGTAAGAGATTTCCTACCTGATGCATCATATCCGTAACTTTGACATCTTCCTTTGATGGTTTTAAGCTTCCACTTGGATGGTTATGAAGTAACATCATACAGGCTGCATTTGATAAAATCGCACTCTTCATAACTTCTCTTGGATGCACCTGTGCCTCATTCAAAGCTCCCATACTGACGATATTCATATTAATGGGCTTCAAATCTGCCTGCAGATTCAAAACACAAACCAGTTCCCGATCCATTCCTTCTAACCATTCTCCCAATACTTTTACAGCCTGTTCAGGAGTATTGATCGATTCGTCACTTAATAATGGGGATTCCTGCACCAAACGAATAGACACCTGACTTAACCCCTTATTCATCTCATTCTCTGCCATCCGCAAGCCCTCCTTCCAAACTAACTGTTACAATGAATTCTTCCTGATCCATCTGTCGAATTTTTTCTGTTAATTCTTGGATTGTAATTCCATCTTTATTCTTTTCTTCTGTTTCTTTTGTTTCCTGCATTATAGAATCTCCTTTCTTAGTTCATAGAAAAGGACCTCAGCCCGACCGAAGCCAAACTGAAGTCCTAATCTTCTAACGATTCCTTCTCCTCTCACAACGGTTTCTTACATTATTGGAATATTTCTCATACTTAAAGACTCATCTCATGACTTTTCTTCGGTTTCTGGATTCCTTCAGTTCCTTTCTCCGCAACATGTTTCTGGCTATTCTCTTTCTGTCTTGCAACGAATTTGTCTACTTTTTCGAAAACTCGGTCCTTTGTATCAAAATGATATACTTCATCAGTTAAGCGGTCTGCATCTTCAACAAATGAACCATTAACCTCTGCTACCATTTCTTTGAGATGCTGTATCGGCATCCCTTCTGAATCTGGTAGAATCAATGTTTCGTGCGTAGAGGAAGGCAGAATCGTAAAATCTCCAATTTTTTCTCCCAACTGCTCCATTACTTCCGGATAAAACAACGCCGCTGCTCCATCTGTTTTAGTTTTATTCGTAACAACAATTAATGGTATCTCTTCATCTTTCAACGCTTCTTCCAGGCTTTCCTGTGATGATGCAAACACTCCTGTTGGATCTATACCCCCCATCACTGCCTGAGTTATTGTCATCACAGACAACGGGAACAGTTTCTGACTGTTATTTAATGCATCTTGGTGTAACTGCTCCTGAGTGACCCCAAGTATTTCCAGCCAGCTGTTTGTAATCATTGCCTTGCTGATTCCTTCCCCGTCTTTATTTAATAGGACGTGATAAGTCAATGCCAAATCTTCCATCTGACAATGTGGAACATTCTCTAAAATGTTTTCATTTCCTTCTACCCGGTCTACCCGAATAAATAAATGTGGTTTAACCTGTTCATAATCAAAACTGATTTCTTTTGCACGGTCCACTTCCTTACTTTCTACAATTTCTGGAATTATCTCATAAAATTTTGATAGATCCTGACCATCTTTATATGCTTCATATAACTCATCAAGATTAATTGATACTTGAGCATTTTTCTCTGGAATATTAATAAAAAGTGCTTCATAACTGTAATTCATTTTTTGATATGTCCCAAAACTAAGCTCCACATCTTTCGCTTCTTTTGGTAAATGTGCTCTTACATTTTCTTTTACTTCTTCTTTAAATGTCTTAAAATCCATACGATTAGTTCTCCTTTTTTCTTGTTGTATTTTTTCGGGAACTCCAACTGGAATCGGGCCTTTCCATCCTCTATTTCCATTACGAGATCCGCATTAAAATATTTATTCTTTTTTGCAGAATATAGATCTGTCATCGTTACCCTGCCCTTTTGCAGAAGTGCCGTTGCAATTGCTTCATCCATCGTTTTACCCATTTTTTCAAGAAAGTTATTTTCTTTCCACAAAACAAAGGAACAATCACGATTGGAGCAATAGAAATTCTTCTTTCCACCGTAAACAGGATTTCCACAGACCGGACAGGTTCCGATGGACTTCCTAGTATCAAACTTATGGGTCTGCTCGGATGAAAGTTTCCTGCAATCTGAGATCAGTAACATCACCATTCCTTTGATTCCTTCTAAAAAACTTTGATCCGTCAGATTTCCCTTTTCCATTTCCAACAGCTTGTTTTCCCATTCCGCTGTAAGTGCTGCCGATTTCAAATAGTCCGGAACGACTTCTATCAGGAGTTTTCCATCTTCTGTACAGGAAATCTGTTTTCCTTTTCTTATGGCATATTTCGAAAATACAAGCTTCTCAATGATGGACGCTCTTGTTGCCGGTGTTCCAAGACCTTTCTTTTCGGTTTCCTTTTCAAAGTCCTTATTTCCCGCTGTTTCCATGGCAGCAAGTAACGTATCTTCGGTATATTCTTTTGGTGGTGTTGTATAATGCACTGTCTTTTGAACAGGAACACACCGAAAGATTGTCTCTTTTATCACTTCCGGAAATTCTTTTTCTGATGCACAAAATTCTTCCATAGCCATTCCTTGGTCATTCTTGAAACACTCCTCATAAAGTTTCCATCCATACTGCAGAATCTTCTTTCCCTTCGCCTCGAATAATTCACCTTTACTCTCCACTTGAACAGAGATTTCTTCATACTTATACTCCTGGTCTGTTGCCATCAATAACCTGATTGCAATTAAAAACAAAACTTGATATTCCGTTTCTTTCAATGAGTGGAGATCGTAATTTCTTAGTTCCTCGGTTGGAAGAATCGCATGATGGTCAGTTACTTTAGTGTCACCTATAAATTAAAGCTTAATAAAGGTGATATAAAAGCTGTGCAGGGCGATTCTGGTCATTCCCAGACAGATATGGTTACAGATGTGTATTCCCATATTATTGATGAAGACAGAAAAAAGAACGCTGAATTATTTGAAGATGCATTTTACAAAAAAAATAATCTTGATCCAAATATGGTTTCTGAAGAAGTCGATATGGAATTATTGATGAAAGCTCTGGCGAATCCGGAAATGCGGGCGTTGCTTAATTCGCTGGCTAAGACAATGAAGTAATGAAAAGTAGTGAGTCTATCTCCATCATGCCTATAGAAATTATTCAATAAAAGCGAGCAAAACATCAATACAATTGTATTGAATCAGCAATGAAATGGCATTATAATGAAGAAAAAAGGAGGTTTCTAAAATGGCAAGTACAATTCAGATCAGGGTAGACGATGACTTAAAAAATAAATCAGATCAGCTTTTTAAAGATCTTGGAACTGATACGACATCAGCAATAAGGATGTTTTTAACGCAGGCGGTTGCATATAATGGATTTCCATTTGAAATAAAACGAACTGTGCATAATCCTTATACATCTATGACAGAAGAAGAGATGCTTCAAAGACTGGAACAATCCAGAGAATCTTCAAAAAAGGGAAATTACCGAAATGCAGATGATGTGATTTCAGATATGAGAGGAAAATATGGATTATAAAGTAGTTGTAACAGCTGAAGCAGAAGAAGACTTGAACCATTTTATACAGTATCTGCTTTTTGCCAAGAAAAATAAGCAGGCAGCCAAAAATGTGCTTGATGATTTTGAGGATACTATTAAAAAGTTGAAGTATATAGCGAGTAGTTTGAAAGTATGCGACAATCCACGTTTACAGAGCCTTGGATATCGTCGAATAAATTTTCAACAGCACCGATACTTTATGTTGTACAGAATAGAAAATGATGTTGTATATGTGGATGATATTTTCCATGAGTTACAAGATTATGAAAACCGAATGATATAAATTGAATATTGGCAGTAAAAAGAGTATTTACCGTAAAACCGCAAATGCTCTTTTTTTGCACCTATTTGGAAAGAATAAATAATATAGCGTCTATAAGGAAGCGTTGGTTTTAATGGAAATGCATTATTGGAAAATCCTCTAATTTCAAAAATAAAAAGTAGTCGAAATTTCCATAGACAAATACACGCTCACGTTGTATATTATAAATATAAATCTAGTCAATTAAATATAGATATCATTTCCGCATCTAAGGGAATGGTAGTCATAGGATTGATGTAGTTAGTATCATTACATACTTTCCCCAATATTAGCTGTAGCTAAAAAGTTGCTAACAAGTTGCATTTATCTAAGGTTTATAGCAGGTTACAGAAATTGACTGGATAAAAATTGGAAAGCCATTTTTCATAAGAAAAATCGGGCTTTTTCATACAGAAACTATCAAACATTGACAGCTCCCTGTATAACTCCTAAGCACTAGTTGTGGGTTCGATTCCCGCAGGGAACGTTGATTTGAAGCGGAAATGATTAGCTGATTAGCAAAATCGTTATCCGCTTTTTCTTTTTTTCGAAAAATAATTGCTTTGAAAATCAGCTGTTTCTGCTAACAAATCCATAAAATTGTTAGCTGACAGCTAATAAAAAGCAGTCATTTGCTAACAAGAAAAATTTACAGTCCTGCTAACATTTGGGAAAGTGGTCTTATTAACCAAAGAAAAGGGATGTAAAATAGAGAAAAGTAAAGTAAATTCACTCATCCGATTTGAATCCTGCAAACATCGATTAGCTGAAATCTATATTTAAGAGTTAGCCCTGCTAACGAACGAATGGCATGCCCATTCAGACTAGATTTATAAAAAATTCTAGTTTGGACGAGTTTTTTTGTCGTCCTAAGATAAGGCGGTAAATCATGCAGAAAGTAAAAGAAAAAGTAATTGGAAAGGCGAAACTATAGTTGAGATTGAAATAGAACGACTCAAAGCATTTCGTAATCACTCCTTCCAAGTAAGGGATGATGACGATCTGGAAAAGCTGAAAGAAAGTATCAAAATGTACGGAATCTTAACACCACTACTTGTCAGACCAATCAAAGATGGTACTTATGAAATCATTTCCGGGCATCGAAGAAAAAGAGCTGCTGCGCTTTTGGGATATAGAAAAATACCGGTACTGATCCAGCCTATGAGCTATGAAGATGCAGTTGTGAAAATGGTTGATACCAATTTGCACCGGGAACATATCTCTTTCAGTGAAAAAGCTTTTGCTTACAGAATGAAGAATGAAGCAATGAAACAAAAAGTAGGTCGGAAAAAGGGACAAAGTGGCCAACAAAAGAAAGGCAAGAAGACAATTGAATTAATTGGAGAAGAGTTTGGTGACAGCCCAAAGCAGGTTCAGAGATATATCGCAGTAAGACCTCTTGGAATGGATACTTACGAAATGATCTCTGGACATCGAAGAATGCATGCCGCAAAACTGACCGGATTAAGAAAAATACCAACGATCATTCGTGAATTGACCGATGATGAAGCTGTAATCTGCATGGTTGATGCGAACGTTCAACGTGAGGAGCTGTTACCTAGTGAAAAGGACTTTTTGCTTTACAAATCAAACTTCTGGGGATAAAGTAGAAGATACAGAAGTTTACAAATCAAACTTCTAGAATCCGAAAACAAACCTCTAGAAGTTTACTTTTCAAACCCTAATAATAATAAATATAATAATACTTACAAGAATAATACAGAATCTAATCTTATCCCATCTGTGACTCAAGAATCAGAAGATGATACGATCAGATGTGATGAGATGGAACAATACTATATCTTGGCAGAGACAGTACAAACAAAATATCGATTATGTATGTTCTTTGCAGAGTACCAACGAGGACAGCTTGTACAGGGAATCTATGAGTTGATTGTTGAGACTGTGGCATACACTGGAAAAAAGTTAGTGGTTGCCAGTAATGAACTACCAGCAGAATTGGTTAAAAATCGACTCATGAAACTAAACTTCATGCATATCCAGTATGTGATTTCCAGCATGAAGAAAAATACAACCGAAATCAAGAACATTAAGAAATATTTACTCGCTGCATTGTATAATGCTCCGGCAACCATGCAGGGATATTACCAAGCAGAAGTGAATCATGCAATGCCGCAATATGCAAAGAGAAATTAACGTAAGGGAGGAAAAGCTATGATTATACTTAAAGGGTTAAAGAAATTACTGGTATTGCCAATTATATTGGTTTTAGTTTTTATTTGGCTGATTGTTAAGACTTTGGTATCACTATATGAGATTGTACATGGAATAGTATACTTGTTTGTAATCATTTTTAGCATTCTTCTCATAGCTGTTTATGGCGACTGGCTTCAGACAGGATTACTGGCTGTAATCGGCTTCACAAGCTTCTTACTATTAGCAGTAGGCGTCTTGGGAGAAGTAATGTTAGAATCGATAATAAAGCTGATTTGGAGCTTTTAATAGCATCTAGGAGAAAATCTGCTTTTATAACTAAAATTATAAGGTTGAGAAAAATATTGATTGAAAAGAAGCTTTATGTTTACTAATTTGAGGAGGTATGGACATGTTTACAACAAACTCAGGACGTTTTATTTCATACTATGGAAGAGCGCATACATTAGATATCCAAAGACAGGATAGAAATACTTCCACCATTAGCACAATTGATCAGCTATTTAATGTTTTATTAAATGTTTGGTGTAAAGAAACGGCTTACCCAAGTTGTCAAAAAGACTATGATTATGATAATGACCCTACATATGGACAATGTGCAATAACTGCAACACTCGTTTATGATCTATTTGGCGGCACGATTCACAAATTAAAAGTTGATGGTGGAGGAACACATTACTTCAATAAAATCAATGGCCACTATATTGATTTGACCAGTGACCAATTCGATTTATATGATATTCCATTAGAATATGTTCCGAATGAAGTGGTTCCAAGAGAATATTGCGGTATGAATGCTGATACCAAAAGGAGATATCAATTACTCGTAGATTTCGTGAATAAGTGGACATTGGAACATAAAAAATAAGGGACAGGCTTCAAAGCAAACAAGGGATTAAGGATTTAATAAGAAGAACTGTTATTGTCGGATTTTTTTGTTAATAGAAATTTATAGGTTGTGTTGGATTTCGCCTTTCTTGAGAATAATTTAATCCCCACATAATCAGTTCTTGAAAAATAGGCTGTAGAGTATGTCCTAAATGTGTCAGACAATACTCTACATGAAGAGTGTTGCCTTCGTAAGAAGTTCGTTGAATAATACCTAGATCTTCTAATTCTTTTAAGTTCTCTGTTAATACTTTTGGTTTAATCGAATCAAGGTGATATTGTAATTCACCATATCGTTTAGGACCATTGAATAAATAACAAATAATTAAAGATTTCCATTTGTCGCCACAAAGACGACGGACAATTTCGAAAGTAGAAGTCAGATCATTTACAATTCCAGCCATAATATTAACCTCACATTTTGTATATTTGTTGTAGTTTTATGTCATTAAAAGCCTGTAGTTTATCAAAAAAATGGCATATAGAATATAAAAAACTATATAAAATGTTTAAAAGTTACAAATTACTTACTTTAAAGTGCATACTTTTATTTAAAATACACATATGATATGCTACAGCCATAGCAAATGATATAGTAAAAACATATATTTGTCAAGGAGAGAGAAGGTGGACAGAATCGTGCCTATTTTTATAATATCTCATGGAACATTGGCTAGTTCAATAAAAGAAACGGCTAAATTGATTATAGAAATGAGAGATGATATATATTGTCTTGAGTTGAAAGAGGAAGAGTCCTTAGAGGATTTTAAATGTCGATTGGAAAAATCTATATTATCTTTGAAAGACAGTAATGATGAAATAATTATCGTGAGTGATATGCCTTTAGCAACACCATTTAACGCAGCTGTAATGCTAATGAAAAAATATAATATTTTTCATTTAACAGGTATGAGCATGCAAATGATGACATTTTTACTTCAAAAAGATAACTCATATATGACAGCAGAAAATTTGTGTCGTAGAGCATTAGAGCAAGCAACGGAACAGACATTATATCTGAACGATTTATTGAAAGGGGAGAAAACAATTAGCGTTACAATAGCAAGAGTTGATGAAAGACTCATTCATGGCCAGATTGTGAATGAGTGGATATTAAAAGTAAGACCAACTCATTTGATTATCATAGACTATGAGTTATTAACAGACTTGTTTATGGCTAACATTTACAAGGCAATGGCTCCTTTTTGGGTAGAGGTTCTTATTTTTAGTCCAGAGGATACTGCCAAATTTTTAAACAGTAGACAAGATAAAAATGGAGAAAAAATATTTTTATTGGCACGTTCCCCAGGGATTTATGAAGAATTGATCGAACACGGAGTTGATATATCAGAAGTTGTATTGGCTGAAAAAAAATATTTGCCACAAAAAAGAAAAGCTTCATTGGAAAATAAAATCGCAATCAATCATTTAATAGAAAAAAATGTAAAAGTAACAGTACAGGAATTTCCAAATGAGGAAGCAACAGTTATTGAAAAATATAAATTAAAGGGAATAAAGGAGAGAACAAGATATGGTAGAGGTTTTTTTTGATTTCGCATGAAGATGTAAGTGAATCCTTGTTACGGAGTGCGGAATTAATATTAGGAAATCAGAAAAATGTATATACGTATTCACTAAAAAGAGGAGAGGATATTGAAATTTTCGGAGAAAAAATAAATGAAAAAATAGAAGAATTAAAAAATGAAAAAATATTAATATTAACAGATATGTTTGGGGGGACGCCTTCAAATGTGATTGCAGCAAATTTAAAAAAGTATGATTTCAAGTGTATTTCCGGAATGAATCTGCCAATGCTTTTAGATGCATTGTTACTTAGAGATGATGACTCTCTTGAAATCGAACAGCTGGCTGAACAATGTTTAAAAACAGGAAAGGAAGGGATAATTGATATCAAAAAAATGATTTCTGAAAAAAAATAGAAAGAAACTTGGTGTATAAAGGAGAAAAAAGAGATGAAAAATATCAGATTAATTAGAATTGATGACAGACTAATTCATGGACAAGTTGTCACTTCATGGATCACACAGACAGGAAGCAAAAAAATCATTATTATTGATGATGAACTTTATGAGAATGAATTTTTAAGAGATGTTTTTGCTGCAGCGGCTCCACGAGGAATCCCAGTAGAAGTGATGAACGTAGAGCAAGCAGCGCAGGAATGGAAAACTTAATGAATTTCATGAAGAACCAGTACTTATTTTGTTGAAAAAAATTGATGCTTTAAAAAGATTGTATGAACAAGGATTCTTTTTTGACAATGTTCAAATTGGTGGATTAGCTTCCGGTCCTGGAAGAAAATTAGTTGTAAAAGCGATTGGATTGTCAGAACAGGATGCACTTAATCTAAATTCTCTTAACAAATCTGGAGTGAATGTATATTTTCAATCAATGCCTGGAGAAAAAGAGATTTCATTAGAAACAGTATTAGGAAAACATTTTAAAAATATTAAGAATGATTAACAAATAAAACAGGGAGGTGGAAAATATGGAAGGAGCTTCAATAACTATTGCACAAGCATTACTATTAGGATTTTTCTGGTGGTTTAAGACAAACTATTATGGACAAACATTTACTTGTTTTATATCTAATTCATGTCTGACCGCTGCGTTATTTGTAGGTATTGTTTTAGGAGATGTTCCTAATGCGATGATAATTGGTGCATCGATACAGCTTATTTATTTAGGAATTTTAGGACCTGGAGGAAATTTACCGCAGGATCCAGTATTAGCAACTCTAGTTTCAACTGCTATTGTTTTGAAATCAGGAATGCCAGTGGAGACTGCATTTGCTATTGCAGTTCCAGTAGGAATCTTGGGAGCACAGATTTTAAGTCTTATTCGACTGATTAACACAACATGGATTCATATGGCAGATAAATATGCAGAAAAAGGTAATACAAAAGGTATCTATCTTGCAGGTTTGGTTTATCCATCACTTGCGCGTATTCCAATTACAGTAACCCCAGTGGCAGTAGCTGTATATTTTGGAGCAGCACATATTGATAAGGTGTTAGCAGTGATCCCTGAATGGCTGATGAATGGACTTACTGTTGCTGGTGGTATGCTTCCAGCTTTAGGATTTGCAATTGTTATAAAGATTATTGGAAAGAAGGAACTGTTACCGTATTTTGTAGCTGGATATTTTATCTTAAAGTTATCTGGAATAGGAATATTACCGCTGTCAATTTTTGGCGTAATTGCAGCTTACTTACATATTATGTTTACAAATAAGGACTCTGGGGAGGTAATTGCGAATGGAAATGCAAACTAGAGAAAATAGTACACAAGAATTAAAAACGAAAATGTTGAGAAAGAAGAAAGAATCTTAACCAAAAGAGATGTCACAAAATCATGGTGGTTATGGTGGCTTAGTGTAGAGGTTGCAAACTCTTTTGAGAGACTGCAGGCTTTGGCATGTTGTATTTCTATGATCCCTATTTTAAGGAAACTCTATAAAAAAGAAGATGATTTTCGTGCCGGATTAAAAAGACATTTGCAGTTCTTTAACACAGAAAGTACATGGGGGGCTATTACACTGGGGGTTGCAGTAGCCATGGAAGAGCAAAAAGCAATGGGAAAACAAATCCCAGATGAGGCAATCAACAGTGTAAAGACAGGATTAATGGGACCTTTTGCAGGAATTGGAGATACCATTAACTGGGCAACGTTTCTTCCGATACTTTTAGGATTTTTTATTCCACTGGCAGAAAAAGGAAACTGGATAGCAGGTATAGCACCATTATTCATATTTGCTGGAGTTACATGCTTTGTAGGTTACAATACTTACCACTTTGGATATAATCTTGGTGCAAAATCAGCAACAAAATTACTGAATTCTGGATGGCTGAATAAAATAATCACTGCAGCAAGTGTTCTGGGAATGTTTATGATGGGGGGACTTGCAGCTGGCTTTGTATCGGTTTCAACCCCACTGGTAATTAATACTGGAAGTACTGTATTTAATCTGCAGACAGATGTATTTGATAATATTATTCCAGGACTTTTACCGTTTGTGACTGTTACAGGAGTTTATGTAATGCTTGATAAAATAAACGAAACTATACACTGGCTGTATTTATTATTTTGGCAGTTAGCTTAATTTTAGGCGGATTGGGAATTATCGCATAAGAAAAAGGAGAGATTAGAATGGAAAAGAAAATTTATTTTATTGAACCTGTATTTGAAGCAAAATATTGGGGAGGACAGGCATTAAAGGAGAGATATGGGTATACTCCTGATTTGCCAAATATTGCAATCGCATATCATGTGATTGCACTTCCACAGCATAACTTAGATAATACAGTGAAAGAAACAGGAGAAAAATTATCTGAATTCTATAAAAATCACAGAGAACTGTTTGGCTGCAATAGAGAAGATTTTCCTATACGTATGGGATCAGGAAATAAAGTAAAACAGATTTCTATTCAGTTACATCCGAATGATGAGTATTGCCTGCAGCATGAAGGTGAAAGAGGTAAATTCGAATGTGGAATCTTTGTTCAGGGTGATAGAGACCATTTGGCAATCCGTGGACATAACGCTAAAACAAGAGAAGAATTTCGTGAATTAGTAGAAACAGAACAGTGGGACAAATTATTCCGTGTAGTAACAATTAAAAAAGGACAGTATACATATGGACCACAAGGAACTCTTCATGGTTCTCCGTACGCACCAACAGAAGAAGAAACAGATATGGTAGAACTTGGATTTGAAACCAATTCAGATATTACATACAGACTCTATGATTGGGGACGTAATATGCCAAATCGACCGCTCCATATCGAAAAGGTAATTGATACAGTTAACATTCCTGATGATCAAAATATGGGAGTAGATATTGTTGAAAAAGATGTTGATGGTTGCAAAGTTGCTTATTTTATTGATAAACCAGGAATCTTTACCGCTTTCCGAATCAGAGTAGATGAATGTGGAACTTTTGAACGCAAAGAGTTTATGTTCCTGTTTTGTATCGATGGAGAAGCAGAAATTAACGGAACTAAGATTAAAAAAGGTGAAACAATTTTCGTTCCATGTGACTTTGGTGCTTTGACAATTAAAGGAAAAGTAGAATTAGGTGGAATGACATACAGGAATTTATAGTGCATTTATAGAAATGAAAGAGGTGTTTGGCATAGTTAAATAAAGCTATTACAAACACCTTTTTCTATCAATAGGAGTATTTTATGAATATACATGATATTAAAATGGTCATATTTGACATGGATGGTTTAATGTTGGATACCGAACGCTACTATTATTACAGCGTAAAAGAAATGTGTGAAAAAAAGAATATAGAAGTAGATATGAGTGTATATCGCGCCGTAATTGGAACATCAGGACCAATTGATATGGAGAAATTTAACAAAAGTAAGTATCCACATAATGTGTTAGAAAAAATGATATGTCAGTACGTAGAAAATAGAAGGAATGAGCTGTGTGAAAAGGGAGTGGCAACAAAGAAAGGATTGACTGAGTTATTAAATACTCTAAATGAAAATAAAATAGTAAAAGTTGTTGGAACATCTACTCCAAAACCAATAGCAAAAAAGCTTTTGAAAAGTGTGGGGATTGAAAAAGAGTTTTCTATTATTGTAAGTGCAACTGATGTGAAAAATGGAAAGCCTGCACCAGATATTTTTCTTTTAGCTTGCAAAGAGGCACAGATTCCACCAGAAAGAAGTTTAGTACTTGAAGATTCTGAACCAGGAGCTAAAGCAGCTAAAGCAGCAGGAATACCATGTATTATTGTTCCAGATATTAATTATCCTAAAAAAGAGGTTGCAGAAGGAGCGGAAATGATAGCAAAATCCCTTTTAGATGTTGAAAAACTATTTGCCGTCATTACAACTAATATATGATAATTAGGAAGACTGTCCGCCCCGGATAATCTCTCTAATTCCTACATGAGAGTAGGTTAGAGGGCTTTGCCCTCTAACACTCTAACTCAACCTCACTAATTGTTATCAAGCCATTCATCAATATTTCCTTCATAATTTCCATTTTCATCATAAATATCGCCATTTATATTTGTAAAATTATGTCTTGTTCCATCTGGATCTTCTACCCAACCTGATCCTGATATATTTCCACTTCCAGATGAAGAACTTGATTGTACTGATGAACTACTTCCACCACTGTATGAATTACTAGATCCACCACTAGAATAGCTATTACTACTTGACCCACTATTTGAATCAGAATAATTGCTATTACCGCTACTTGAAGATCCATTTCCATTATTTGAATTCTTAGCAGCTTCTTCTGCCTGCCGCTTTGCCTCTTCTTCTGCAGCAATTCTTGCAGCTTCCTCCTCTTTTTCAATAGATGCTATTCTATCATTAAAAGAGGCGACAGTTGTATCGATTGTATTACTATACGTATTAAATTTTTCTTCATCAATGACATTATAATTCTCATATTCACTTTGAATTGTAGTCTTCAAATCATTCAAAGCTGTCACATATGAAGAAAGGTCTTCTCTATTGTTAAAGCTATTAATATCACCGACTTTTGCAGAAATATCATCGATTGTTTTATCATAATCTTCGATAAAATAATTTTTCATCTGGTCAATTTTATTCAGATACTCTTTTTCACATATATCGAATTTTTCATCCGATTTTCCATATTCATCGGCTTCTTTCGCAAGATTTTTTGAGAAGTTCTAATTTCTTTTCTCGTTCCTCTTCTTTTGTAAAATCATCATATTCTTTTTTAATTTTATTATTTGTAGCTTCAATTTTTTCAAGTCTTATTTTTTCTTGTTTCTGCTCATATTTGATTTTTGCCATATAACCAGCAATGCAACATATGATGATAATTATAATAGCTGCAACAAATACAACAACTTTTTTATGCTTTTTAAGTGCTTCCTTCATAGTTCCTGAATCCCCCTACACATTTTATAAATGTATTGTAACATACACTTATTTTTTTAGATAGAAGAAATGTTATATTAGTTACCATACATTACAGGATTAAAGTACTTGTGGTCTCCTATGAAGAAAGACGGATATATAGGAATCGTTGGATATTTTGATGCTGTAAATTAAATATGTAGATTATTAATCATA
>ENA-OQIF01000253-OQIF01000253.1-human-gut-metagenome-genome-assembly--contig:-NODE-253-length-26037-cov-5.755037_pt1 | contig 26037 bp, 26 predicted proteins | sample MGYA00242574_ERZ504738 | MGnify/ENA primary metagenome ERZ504738 (study PRJEB26092, sample SAMD00036437) | human gut metagenome | host: Homo sapiens | study: EMG produced TPA metagenomics assembly of...
AGTATTTGCGAGAGACACCTTCTTTCGTAAATGTTGCAAATGTTTGTTTTGGCACTTTCATTATACAACACATGGAATCGAGGTGTCTTTCTTTTATGCAAAATCACGAACTTGCTCATTTATAGTTATATATATAAATCCATCCATTCTCCCCGTAGACAAAAGATAATACAAAGCTGAAACACATACCAATCCCCAAAATCACTACAGGTAAATACTTCTTCTTTGGCATTACAATTTCTGTCCAGTGAATTCCAATATATCCACCTGTCAAATAGTAGAAACTCCATCCCAAAATATCACCTGTTTTCACTGGAATATAAGATACAAGTACTTCCGAAAAATTGATGACCAGAACCAGTATTACTACAAATAATCCCACCCATTTCTGCCGCAAAATTCCATAAATAATCGGACTCATAAATGAAAACAAAATCAAATATAACATAAACCAAAATACTGGATTATATTTGTAGCAAAATACTGCATTTATGAATTCCTGTAACGAAAACGGTACTGTGGTATCGAATAATTGTCCAAAATACGGAATTCTCCGTGCTACAAAATGCAAAATATAGTATAAAAGATTCCATATCAAAAACGGAATGACAAGACTAAACACTCTTCGTTTTAGTTTTTCTGTAACTTTTTTCCATGTCAAATTCCTATAAAACAGATATCCTGAACACATAAAAAATCCCGGAACTGCCAGACACGCAATTCTCTCAACCAAAAAACTGATTGCATGATTAATCCACGCTACTGGTTCTATAAAAATATGCATATTCTGTGCATGAATGCACACAACAAGAATACATAAAGTAAAATTGTACCATAAAATGTTATTCTTAAACTTTTCTTCTTTCATTTTTCTATTCCAGAATTATTCTCACTACTGCTGATATGAAGAAAGATCTATTTCTTCAATTTCATAGTTATCTTTCAGACTCGCTATCTCCTGTGTGTAGAATGAATCGAAATAGGCATATCCATTTGAAAATTTCATAGTTCCTATATCAAATTGTAAATCTCCCTCTTTCGTTAATATCAAATCTTCACAGGCAATGCGAATATAACAGTTCTGGTAATCTTCTTTCGGACCAAACATGTGCATTCCCGTCACGTTAAAAGAATACGTGATATACATCTTATTCTTAGTTTCCCACAAGGATGTAATCCCGTCTTTCATATGGCAAAAATATGACTTCTCTAATTGCGGCTCACTAATTGAATCAAACCGTTCCATTGTACCAGCCAGTTCATTCCCTTTGTAAAAGGACGTACTTAATTTACCGGTTTTTAAATTAGCTTCTACCATATCTTTTGCCTGATTCATTATTTTCTTTAAATCTTCTTCTGGCAAATCTTCAAACTTTTGCACATAGGAGTCTACTTTTTCCACCTTATATTCTTTGCTTGTATTCTCAAATACATATCCCTGCTCTTCCAATTCGCTTGGAATTGTTGCGGTCACAGTAACCGTGTCTCCTTTTTGTATATCACTTGTTTTATCTGCCTGAAAGCTTATTTCTGACAAAATCTTGTCTTTAGACATATTTCTGATTTGTACTGCGGCATCTGGTGATGCACCTGTAAATTCTACAATCACATCCTTAAATAACTCTTCTTGACTGATAACAATTGCTGTCTGCAATCCACTGACTTCCTTTTTTATTTCACTAAATTTAAATTTAATACCTAATTCTTTTGCTTTTTCCTCATCAATTATTGATTTTACTGTTATTTTATCTCCATTTTTTAAATTATCTGCCGGCTGCACCTGAAAATTAACACAATTTTCTGCCTGATCTATCTTCGATAATCCATCTACCGCACTTCCCAAATCTTCTATATTTTCTATATCCTTATCTTTCACCTCAATATTCAATTCTTTTGCAAGCAAAGTTTCCATCTTGTCATAATCAACTGTGACCTCAGCTTTTCCTTTCCCATCAATTCCGGAAACTTTCACCTCTACACAATCGTTTAGATCAACCGTTTTCCCACAACCTCCTATTACGAATGCACTTAAAATAATTCCTGAAATAAGCCCCGCTCTTTTCACTATTTTTTTCATACCCTTTTCTCCTTTTGTATTATTGTATTTTTATGATTACATCCTCTTAGACGTATCATTCTTTTCCGAGGTTTTATAATTTCCCATCTTTTTTATATTATTATTTAGCATATATTGCTTAATAATACAAATTTAGCATACATAGTTAAAAAAAGCAATACAGGAACAAAAATAGCTGTGAGGCATACTCCACAGCTATTTTTGTTCCCGTATTGTTTTTTTCGTCACCTCTAATATTCTGAGCAATAATTTTTTCTCTTGCACTGTACAATCAGATAACAACTTTTCAAAATCTTTGTCTAAATAGGACGAGGATATCGCCGAAAGACTGTCACAAAGAAGTGCATCAATCCCTATTTCTAAAACATTGCAAATCTTTATCAGTGTTTTGAGCGAAGGACTATGTGTGCCATTTTCCAGATGGGAAATAGAACTTGTGGCAGAATCAATTTTTTCGCTCAATTCCTCTTGCGTCATGTGTTTTTTTATACGTGCTTCTTTTAGTCGCTCCCCCAATTTGGTATAATCAAGTTCATTCTTCAATATCAATCCTCCTGCAAATGTTCTGTTGTTATTCTACAGCACATTATGCTATTATTTTAATATCTTATACAGCATAACATGCAGTATACTAACATTAAAATAATTTACTTTTTAAAACCTGTTGCCAACATCTATCGTCATCATTATAGAACGGAGGTAATAGGAATGAAGGATGACTATTTTACAATACTTTTTGCAAAATTAGTAGAAAGCGGACAACTAGATTCCGAAACCGCAAAAAAGCTCTTACAACAAATTTTAAAAATCCTTAATGAAGAAAATGAAACACCTGACAAACGTTAACAGAAATACACTATGCTATGGGAAGGAGAACTTATGAACTGTTATAAATGCGGAGAAAAGGTAAACGATGAAATCACTCTATGTCCAAACTGTGGTACATATTTACAAGCCACTCCTGAATTGATCCAACAGGCTATTTCTAATGATCAGTCTGCTATTGAATCACTTTATCATATCGCATACAGCAACGTATATTACACTGTACATGCTATGATAAAAGATCCGGACACTGTTCTTGACCTGGTCCAGGACAGTTTTATCAAAGGATTCAACAATTTATCACAATTAAAAAATCCTGAAAAGTATTGTTCCTGGATGAAAAGAATTGCACATAATCATACAATTGACTATTTAAGAAAAACAAAATCTGTTGCTTTCTCTTCTATCACTTATTCCAATTCTGATGAAATATTGGATTTTGAAGATGATAGAATTGAAAATATTCCAGAAATAGCCATTGATCAAAAAGAAACAGCTCGTCTGATAGACAACATTCTCAATTCTCTATCAGAAGAACAACGAGTTCCAATCGCCTTGTATTACTATGAGCAAATGTCCATAAAAGAGATTGCCCACTTGCTCAATTGTTCAGAAAACACCGTGAAATCGAGGCTTGCTTACGGACGAAAAAAAATTGAACTGCAAGTCAGAGAACTGGAAAAAAGAGGAACTAAGCTTTATGGTCTTGCACCACTTCCATTTTTCCTCTGCCTTTTCAAAAATGCAGCTACTCCAATACCACCCACGCTTTCTAGTGAGATCTGGCAGGCATTATCAATGGCAGATAAACCAACCGCCCTCAACAATGTAAAACCAACCACCGCATCTCTAACTGCTACTAAAGGCTTCATCACCAAAATCATTTTGGGAATTACAGCAGCTGTTACCATAGGTGGTGGTCTCTTTGCATCTTTTCAAAATAAGGAAACTCCATATGATTGGGAAAAGTATGTAAATGAGACAATGATTCCCTCTTATGGAACAATAGATGACGGAACCTATCAAATTGATACTATGGAACATGAGCGTTTTTTAACATGGGAAAAAGAAATACACGGTCTTTTGAACTACAGTATTTTGGACTTTGATCATGATGGAGAAAATGAACTTCTTGCCGTTTTTCTGGAACCATATGCAAATAATAACAGTGGAGTACAAACTCCTCAGAAGCAGCTTATACTTCGTATGTACGAACATGAGGATGGTACTATAAAAAATACTGCTGAGTATAAAACATTTGCTGACCCTGTTGATATCGGCGGTAGTATTACGGAAAATGGAGTATTTTTAAAAGAAGATAAAGATAAAACATATATTTGCATTAGTATTTACCGATATCAGTATAGAACAGCCTGGACAATTGCAGAAACTCACATTTTAACATATGATCGCTCATTCCAAGAATACACCGGAACTCAGGAACCTATCTGCTTCATAGGGGATAAAGCGAGTACTCCCACCGGGGATGTTTATTCCGAATCCCAACTCGCCGAGATGAAAAATGTAGTAGACCAAATGGCTCGCAAACTTGAGGATATCGGTCTTACAAACTCGGCCAAACAGATGCATGAAACATTTATGCAAAGATTGGATCTGACAGATGCATCCGATGATTTGCTTGTATATATCACCGGTCGTGATGACCGTGCTTATAAATACTATGGCCCTTACGAAGGAAATGAGTCCATAGCCTCTGAAGATGTGGAATATTACACCGCAATTTTTACTTACTCTGGTCACTAACAACCGCACACCGGCTAAACCATAGTCGGTGTGCCTAAAAATAATTTTTCTTATCCTTATTCCACCTCTTGTCTGCCCATTATTTTATTGGAATCGGATGATAAAAACAATATTTAGAAGCAATAGAAAACCCCAGATGAAGAAATTCATCTGATTTCTCCATCCAGGGTTTCACATTTCTCTATTTCAAATTTTGACTTCTTCTGTTTTTCTTACAATCTGCAGCATCCCGCTTTTTAACAACACCGGACGCAGTGCATTATACAGAACTGCCACCAGAATCGTAGATACAACTGCATTCACAAATGTGGTTGCTGTACTCCATTTTGCAAGTACTTCTGCCATCTGCTGCGGCTGTCCTAAAATATACTGTTTGTAAAAATATCCTACCAATGGGTCCGCGATCACGTTAAATCCCAGTCCTGCAACGGATGCAAGGACACTCCAGCGAAATACATATTTCTTATCTGTACTTTCATTAATTTTCCCGATACGATGTGCCACAAGTCCTACGATCAGACCAATACAGAGCTTCAACACAAATGTCTTTGGTGCTCCTACGATATAAATCGGATCCAGAACATCTGCGATCGTCATCCCAATTGCGCCGGCCAGTCCGCCGTACCAACCGCCTAAGAGCAATGCTCCCAGAACACAAAATGCATTCCCGATATGAAGGGATGTAGCATCTCCACCCGGCATCGGGATCTTAATCTGCAAAAATGTAAATGATACAAAGCAAAGTGCTGCCAAAAGTGCTGTCTGTGCCAGTTTTACTACTGTCTGCTTTCTCTTTTCCATCGTTTTCCCTCTTTTCATTTTTGATGGTCTTATCCTACCACCAAAGTGGATAGATGAAAATGTCCAGTTATTGTATTTTTAACCAGTCCAGTTTGATTATTTCTGATTTGCCGGCTCTACCGCAACAGATTTTCCTTTGATTTTCGTATGATTCATTGCATTGAGTACATCTCGTGCATATTCTCTCGGAACTTCTACAAATGTATACTTATCAAACATATCGATCGTTCCGATCAGTTTTCCCGGAATTCCGCTTTCACCGGCAATTGCGCCCACGATATCTCCCGGTTTTGCTTTGTTTTTCTTACCGATATTAATAAATAGACGAACCATTCCGGCTTCTTCTGCCCCGGTATCACCAAATTCCATATCTTTTTCTTCTGTCTCCTGCTGTCCGGAACAGTATTTTAAAAATGCTGCTGCCAGATCCATTGCAGTATAATCAGATTCATTGACACGTTCTTCAATGATCTGAAGGAATTTTGTCAGATCTTCATTTTCAATGATCTGTTCAATCTCTTCCAGCACATTTTCCATCTTTGTATTTGCAACATCGTTTAAAGACGGTACTTTCTGTGCATAAATTTTCGTCTTGCAGTAACGCTGAATCTCTTTCAGCTTATAAACTTCTCTTCCGGAAACAAAAGAGAACGAACGTCCCACGCGTCCGGCACGTCCGGTTCTTCCGATACGGTGCACATAATATTCATCATCCTGCGGAAGATCATAGTTAAATACCGCTTCCACATCATCCACATCGATTCCTCTTGCTGCTACGTCTGTACACACAAGAATATCTGTCTTTCCGGAACGGAATCCCTGCATCACACGGTCTCTCTGTGCCTGCTTCATGTCTCCATGAAGTCCTGCCGCAAAATATCCTCTTCCAAGCAGTCCATTCACAAGCAGATCTACCTGTTTCTTCGTATTACAAAATACAACGGAGAGTTTCGGTGTATAAATATCCAGAAGACGGGAAAGCACTTCCTCTTTATTCTTCGGTTTCACTTCATAGTAAAACTGTTCAATGTTCGGAACGGTCAGCTCTTTCTTCGTCACCTTCACCAGTTCCGCATTTGTCTGGAACTGTTTTGTGATCTCTAAGATTGCCTTTGGCATTGTCGCAGAAAAAAGCACTGTCTGGTGTTCCTGTGGAATTCCTTCCAAAATTGTCTCAATATCCTCACGGAATCCCATGTTGAGCATCTCATCCGCCTCATCCAGCACGATCGTATGCACATGATCCATTTTCATAGTTTTACGGCGCATATGATCCATCACACGTCCCGGTGTTCCGATCACAAGCTGTGTGCCGCTTTTCAGAGAACGAATCTGTTTTACAATCTCCTGTCCTCCATAGATTGGCAGAACTTTTATCCCATGCATATATTTTGCAAGATTTCTGATTTCTTCTGCAACCTGGATTGCCAGCTCTCTTGTCGGGCAAAGAACAATCGCCTGAAGTTTTTATTCTTCGGATCAATCTTTTCCAGAAGCGGGATTCCAAAGGCTGCTGTTTTTCCGGTTCCTGTCTGCGCCTGTCCGATCACATCTTTTCCGCTCATGATCACAGGAATCGCTTTGGACTGAATCGGTGATGCCTCTTCAAATCCCATATGTTTTACTGCTTTTAATATTTCAGGACACAACTCTAACTCTTCAAATTTTAATTCTTCCATAAATCTCCTTTTCTCAAAACAAAAATAGGGGACTGTATAACAGTCCCACAATACAATCTGAATTATCATATCAGAATTTTCTTTTTCTGTCAAAATTTCTTTGATTATAAAAATTTTTTAAAATCACTTGCATTCAAGGAATACAAGGTGTAATATACACATATACTTAATGTAGTTTTTAAAACTACATGCAATTTTCAAATTTTAAGGAGGAAGATATCAATGAACAAAACACAACATTTAAAAGACCCCGGCAGCGCGATCACACATTTTATTGGTATGCTTATGGCAATCTGCGGCGCGATTCCTCTGTTGATAAAGGCAGCCCATGAACCGGGCAGGGTATCTCTCATTTCCCTTGCCGTATATGCGATCAGCCTGATCCTGCTGTATGCTGCCAGCACGACCTACCATACATTTGATATTTCTGCAAAAGTAAATACGATATTGAAAAAGATCGATCACATGATGATCTTTATCCTTATCGCCGGAAGCTATACTCCAATCTGTCTGATCACTTTGAAAGGACGTACCGGACTGATTCTGCTTTCCATTGTTTGGGGGATCGCTATTGTAGGAATTCTGATCAAGGCCTTCTGGGTCTATTGCCCGAAATGGGTATCTTCCATTCTCTACATCGGGATGGGATGGACCTGCGTACTGGCTTTCACACAAATTTTCCACTCATTATCGCCGGCGGCATTTGGCTGGCTTTTAGCAGGGGGAATCATCTACACGATCGGCGGTATTATCTACGCATTAAAGCTTCCGATCTTCAATAGTAAACATAAGAATTTCGGAAGCCACGAGATTTTTCATCTTTTTGTTATGGCCGGAAGTGCCTGCCACTTTATTGTCATGTATTGCTACCTGATCTAATTCATCGGTTTTCCATTCAGCATCGCTTTCAATAGCTTTCCGTTTCCATCATAGATCAGTTTCAGAGAAAAGAATTCTTCCGATTCCTCCAGGAGTCGGAAGAATATTTTATCCCCTTCCCAGAGATTGAGTCGGTCAATTTCTTTTTATCTACCCACTTAAGTTCTCCCTCGTCACAGGCAATCTGTTCTCCTGTAAATCCATCTGCTGTAAATAAGGACATATACTCTGTCACACCGTCACCTGACACAAATGTCACGATCGCACGATATTTCCAGGAAGTCAGAGTGTATCCTGTCTCCTCTTTCACTTCCCGCAGCAGACATTCCTCCGGACTTTCGTCTGCCTCAAAATGTCCACCCACACCGATCCATTTATCTTTATTGACATCATTCTTTTTTACTGTGCGATGCAGCATCAGATATTTTCCGTCTTTTTCGATATAACATAATGTACTTAATCCTGTCATTTTTTTATCCTTTCCCTTATCCAACCCGTTCTTCACTCCATTCCAGAAATGTTCCTGTGTTGGCGTCAATTTCAAAATCATATTCTTTTCCGTCATAAATAATGTCGCCTTCGTATTTCTGGACTCCATCGTCAAACTCCAGCTGAATTCTCAAATCCTGTGCAGATGCCCCCGGCACTCTTTCCAACGCAAGGTTTGTTGCTTCTTCCTCTGAAATTGCTACCTCTGTCTGATTTGCTGTGTTACTGCTTCCCTGCTGTGTGGAATTTTCAGAAGCGTTCTGATCCTGATTCTGCGTCGTACTCACACTTCCCTTGTCCATCTCTTTGTCAACCTGAAGTATGCTTCCATCTTCTGCTGAAATCTCATAATCATATTCTTCCCCTGTGGATGCAACTGTAAAATCAACCTCATAAATACTTCTTCCGTCATCGTGATCCTTGCTTACTTTCAGCCTTGTGATTTCGTCTTCTGTTACACCTGCATCTGAAAATGCTGCTGTTTTCGCTGCATCTTTTCCGATATCCTTTCCATCATTTCCTGCACATCCTGTAAACATGCTCATTGCCATCACACATACTGCTGCCGCTGCAAAATATCTTTTCTTCATCATATTTTAATTCCTCTCTTTCTATCAACTGCATTTCTACACTGTTATTCTTTGTCTGTAAGGATAATATATTCCATGAAGATTAAAATAAGATTAGAATTTTAACTCAAATGTAAAGCAGCTTCCTTTTCCAAGCTCACTCTCCACCCGGACATTCCCTCCATGTGCCTGTGCGATCCATTTTACCATGGAAAGTCCAAGGCCGGAGTGCGAACCTTCTTCCTTTCCAGTCCGTGAGGCATCCACCCGGTAAAACCGCTCCCATATATGCACCTGATCATCTCTGCTGATTCCGATTCCGTCATCTTCTACCGTTCCCTGTACCCCTGACGGAATCTGATGAAGTGTCACTTTAATATTCCCACCTTCTTTTCCGTAAGAAACTGCATTCGAAATCAGATTATCCAACATACGGATATAAAAGGATTCATCCAGATAGCCTGTGATGTCTGGTTCTATCTCTGTATGAACCTCAATTTTACGCCTCTGCGCCAGCATCTTTTGTTCTTCCACAATTATTTCTGTCAATTCACTAATATTGATCTCTTCTTTATTTAACTGCTGCCGCCCCTGATCTGCCCGTGACAATAACAGAAGCTGAGAGATCATCTGAGACATTTCTCCTGCTTTTTTCCGGATCAGAAGAATTTCTTTCCTCTGCTCTTCTGACAAATCTGTGCGATTCAGAGATGCCTCGCACTGTGCCAGAATCACACTGACCGGTGTTCGCAGCTCATGGGAAACATCCGATGTAAACTGCCGTTCCCTGAGAAACGCCTGTTCCAGACTTTCCAGCATACCGTCAAATGTTCCTGCCAGCTGATAAAATTCGTCTTTCCCGGTATCCTGACTGACTCCGATCCTGCGGCTTAAATCTCCGTCTTTTTGAATCTCCTGTACGGTCTCTGTCATCTGCCGTACCGGAAGAAGCGTTCGCCTGATCAAACGATACCCGATCAGCGCCGTTAAAATCACAGTCAAAGGCAGTAAAATCACCGCAAATCGGACTGCGATCAAAAACTCCTTCTGTGTTTCTGTAACAGAAACTACACCCCGGATATAGAATTCCTGACCATTTTCCATTTCATACTGCACATCATACACATACCACTGCTCTGTTCCACTTTTCACCGTCTGAATCTTTCCATCCTCGAATTGCGGAGCCTGTTCCAGTCCCGGCGGAACCTTTCCATATAAGAAGTTTCCACCTGTATCATAAAGCGCCAGATATACATTGTTATCCAGTGAATAAAAATCCGAATCAATTTCGAATTCCCCGTCTTCCAGCTCGATTTCATCTGCACTTTCCTGCACACGTTCTCTTAAGTGCATCTGTGCAGACGTCAGGATTTCATTTCCGCTCAGAGAAAAAGGACTGCAAGGCAGAGACAGGTCACCAGTACCATAAAAAGGAATACATCGCTGTCAATTTTAATTTCAAAGAAAATCGTTTCATGGTTCCGCCCTCATAACATATCCGGCACCCCGCACAGTATGGATCAGCTTCGTCTGTGACCCTTCGTCAATCTTCTTACGCAGATAACGGATATATACATCAATTACATTCGAGCCACCTGCATAATCATAATTCCACAAATGCTGCTCCAGACGGTCTCTGGAGAGCACAATTCCCGTATTCTGGATTAGATAGCGCAGCAGCGCAAACTCCTTTCCGGAAAGCTTGATCTCATGCCCTGCACGCAGCACCTGATGGGTATCCAGATGTACTTCCAGATCATCCAGTTTGCAGACTGTCTGCGGCGCCTCCTTTGGTTTGCGCAGAAGCACCCGGATGCGCGCTAAAAGTTCTTCAAACGCGAACGGTTTCACCAGATAATCATTCGCTCCCGCATCCAGCCCGCGGACACGATCCTCCACACTGTCCTTCGCCGTCAAAAGCAAGACCGGAGTCTGACTCCCCTTTTGTCTCATCGTCTTTAAGACACTCAGACCGTCCAGAACCGGCATCATAATATCAAGGACCACCGCATCATATGGCGCCCCTTCCAGATAATCTAACGCCTCCTGTCCGTCAAAACAGGAGTCCACACTGTAATGCTCTGCTTTCAATCTGGTGCTCAGCAGACGGTTCAGGTCTTTTTCATCTTCTGCTACTAAAATCCGCATTGTTCTCACCTTCTTCTTTCTCTGAAAATCGTTTTACCTATTCCTTATGGTAACAAAATCACCGGCTCTTTTCAACGCCGCAGCCTCGTGCTAAAATAGACATTAGTTATGAATGTAGGAGGAAACAAAATATGTCAAATAAAATTACAACAGATTTACTGGAATTTATAGAGAACAGTCCCAGCTGCTTTCATGCAGTGCAGACTACGAAAGAGATTCTGACAAAACATGGATTTACAGAGCTGTCAGAAGATCAGACATGGAATTTAACACCTGGTAATGATTATTTTGTTACAAGAAACGGATCTTCTATCATTGCGTTCTCCATTCCGGAATCTGTAGTTCTTCAAAATGGATTCCGTATCATTGCAAGCCACAGTGATTCGCCTTCCTTTAAGATCAAAGAAAATCCGGAGATGGCCGTAGAGGATCATTACATCAAATTAAACGTAGAACGCTATGGCGGTATGCTCTGTGCCCCATGGTTTGATCGTCCGCTTTCTGTTGCCGGACGGGTGATCGTAAAAGAAAACGGTACCTACTGTGCGAAACTGATCAACGCAGACCGGGATCTCCTTCTGATCCCGAATCTTGCCATTCATATGAACCGGGATGCCAACAGCGGATACGCTTATAATGCACAGAAAGACTTGCTTCCATTATACGGGGATATTTCTGCAAAAGATACGTTCTTAGATACGATTTCAAAGTATGCCGGTGTCGAAAAAGAGGAAATTTTGAGTCACGACCTCTTCCTCTACAATCGTCAGAAGGGAACTCTCTGGGGAGCAAACGAGGAATTTCTCTCTGCTACACGTCTGGATGATCTCCAGTGTGCCTGTGCTTCTCTTTACGGACTGCTTGGCGCAGACCGCAAACAGGCGGTTTCCGTTCACTGCGTTCTGGATAACGAAGAAGTCGGAAGTACAACAAAACAGGGTGCTGCATCTACGTTCCTTAGAGATACGCTGTTCCGTATCTGTACGGTATTCGGCATGGATACACAGGATTACTTTATCGCACTGTCCAAGAGTTTTATGATCTCTGCGGACAATGCCCATGCAGTTCATCCAAACCATACAGATAAAGCGGATCCTGTCAACCGCCCGTATTTAAATGAAGGAATCGTCATCAAATATAACGCCAACCAGAAATACTGCACAGACGGCATTTCTGCCGCTATGTTCAAGGATATCTGCAAGCAGGTAGACGTTCCGTATCAGACATTTACCAACCGTTCCGACATGGCAGGCGGCTCCACACTGGGCAATATTTCCAACACGCAGGTCGCACTTAATACCGTAGATATCGGACTTCCTCAACTGGCAATGCATTCTCCATATGAAACTGCCGGAGTCAAGGATACCGAATATCTGCTCAAAGCTGCAAAAGCATTTTTTGCATAGATCACTGACCCAATCCAGGCTGCTGAAAAAGTACGCCTGGATTTTCTGTTCTTCCTCGCTTTTTTCTGTTTTGTCCGCTTTTCAAAAACAAGAAAAAGCCTGCCAGAAACATCACAGAAAGCGCTCCTACTCCCAGATTTACACTGCCTGTAATCTGGCTCACTGCAGACACCAGAATGGTTCCCATAAAAGAAGCTCCTTTTCCGCAAATATCATAAATTCCGAAGTATTCTCCGGATTTTTCTGCCGGAATGATCTTCGCATAGTAGGAACGGGACATGGACTGAACTGCTCCCTGAAAACATCCCACACAGACTGCCAGGATCCAGAACTGATACTGCCTGTGAAGTCCGATCCCATACAGAGCGATCAGAAAATACGCAGAAATACATACCAGAATCAGTCTCGATGCACTTACTTTTCTGGAAATCTTTCCAAACAACAGAGCCGCCGGAAATGCAACAATTTGTGTCAAGAGGAGTGCAAGCAAAAGACCTGTGGTATCCAGCCCCAAAGCAGTACCATATGCAGTTGCCATGTCAATGATCGTATATACCCCATCAATATAGAAGAAAAATGCTGCCAGAAAAAACAGCACTTTTTTGTCTTTTCTTAATTCAGAAACGATCTGTCCCAATCTTTGCACACCGGACTGTCCTGCGTGTACTGTCGGTTTCCGACTGTGTGTCTGACGGTATGATTTCAGAAGCGGAACCGTCAGTGCAATCCACCAGACCGCTACCAGAAAAAACGAAATCCCCATCGCTGTCTGCATCGAAATTCCCACTTTATCATAAAACAATACCAGCAACAGACTGCAAATAAACGGAACACAGCTTCCGATATACCCCCAGGCATATCCCTGCGCAGAGACTTCATCCATCCGTTCTTCCGATGTAATATCGGTAAGCATCGAATCGTAGATCACAAGACTTAAAGAATACGCTGATTTTGCAAATACAAACAACAACAAAACCAAATCCAGGACTGCATAAATCCAAGAAATACACAGCCAAATGCTCCCGCTAACAGTGCGATCATGAAGATTTTCTTTTTTCTTCCCGCTACATCAGAGACCGTTCCAAGGAGCGGCCCCAACACAGCTACGATTACGGTTGCCGCTGAGGTTGCATATCCCCAGTACGCCAGATAATTCACTTCTGAAATTCCGGCATCACCCGCCAGATAATTAAAATAAATCGGTATGATCGTAGAGATCAGAAGCGCAAATGCTGAATTCCCGATATCATAAAGAATCCATTTTTTCTCTATTGGCTTTAGTTTAAACTTCATTGCTCAAATCCTCCTGTCATGAGTCTGACGGAATAAAATTCCAATCGTTTTTTCTTGAGCAAGTTTAACATAAACAATTTCTGGTTATGATCAAGTTTGCTTTAAAAGTTTGTAAAATTTATTTTTAAGGTAGCTTTGGTTTCTGCTGTTAGGTTTATCCGCTGTCATCCGGAAGAAACAATCCATCCTGAAGAAACTTATAATCTATCTGCATAACGGTTTCAGAATTTCCAGGCAAAGCCTCCTGATCCCGTCCATCTATCACCGGCATTCCTGCCTCTAATCTTCCGTCCTGCCGGTATTGTACTTTATATCTTTCAAAATCCAATGCTTTCATTTGCGCAATAAATGGAATACGTTTCATCTGGCTATCCAGATAATCTACTTCTGCATTGGGATCATACTGGGTTTTTGTGATACGCTTGCTGGTTTGCTTTGATTTCCTACTACCACTCCAGGGGGTATTTTTACTGTGACACAACAAAAAACCTCAGAAACATAAGTTTCTGAGGTTTCCCAAGAGGCGCAGACCGGATTTGAACCGGTGAATCAGGGTGTTGCAGACCCACGCCTTACCACTTGGCTACTGCGCCTTATTTTGTTGTTAGTCCGAAGACTAATGACTCCAACGGGAATCGAACCCGTGTTACCGCCGTGAAAGGGCGATGTCTTAACCGCTTGACCATGGAGCCTTGTCTGTATCACTGCTTCAGTGATGACCGAGTTATATATTATCATAGCTCCATTAGAATTGCAAGTGTTTTTTGAAAATTTTTTTATTCTTTTTTTCTTTTACTTTTTCTACACTTCTATTCTATGTTCCTAAACCCAAAATATTCCGTTTTCAAATCACTTTTTCACTCTTTTCAAAGACTCTGATCATAAGCAACCAACAGATCCGTCATTTTCCCGTAACTTTTGACACCCTGCTTTTGTCCATTTGCTTTCAGATACGTGTCATTCACCATATTCGCCACTTCTGCCACGCTCCCATCATATTCTGACCAAAACTGATCGTCTGCCCGCAAATCCGGTTCTGCCGCTTTGCTCAGACCTTCTCTTACTTCCTGCCACACTTTTGGATCTGCCCTGTATAGAGCATTCATGGCGTACTCCCACGCAGACAGCGTTCCACTGTACTGAAATTCTGTCATGTCTGACTCCCTGCATGCCAGAAATGAAATAAAATTGGCTTCTTCCTCCTGCATAAATCCTCGTAAGTGAGACAATTCATGACACATGGTAAACGGAAAATCATATGACGGCATATCCTGATTATAATTTGCCTCGATCGTAAATGGCGCATAAATTCCCATCAGTTTCTGATATGACAGGATTTCTGAAACCAGCACCGGCTTGGGATTCGGATAATATCCCTGAAGCGCAGGATACTGCCTGCCAAGTGCCTGCATGGACCGGACTGCTTCTTGTCGTATCTCCTCCGGCAGCTGCAGCTCTCCGTTTTCAGTTCTCTCTACCTGTGTACTCAGACGATTGACCTCTTCTGTCAGCCATTGACAGGTTGCTTGCAAGTCTTTCACCGAATACGTCTGTATTTTGAGCCCGGATTTTTCCGAAAAAGATTCTCTATGATAATTGATGCCGCAGTTGATCACAAATACAAACAGCATAATACAGCCGCCCAAAAACAATCCCGCAAGCCATTGCCAAATTGCTTTTCTTCCTGCCTTCCTGGACTCGAAAGCTGCATGGATTCCAGTTCCAATCATCAAAAAAATCACAACATAAAGACTCAGCTCCACAAACGAAAATGGAACTTTCCCAAACAACCGCCCGATCACAGACACCAGGCCTTTGTAAATATAAGTAGAATACCATTCCGAAAATGACAGACTGATTCTTGCGATCAGTGTCAAAATGCCACTGACCGCCAGAAATAAAAGTCCGCTCCATATATACTTTACTGTTTTGGTTCTTTCTCTTTTGCCGCGCATCTTTTTCCTCTTTCGTAATTCTTTCTACTTCTGGCCGCTCAAATCCTCCGTGTACCTCTTCATGATATGAAAATACATCACAAGCAGCAGCCCGCCTGCCAGCACCCATGCCGCAGGACTTGCCAGACATACTCCCACATAACTTTTATAGTGTGCCGCCCCGATGGCAACTACACCTCTTCCGATCAGTTCTGCCACCCCGGCCATCATTGGAAGAATTCCAAATCCCATGCCCTGGATTCCATTTCGATACACATTCACCACAGTAAGCGGAATAAAAAACAGTCCGACACATTTCAGATAAATATCCACATATCCCATGATCTGCCCCAGATTTTCTGACAGAAATAATGGCGTCAGATATTTGCCTGCAAACATCACAAATATCCCCGTCACAACGGCATATGCAAAGCCCATCCATGTCGCGCTTTTAAATCCCTGTCGGATCCTGAGAATCTTTCCTGCCCCCATATTCTGGGCACAATAAGTTGCCATCGTCGTTCCCAGCGCCACATACGCCTGTGTTACCAGCTGCTCGATCTTGCTGGCTGCCGTAAATCCTGCAATCGCCACGGAACCCAGGATATTCAGAGAAGACTGCATCATCATTGCGCCGATCGCCGTGATGGAATATTGAAACGCCATCGGAAATCCAATTCCAAACTGGATCTTCACCAATGTTCCATCCAATTTCCAGTCTTCTTTTGTAAGTCTTAAAATCGGAACCTTTCTGATGATATAAACCAGACATAACACTCCTGAGATGCCCTGTGCGATCACAGTTGCATAAGCCGCGCCTGCCGCTCCCATATGGAACACAATAATAAATACCAGATCCAGAATAATATTCAAAACCGCAGCCAGGATCAGAAAATAAAGCGGTGTCTTGCTGTTTCCCAGCGCACGCAGAATACTTGCCAGCAGATTATATAACACCTGCGCAAAAATCCCTGCACAGATCACCATAATATACCGATAAGCATCGTCAAAAATATTATCCGGCGTATTCATAAAATGAAGCAACCATCTCATTCCCACCATGCTGATCACAGTCATGATCGCTGACACGATGAGCGACAGGATCGCAGCTGAACCTACTGTTTTTCTAACGGATCTCATATCTCCGGCTCCGAATTTCTGTGCAGTAGGCACTGTAAATCCGGCAGTCATCCCCTGCAGAAAACCAATGATCAAAAACATGATCGTTCCTGTAGACCCTACTGCCGCCAACGCATTTGCCCCTACAAATTTTCCGACGATGATTGTATCTGCCATATTATACAATTGCTGAAATACATTTCCTATAAAAAGAGGAATCGTAAAATTCAGTATCATCTTCGTTGGATTCCCAACGGTCATATCCTTTTCCATACACTCCACCCCTTCAGATTACTACATTTTGTGCTATTATACGACATCAGCCAATGAAAACAATTCCTTTATCCCTAAATAAAACCATTAAAAAACTCCGTAAGTCTCTCTCGACCCCGGAGCATTATTTGCCAACTGTATATTCCATTATTTATCTTTCCACTCCAACATGCGATACGCATTTACATCACCATTCATAGAGAGAAGTCCTGCTATGATCGTTTCTCTGTTTTCCTGAAAATATTTTTTCACTCTGTCCATCCATGTTTTCTTACTCTGCTTCTTCTCGACATATGCTCTGTCTTTCAATACTACTGTATTGTTCATATTCCTCACCTAATCCTTTTTTATCTCTTTTTCTCTTTACAAGTATATTATATGGTGTATTTTCCAAAGATACTAGAGCCTTTTTAACTTATTTTAAGTCGATATTGACTTTTTCAAAGAGCACTTCTGCCGATTCTTCAAAAAATATGGGAATTTCGTTTCTTCAATACGTCAATGAAATCCGAATTTCCCATATTTATTACGATTTACTGCATACACACCTTCTGAAGTTCGCAAGCATTTACTTTAATACGCTTTTTACAGCGTCTTTCCATCCATTGTACTTTCGCACTCTTATTTCTTCACACATCTTCGGCGCATATTCCTGACGTTTCAGACGCGTAAACACTTCATCTCCATACAGCCCCAGTCCTCTTCCGGCTGCATAAGCAGCTCCAATCCCGGAGAGCTCTTCTGCATCCGGCACAAGCACCTTTCGATTCAGGATATCGCTCTGGAACTGCATCAGATACTGATTTCTGGTCGGACCACCGTCCACTCGCAGCTCCTGAATCTCGGTTTTTGCATCCTGACTCATCGCATTTACCACATCTGCAATCTGGTATGCGATACATTCTACTCCTGCGCACACCATTTCCGCCTTTCTTGTCGTTCTTGTAATGCCGATTAAAGCGCCCTTCGCTTCACTGTTCCAGTACGGAGCTCCAAGTCCTGTAAATGCCGGAACAAAATACAGACTGTCGTCTGCTTCTGCCTTTCTGCAGAGTTCTTCCGTCTCTGCCGGCGACTGAATCAGTTCCATATCATCCTTGAGCCATGTAATGACTGCTCCCGTGTAGTTGATATTTCCTTCCAGCACATAGTTGATTTTCCCCTGCATTCCCCATGCAAGAGAAGTTACTACACCGTGCGTGCTCAGCACCGGTGTCTCCCCGATATTCATCATAATAGATGATCCGGTTCCATACGTGGACTTGATCATTCCTTTTTCCAGACACCCCTGCCCAAACAATGCTCCATGGGAATCTCCCAGTACACTGTGGATCGGAACTGGTTTTTCAAAAAATCCATCCAGATCTGTCTCTCCGAAACAGCTGTCCGAATCACATACTTCTGCCAGATCCTGTGCATCCAGTCCAAATAACTGACAGATTTCTTCATCCCATCTCTGCTCAAAAATATCAAACAACTGGGTGCGGGATGCGTTGGAGTAATCCGTTTTATAAGACGTTCCATGTGTCATCCGGTATACAAGCCAGGTATCGATTGTTCCGAAACACAGCGCATGTTTCTTTGCCAGTGCTTCTGCACCTTCTACATTTTCTTTCAGCCATGCCAGTTTCGAAGCCGGAAAATACGGCGAAAGCGCAAGCCCTGTCTTTTTCCGGATCATCTCTGCCGCCCCTGTTTTCTCCACACGGCGGCAGATTTCAGCGGCCCTTGCACATTGCCAGACAACAGCGTGCGCGATTGCTTTTCCGGTCTCTTTTTCCCAGACAAGAGAAGTTTCTCTCTGATTGCTGATTCCGATTCCTTTGACGCTCTCCTTTGAAATCCCGGACGCCTCTACCAGATTTTTCACCACCTGTACGGCATTCTGGTAAATTTCTTCCGGATCATGAGAAACCCATCCTTTTTCATTGATCATCTGCTTATGCGGGAGATCTTTTCTCTGAAGCAGCATGCCGTCCTGATCAAAAAGCAGCGCTTTTGTTCCCTGCGTACTCTGATCAATACTGATAATATAGCTCTCTGCCATGTCCTCTCTCCTGTCCCCTATTTCAGGATTTCTTTTGCCTTGTTCGCAATACCTTCTGCATTCAGGCCGTAATAATCAAATACTTCTTTTGAAGTTCCTGTGATAACCGGTGCATCCGGAAGAGACATATTTACTACTTTTTTCGGGCATTCTCTTCCTGTTACCTGTGCCACCATAGAACCAAGTCCTCCAAACGGTGCATGCTCTTCTACTGTAAGGACTGCTTTTGCATTTCCTGCCATGCGCACGATTGCTTCCTCATCCAGTGGTTTGATGCAGTACATATCCAGAACGGACGCTGAAATTCCTTCTGCTTTTAAAAGCCTGGCTGCATCTTTGGCTGGTTTTACCATTTCTCCGCAGGCGATGATCGCTACGTCGTTTCCATTTGTATTTCCTTCTGTCACAACTGTCGCATGATCCATTTCAAATGGTACATTATCTTCCTCGTAAGTCGGATCTACTGCATTTCTTCCCACACGGATGTACGCCGGTTTTTCATCTTTTAACAACGCTTTTGTCAGTTCTCTCGTTTGCAGATGATCACTTGGAATATAAACGCGCATATTCGGAATCGCACTCATTGCCGCAATATCCTGCGCGGAATGATGACTCATCCCCAGAGCACCGTAGCTGACCCCGCCACTGATTCCGATCAGTTTTACATTCGTGTTGGAATATGCAACATCCACTTTACACTGCTCATAGCTTCTTGTAGAAAGGAAGCATGCCGGTGAAACCGCATAAGATTTCTTTCCACATTTTGCAAGTCCGGCTGCAATACTGACCAGATTCTGTTCTGCAATTCCGGTTTCCACGAATTGTTCCGGATACGTATCTGCAAATGGTGTAAAAGATCCACTTCCTCTGGAATCACTGCAGAGCGCAACAATATCTTTATCTTCTTTTGCAGCTTCCATCAATACTTCACAGATTATCTGTTTATTTGCTGTTTTTCCCATTATGACAACGCCTCCTCTGCAGTTTTTAAGTCTTTCATAATGATATCATACTCTTCCTGTGTCGGAACTTTATGATGCCAGTTTGCTTTATTTTCCATAATAGAAGAACCTTTTCCTTTCACCGTATTGGCGATCAGTACCGTTGGTTTCCCCTTCACACGCTTTGCCTCTTCGAATGCAGCGTGCAGTTCATCGATATCATTTCCGTCTTTTACATCGATCACATGCCACCCAAAGCTTCTGAAACGTTCATGCAAATCATCGTGTCCCATCACATCTTCTGTGTTTCCGGAAATCTGAAGACGATTACGGTCTACCACTGCGCACAGATTATCCAACTGATACTGATGTGCTGCCATGGCGCCTTCCCAGACAGACCCTTCCGCCAGCTCTCCATCTCCCATGACTACATACACGCGGCGGTCTTTGTGATCCATTTTGGCTGCCTTTGCCATTCCTACGCAGACCGGAAGTCCATGTCCCAGAGAACCGGAATTCATCTCGATACCCGGCAGTTTATTATTCGGATGGCCAATATATTTAGAACCAAATTTGCTGAAATTTTTCAGGACATCTTCTTTATCCAGAAATCCTTTTTCCGAAAGCACTGCATAGTATGCCTCCATAGAATGACCCTTACTGAGTACAAACAGATCTCTGTCCGGATCTTCTGGATTTTTTGCGTCAATGTTCATCTGATCAAAATACAGCTCTACCAGAACTTCCATCACGCTCATGTCACCGCCGATATGCCCTGCCTTTCCGGCACAGATAATGTCTATGGTGTCTCTTCTAAGCTGATAAGCCAATGCTTTTAAATTCATATCTTACCTTCCTTTCTCTCACTCACCGCGCAGATATGCTTTTACGTCTTCCTCGATCGGATCATAGAGATCCGGTTTCACGCCGATATATTTACATGCCTCATACAGTACCGGAACTACATTTTTGTGAATACCGACACAGTGGTGAATATACGGTCCTTCTACAATCTTGGCTTCCAGACGTTTGATGTTTTCCACTTCTACCCAGAGATATGTTCCCATTCCTTTCGGTCCGTCCACACCTTTTGCGTTTCCAAGAAGAAGTGAATATTCTCCATTGTCTCCATCGAAGCGGCACAGTGTCACTTCTCCGTGTTTTGCTTCTGCAGTCAGACTTCCCGGATGCTCGAATGCCAGCGGATACGTCAGTTCCGGTTTTTCCTGTGCAACCGACATCGGCCATGGCCCGCAGTGCTGCAGCAGTTCTCCGTTTTCAATGTCAGGATGACGGATCGTCCAGTCTGCGAAAAATCCTCTCTTTTCATCCATTCCCGCAGCTTCTGCCAGAAGTGCGGTCACTGCTCCGTGAATATCGGTTTCACAGACTACCGGAATGCCCTGTTCATTGAGAATCGCATTTGCTGCACATGGCATAATTCCGATTTCTGTCTGAAGCGCATTCCAACACTGGATCGCAGCTGCCTGACATCCATATTTCTCTACCAGACTCTTCATTGCCAGAGCCAGAGCTGCTACCATTTCTACTTCCTCTTCTTTGATCTTGATAACCATGGTATCCTTGATGTAAGCGATCATCTGCTCCATTTTTTCTTTGTCTTCACGAACTGTTTTTACTTCTTCTGTCAGCTCTGTCATCGGAACCGGCGCCAGCTGAATATTAAATTTTTCGAGCAATTCTCCTTCATTGCACATTGTCGTCCAGAAGTCAAACGGACGTGTTGAAATCTGAAGAATCCGGATATTTTTAAATGTTTTTACGACATTACATACTGCAAGAAAATCTTTGACTCCACGTTCAAAGACCGGATCGTTTAATCTGCAGTTTGTCAGATATGTAAATGGAATCTGAAATCTTCTGAGCACCTTTCCTGTTGCAAACAGTCCGCACTGTGTGTCGCGCAGTCTCACACCGTTTGGCTCCGGTCTTTCATCCAATGGCCCCCACAGAAGAACCGGCACATCCAGTTTTTTCGCAAGTCTCGCGCAGACATACTCTGTTCCAAAGTTGCAGTGCGGCAGCATCAGTCCATCCACACCTTCTTTTTTGAATTTTTCTGCGATTTTATCAACATCTTTGTCATCATACAGAAGTCCTTCTTCATTGATGTCCGTAATATCCACAAAATCCACGCCCAGCTCTTCCAGTCTTTTGGCAGTCAGGCCCCTGTACTTAACCGCATCCGGTGCGCTGAAAATACTTCTCCTTGTCGGTGCAAATCCCAGCTTGATTTTTTTCATGATTTTGTCTCCTTTCACATCTCTGTTTTTGTTTGTGTATTTTCGTGTTACTCTCAACTTTTCTCGTTGTTTTCTAACTTCAGTATAGCCTTGGAGAAACTCAATTTCATCCGATAATTAAGTGTTTTTTACTTAATTATTTACTTAATTCTTGTTTTTCTTTACACCTGGTTCATAATAAATTCAGAACATCAAACAGGTTTTTCGAAAGGATCATATATGGGAATCACAGCAAAAGAACTTGCCAGAAAATTAAATCTTTCTGCCGCCGCTGTCTCCATGGCGCTCAATCACAAACCCGGAGTCAGTACGGCAACACGGCAGCTCGTCCTGGATGCCGCAGAAAAATATGGATATGATTTTTCCCGGATCGCGGAAAAACATACCACTTCCGGGGCGATTTATTTTGTTATCTATAAAAAACATGGAACAGTTGTTGCAGATACCCCGTTTTTCTCTCAGGTTTCCGAGGGAATTTCACAGGGATGCAAAAAGAATGACTATCGTCTGAAGATCAGCTATATTTATGAAGATGAGGATACGATCACGAAACAGATTGAAGAAATTCAGTATTCTGACTGTGCAGGAATTATTCTGCTTGGAACAGAAATGGAAGGCGGAGATCTGAAACCGTTTTTAAATCTTCCGATCCCGGTTGTCCTTCTGGATGCTTATTTTGAGACAGTTCCCTGTAACTGCGTTCTGATCAACAATGTGCAGGGTGCATATCTGGCAGCCAGACACCTGATCCGGACTTGTAAAACACAGCCCGGTTATCTTAGATCCGCCTACCAGATCAGCAACTTTGCAGAGCGTTCCTCAGGTTTTTACAAGGCAGTGCGCGCGGCTGGTATGTCCTCCTCCCGCTCGATCGTCCACAGCCTGACCCCTTCCATGGAAGGGGCATATACCGACATGCTGGAACTGATCAAAAATGGAGAAGAACTGGCCTCTTGCTACTTTGCAGACAACGATCTGATTGCAGTAGGCGCCATGAAAGCCTTAAAAGAAAGCGGATATCGGATCCCGCAGGATATCGGTATCGTCGGATTCGACAACCTCCCTCTTGGTAGCGTCGTTGAGCCCGCACTGACAACCATCCATGTCCCGAAACAGTATATGGGAGAAGCTGCTGCGCAAAAACTCATCGATCTTTTAAATACACCCGGACAGCCTCCGACAAAGACAGAGGTGTCTACTATGCTTGTGAAGAGGGGGACGGTGTAAGCCGCCCTTCCCTCTGCGCGGGGTCACGTGGAAAGATGGAGTGAAAACATCAGTCATCCTGTAGGATGCTCAGATCCATCTGGTAAATATAATCTTCCGGTAATCTCTGCTTTTTCAGCATCCCACATCAGACAAAAATAATTTAAACATATTGGTCGCCTTTGACAGCAGCAATGGGATTCTTGGTTCCTGCGCACAGAATACAGGTAACGCAACTCCTGCTTCTTTTAACCAGATAAAGCTGTGTTCATATATTGAAAATTTAAAATGCTCATTTAAATTCTCATTTGGATCATATTTGGCAATATCTTTTTTATATAACTGGATGATCCCCATCTAAATTTGCAACACTTTGTTCAGATTATTGGTTTGCAAATATCGTTTGGGGATCTTTTAGAAACCGACCTTTTCCTAAATCAACATCGTCATATAAATCGGCAGATACAAAATCCCATCCTGGTATTTCAGATCTTTCGTATAAATGATATATCTGTCTTCCATTTTCAACTGATATTTTCGAATTAAATAATCAAATGATTTATGCGATGTATACCCCGATGACTTTACTTCGATCGGACATATCTTTTTCTTTTTCACGGTCATGAAATCTATCTCATATTTCTTTTCTCTCGATGAGCCTTCCGGTCTGTACAGATACTCATGAAAATACAAATCGTGCCCGGATGCACGCAGCATCTGAGCCACCATATTTTCCAGAATCATCCCCTGATTGATCCCTAAATTTCCAACGATCAGAGATTTATACAGATCTTCATCGGAATCATCTCGATTCTTCATAACCTGTGTTACCAAAAGTCCGGTATCCCCCATATACAACTTGAAATTACTCCTATCCGCAAACAATTCTAATGAAACCTCCGGCTTCGTTACATTGATACATTCATTTCCGATCATTGATTCTGCAATAAAACTAACTGCATCTACATAGTTTTGATACCTGGCATTCTTATCCAAAAGAGAAAATTTAAAATGAGAGTTTTTATTTTCCAACTGTTCCGGAAGCGTCTTATATATCACAGAAGCTTTTTCTCTGTTTTCATTATCATATTTTGACAGATCTTCTTCATAAAGGCTCAAAATATTGCGCTTTACAAAATCAATCTGTGCAAAAGTTTTTCCACTGACCAATGCCTCCACTGCCTGTGGCATTCCGCCGACCACCATATAAGTACGAAATGTTTTCATAATCTTTCTGTGGATCGCATCTCCAAGCGCTCTTCGCTTTTGAAATGCTTCTGTGATTGCCGGAATCGTCACAGTATCGTTCAATGCCCATAAATATTCCTCAAAATCCATGGGATACATCTTTATTCTATATTCTTCTGACGGAATCAAAATGTCTTTTACATTTTTTCTAATAGAAATCAGGGATCCCGTTTCTATATATTCATATCTTCCGTCTGCCACCAAATATTTAATTGCCTGTCTTGCATACGGGAACAACTGTACTTCATCAAAAATAATCACACAATTTTTTCCATTCAGGCTTTTTCCTTTTAACAAAAACAAATTCCGAAAAAAGCTGTCCAGATCATCCATATTTTCAATAAAATTATTTCGCACATCTTTATTCTCTCTTGCAAAATCAAGGACCATATAATCATCATATTCATTTTTCGCAAATTCTTCTACGATCGTACTTTTTCCAATACGCCTTGCTCCCTCCAGCAATACTGCAGATGCCCCGGCCGATAATTTTTTCCATTCCAAAAGCTTATCGTATACTTTACGCTTAAAAACCATATACATCCCCCTTTTTCCATGTTTTTCTTTATTATATCACGAAAAACAGAAATGTATACAGCACTTTTTTCACGAAAACACAAAATGTTTTTCTCTATTTCTTCACGAAAAACAACTTTTTTCATTCTGCATCCTGATGATACACATGATCCTGGTAGTTTTTTGGCGTCTCGCCTGTATACTTTTTAAAAATATCTGTGAAATAGCGATGATTATTGTATCCTACCATTTCACTTACTTCGTATACTTTGTATCCTTTTTTGAGCAGACCTTTTGTCTTGTCCATCCGCAAGTTCATTCAGACCGATATCCTCATTATATTTTCAAGATCCGAAATAATACTCAAAAAATATGGTACTTTTGTTGCTTACACTTACCTCCGGCAAAATAATGAAAAGACTGAACCATCTTAAAAAATACGCACAAAAAACCACCGCCCCCGCAGCTTCTGGTCTGCAAAAACAGTGATTTCTAAGTGCGCGATCAGGGGTTCGAACCCTGGACACCCTGATTAAGAGTCAGGTGCTCTACCAACTGA
>ENA-OQIF01000254-OQIF01000254.1-human-gut-metagenome-genome-assembly--contig:-NODE-254-length-25632-cov-2.943972_pt1 | contig 25632 bp, 39 predicted proteins | sample MGYA00242574_ERZ504738 | MGnify/ENA primary metagenome ERZ504738 (study PRJEB26092, sample SAMD00036437) | human gut metagenome | host: Homo sapiens | study: EMG produced TPA metagenomics assembly of...
ATCGGATCTGCCGGTGTATCTGCCGTTCCTATTGGCAGCCCCGTGTTACTACCCAGAAAGTCGGTGCGGAAGCAGATCCGACCAATTTCCTTCTGATGCATGCTATGGGACCTAACGTAGCAGGTGTTATGGTACCGCAGTAGCGGCCGGAACTTTCATGGCTGTATTCGGAGTATAATACGGTAATACAAAAGCCACAGATCCCGATGCGGGCTGCCATGTCCGCAGTCGGGTATAATAGAAAGAAAGGATAAGACTATGACAGATATTGCTAAAAAACCAATTAAAATTACAGAAACAATTCTGCGTGATGCGCATCAGTCTCTGATTGCGACAAGAATGACAACAGAGCAGATGCTGCCGATCGTAGATACTATGGATAAAGTAGGTTATCATTCTGTAGAGTGCTGGGGTGGTGCAACATTTGATGCTTCCCTGCGTTTCCTGAAGGAAGATCCATGGGAAAGACTTCGTAAATTCCGTGACGGATTCAAAAATACAAAACTGCAGATGCTGTTCCGTGGACAGAACATCCTGGGATATCGTCCATATGCAGATGATGTAGTAGAATATTTTGTACAGAAATCTATCGCAAACGGTATTGATATCATCCGTATCTTTGACTGTCTGAATGATATGAGAAACCTGCAGACAGCAGTAAAAGCAGCAAACAAGAAAAAGGTCATGCACAGGTTGCACTGTCTTACACACTGGGTGATGCTTATACTCTGGAATACTGGACAAACATTGCAAAAGAGATCGAAGAGATGGGTGCGGATTCTATCTGTATCAAAGATATGGCTGGTCTGCTGCTTCCTTATAAAGCAACAGAACTGGTAAAAGCTTTGAAAGAGACTGTTAAGATCCCGATTCAGTTGCATACACATTATACTTCCGGTGTGGCTTCCATGACTTATATGAAAGCTGTTGAGGCTGGTGTTGATGTGATCGATACTGCAATCTCTCCATTTGCGCTGGGTACTTCTCAGCCGGCTACAGAGGTTATGGTAGAAACCTTCAAGGGTACTCCATATGATTCAGGCCTGGATCAGAAACTTCTGGCTGAAATCGCTGACTACTTCCGTCCGATCCGTGACGAGGCTCTGGACAGCGGTCTGCTGAATCCGAAAAACCTGGGTGTTAATATCAAAACTCTGCTGTATCAGGTACCGGGTGGTATGCTGTCTAACCTGACATCTCAGCTGAAAGAACAGAATGCAGAAGATAAGTTCTACGATGTTCTGGAAGAAGTTCCGAGAGTAAGAAAAGACCTGGGTGAGCCGCCTCTGGTTACTCCGTCTTCTCAGATCGTTGGTACACAGGCTGTATTTAACGTGCTGATGGGCGAAAGATACAAAATGGTTACAAAAGAGACTAAGGCTGTTCTTTCCGGTGAATATGGAAAGACTGTTAAACCGTTCAATAAAGAGGTTCAGAAGAAATGTATCGGCGATAAAGAACCGATTACCTGCCGTCCTGCAGATCTGATCCCGGACGAACTGGATACTCTGCGTGGCGAGATGGCTCAGTGGTCTGAGCAGGACGAGGATGTTCTGTCTTACGCTCTGTTCCCACAGGTTGCTACTGACTTCTTTAAATATAGAGAGGCTCAGCAGACTAAGGTTGATGCTACTGTAGCGGATAGTAAGAATGGGGCTTATCCGGTTTAAGATTGGGTAGGATTCCTTTTTAGAAAAATAGAAGAAAGTCTCACAAGATTTTTGAGTTTATCAGAGGTCTTGTGGGGCTTCTTTTTTGTATTGGCAAAGGGGACGCCAGGACACGGGACTCCAAGGTTCGGCAAACGTGGGCAGGGCAACTTTAAGCTAGCCGCTAACTTCGGCTATCATTCACGAGGGTCGGCTGACCCTCGCGAAAGCCTGCGTAAGCGTCGGATCTTAAAGCTTGCCCTAAACGCCCACAAAGTGTTTGCCGACCTTGGAGTCCCGTGTCCTAGCTGTGTTTTGGCAGACACTAGAGCGTGTCTGAAAAATCATTTCCGCAATCTGCAAGCCCCACTTTGCGGTATATTTTACCCTTATTCGGTTGCCGTAGCCCGCTACGCCGCCCTTATTCGGATAAAATCTCCCACAAACTGGGACTCGCAGCTCACGAAAAGCCTTTTTCAGACATGCTCTAGAAAAGAAGAGCCGGGACTCTTGAAAAAGTGGGAGAAAAGATGGTAAGATAGTGATGTTATGATTTTAGGATTGATGAGGAGTTTTGGATGAATATTATTAATATTGAGCATATCAGTAAGATTTTTGGAGAAAAGCAGATTTTTGAGGATGCTTCTTTTGGCATTCAGCAGGGGGATAAGATTGGTATTGTGGGGATTAATGGTACCGGCAAGTCTACAGTGTTGCGGATGATCGCAGGGGAGGAGGAACCGGATCAGGGACAGATTATTCGGCAGAATGGATTGAAGATTGCTTATCTGCCACAGAGTCCGCATTTTCCGAAGGGGGCTACGGTGGCTTCGTATGTGCTGAGCGGGAATGGAGATAAGGACTGGCTGGTGCAGAGTAATATGACGAAGCTTGGAATCGAAGTGTCGGAGCAGGAGGTGGAGAATCTCTCGGGAGGACAGCGGAGAAAGCTTGCGCTGGCGAAGGTGCTGGCGGGGGATTTTGATGTGTTACTGTTGGACGAGCCTACAAACCACCTGGATGAAGGGATGATCAACTGGCTGGAAGAATATCTGAAAGGATATAAAGGAGTGCTGGTGATGGTTACGCATGACCGGTATTTTCTGGATAAAGTGTCTAATCGGATTCTGGAGATCAGCCGAGGAAATATGTATGGGTATGATTCCAATTACTCTCGGTTCCTGGAGTTAAAGGCGGAGAGAGAAGAGATGGAACTTGCCAGTGAGCGGAAGCGTCAGAGCATCCTTCGGATGGAACTGGAATGGGCGAAACGCGGATGCCGTGCCAGAAGCACGAAACAGAGAGCAAGACTGGATCGACTGGAAGCCTTAAAACAGGGAAAAGCACCAATCAGTGATGCGGTTGTGGAGATGGATTCTGTAGAAACCCGGATGGGTAAGAAGACAATTGAGCTGTATAATGTGACCAAACGATATGGTGATCAGTTGCTTTTGAAGGATTTTACCTATACTGTTCTTCGAAATCAGCGTCTCGGAATCGTCGGTCCGAATGGTTGTGGAAAATCTACCCTGTTAAAGATTATGGCAGGACTTGAACAGCCGGATGAAGGTCATGTGGAAGTAGGAGAGACGATCAAGATCGGATACCTAGCACAGGAAGAGCTGCCAATCAAAGACAGTAATCAACGAGTGATCGATTATGTGAAAGAGATAGGAGAGTATGTGCAGACAAGAGATGGCAGAATCAGTGCGTCGCAGATGCTGGAGCGGTTCCTGTTCACGCCGGATATGCAGTACACCCCGATTTCCAAACTCTCCGGTGGAGAAAAGCGGAGGCTGTATCTGCTGTCCGTGCTGGTCAGCGGGGCAAATGTACTGATTCTTGATGAGCCGTCGAATGATGTGGATATCCCGACAGTTACGATTCTGGAAGATTATTTGAATGCATTTTCCGGTATTGTAATCACGGTTTCTCATGACAGGTATTTTCTGGATAATGTAGTGGATCGCATCTTTGAATTTGACGGAAACGGAACACTGCGTCAGTACGAGGGCGGTTATACGGACTATCGGGAAGCGAAAGAGCGAAGATTTGGAGAGACGGGAGCGATATCCAGTGTGCCGGGTGGAGAAAAAGAGAAGAAAGAAAGATCTACCGGAAAGGACTGGAAGCAGAACCGACCGACCAAATTGAAGTTTACTTATAAAGAACAGAGAGAGTATGAGACCATAGACGATGATATAGCAGTGTTAGAGGAGAAAATCGAAAAGCTGAACGACGATATGGTAAAAAATGCGACGAATTCCGGAAAGCTGGCAGAAATTATGCGGGAAAAAGAAGCTGCGGAAGCACAGCTGGAAGAAAAAATGGATCGCTGGGTGTATCTCAACGATCTGGCGGAACAGATTGAAGCGCAGAAAAGTGGAAACTAATTTTCGGTTGCCGTAGCCCGCTACGCCGCCCTCATTCAGATAAAATCTCCCACAAATTGGGACTCGTAGCTCACGAAAAGCCTTTTTCAGACACGCTCTAGCGTAAATTAAAATAAGATCGCGCATCAGAAAAGATGGGCGATCTTATTTGTAAATAATACAAAAGGTTTTCTTGATAAAAACCACACCAGGAAGAAGCAGAATGTCAGCAGATACAGACATTCCAGATTGCTCTCAACCGAAGTCAGAATAGAAGAACCGTATTTGAGGCAACTGTAGACGAAACCGTGAAAGATATAGATTGCCATGGTACGCTCTCCCAGATAAGAGTAGGATTTCTTTTCGGTCGGAAGTACCAGCATGAACAGGTAGATCAGAAGAAAAGAGATCAGATAACAGCCGATGCGGACAAGTACGCCTTCGACGGAACTCATATCCATATCTGCGTAAGAGTATCGTCCATAGAAAATCTTCTGATCCAGACGGTGATGGTACTTGTCAGTAAATAAAAAGACGGCAAAACTTCCCAGGATGGTCAGCGCACACAGATACCCCTTCCGGTTCCGAAAACGTGCGAGGGAAGAAGAATCAAATTTTTTCCCGGCAAGAAAGAACGGGAAGAAAAACAGAATACGCGGAATGGAAAGAAAATTCCCAAAATCAGTGAATCCAATAAGAAGTCCGGCAATGACTGACAAAACCATGCAGCCTGGAATTTTCTCAATCAGAGGAGACAACAGTCTCCAGGCGAACAGTGCCATCAGATACCAGAGGGAAAAATTTCGGCCTTGTAAAATAAAAGCCGGTCTCTTTGTCCAGTATAAAGGTGTATAAAAGATAATAAAGAATCTCGTATACAAAATAGGGAATGACCAGTCCACAAAGCATTTTTTTAAGGATGGGATCCGTTTGGAAAAATATCCGGAAATAAAGATAAAAGCGGGCATGTGGAACGCCACGATTCCCCATTTTAATTCGTAGAGGAACGGATTCTGATCATTGCTCGGTTCAATAAAGTGACCGATGACTACCAGAAGAATCAATAATACTTTATAATTGTCAAACAGATATTCACGTTGATGACCTGATACGGCAGTTGCCTTTACAGTAGTGTCCATGAGGAATCCTTTCTATATAAAAGTGAAATGATTACAAATCAGTAACCATACGTATTCTAAGAGTCATGGAGAAAAAATGCAAGAAACAATATGGAGAAAATCGATGGAGAAAAGTAAAATCTGTTGTAAAAAATGACAGTATTTTTTATGAAATTGACAGAAAGAAAAAGATATCACAAAATAGAAAAAGACAGTAGCAGAAAGGAGCAGAAAAATGGAACAACAGAAGAAGAAAAAGCGGGCTGTTGCCTTTGGACTGGTAGCAGTTGTATTGATTTTCTGGAATCTGATGCAAAATACAGCGGATCAGCAAAAATTAAAAGTGGCATGTATAGGGGATGAATTAACTTTTGGAACTGCTGTGGAAGAGCGGGAAGATAACTGTTACCCGGTACAGTTACAGAAATACATGGAACAGGCAGAAAAAAAATATCGGATCGGTAATTTCGGTGTGGAAGGCGCTGCGGTTCAGAAAAAGAGTAAAAAGCCGTATACAAAGGAAGAACGCTATGAGAGCAGTACGGAATATAAAGCCGGTCTTGTTGTTATGATGCTTGGAACAAACGATACTACAGAGGAAAACTGGACGGATATCGATACGTTTCAGAAAGATTATCAATCCCTGATCAAAGGCTATCAGGATTTAAAGAGCAGTCCGGAAATCTGGCTGGTCACGCCGCCGATGATACAGTCTGATGGAAGCACAGAGATGGAAGAGAGGGCAAAAAGAGTAGAAGAAATTAAAAATGCGATCGAAACCATTGGTGAAAAGAATAAGCTGACGGTTCTGGATCTTTACAGCTACAGTCAGAAACATCCGGAATGGTATCAGGAAGACGGTGTTCGTCTGAACAAAGACGGAGCACTGGCAGTAGCGGATATGGTAGGCGACTGTATCATAAAATAAGACGAAGTAGAACAGGACGGAAACACGAAAATTTGCACACATTCATATGATAAAAGAGAAACAAAATTCAGAAGTAAGGAGAAGAGAATGGATTCTTATCGTATGAATTGCCGGAATGTTTCCGGTAATTGCAGAAACCGGACCTGTGGCAATATGACAGGAAACAGAGAATCGATGATTCCGATGGATTCTACCAGTAAAACCTGCACAAATATATGTGATTGTATGCAGGAAACATCCGTACAGGAACATTTGCAGAAGCTTCCGCTGGCAATGGCATATGTGCCAATGCAGAAATTCGGAAAGGTATATGAACCTGCCCGTGGATTTCAGCTCGGAACAATTTTCCCGGAACTTTGTAAACCATTTTGTGGAAAAGGAGGCGGATGCAGGCGATGATGGGACGAAATAACTGTACCTGCCAGGGAGAACGAAGTAAAACACAGCTGATGGAAACCATCGGGCAGTCGGCATTTGCGGCTTATGATACTCTGCTTTATATGGACACTCACCCACAGGATCAGGAGGCCATGGCATACTACCATAAACAGGCAGGGATACGCCGGGAAGCGATGGAAGAATATGCCAGACGTTTCGGACCGTTGACAATGGATCTGATCGATGAGACCGACTGTCATTCATGGGAATGGATGATGCAGCCATGGCCATGGGAAAGATCCGGGAAAGGCAGGTGTTAGTGTATGTGGATATATGAAAAACGATTGCAATATCCGGTAAATATCACGAAAACGGATGCACGGATCGCGAAGATTATTGCATCACAATACGGTGGCCCCGATTGCAATACCCTACAAATCGCCGGAAACCCTTATAAAATAGGGCTTCCCGGCGTTTTTTCATGAAATGAAAAAGTTAAAATACAGCCGGTTTTTCTCCTTATCATAGGTGATTCCGTCCACGATCGAGCGCAGCAGTAGACCTTTCCGTTCGTAGGATTCGGCCGGATCCTTCAGGATCTCGCTGACAGACCGGATCTCCTTCAGAAGCGTTTCTCTGGCAACGATGTCGGAATCTTCCGACTGTGTGGCAGCAGTGGCGACATCGATCTTTTCCAGCAGTTCTTCCCGGCTCTCCTTCAGGCGGCGCCGGTTCTCTTTGTATTCCTCCAGCGTATCAATTCCGTTTTCATATGCCAGTTTTACCCTGGCTTCTTTCACGGCAATCTGATCCAGTTCCTGTCGGAGCAGATCCAGCTCATCACTTTCCTTCTGATCAGAAATGTTCCGGACAGTATAAGTGAAGTCAGCTCCGGCGAGAATCCGGTCAAAGTAATCACAGACTGCAGCTTCTGCTTTCGCAGCGGAGAGCGACTGGGAACCTTTGTGGAATCCTTTGGAGTATTTCCAGCACTGGAAGTATCTGTAACTTCCAGAACCGGCCAGAGAGAGCGTAGCACCGCACACAGAGCACCTGAGCAGACCGGACAGCCAGTGCTTGCATGCGGAGATATTCCTTGCCTTGGCAGGGCGTCTGCGCGCTCTCATGAGGGCAATCCGTTTTTCAAATCGTTCTTTCGACAGCCTGGTTTCGTGGCTACCTTCAAAGGAGATCCCATTCCAGACTACTGTGCCAGTGTAGAACGGATTCTTCAGAATGAGATCTACGTTCCGTTGTTCGAACAGGTTCCCCCGCTTACTCCGGAAGCCCAGGTCATTGCACTTCCTGGCAATAGCGGTTGCATCCTGATCATAGAGATCGTACTGATCCATGATGTACTGGACGATCTTGTATTCCTCTTCATTGATCACAAATGGCTTTCCACCGCCAACGGCATTGTAGCCGAGACAGGGTGTAGTCTGGTACCCGTGTTTCAGTGCTTTTTCTTTCATCCCACGGATCACTTCCCCGGACAGCCGGATCGAGTAGTATTCATCCATCCACTCAATAATTCGCTCAATCAGAGTACCAAAAGGACCGTCGATCAGCGGCTCAGAGATACTGATCACATCCACATTACTCTTTTTCAGCAGTGATTTGTAAACGATAGATTCTTCCTGATTTCTGGCAAACCGGGAATACTTCCATACCAGGATCACATCGATCGGATGAGATTCCTGCTTGGCAATCCCGATCATCTCCTGGAACTTCGGCCGCTTATCCGCATGCCGCCCGGAGACGGATTCCTCGAAGATAAAGTCTTTGCTGATAATGATTCCGTTCTTCTTGGCATAATCCAACAAGAGCCGCTGCTGTGCATCCGGGGACAGCTCCGTCTGATCGGCAGTGCTGACACGGATATAGAGGGCACCATTTCTTAACTTTGCCATATAAATATCACCTTCCTATTTTATGTAAAAATGAGTACAAAAATAACAGCCAGCGAGAGAACGGGTGTTCCGCTTGCATAGCTGCTCCGAAGATGATACAATATTTTTGCGAGTTAGGGTATCATTCTTCGGAATGTTACTTGCCGGTTCCTGATTGCCGTCAGGAGCCGGTTTTTATTTATTCTGCGAAAAAGTATTGACACTGATCCAGATAATAATCCTGTTCTTTCTGGAAGAGGGCAGTAAGCTCCGCCACGGACCCGGTATTATGGTACGCTTTTAACGCTTCCAGATATTCCGGCCGGTTTACATCCTGGATGATGAACGGTGAGATCTTATGACACAGACATTCCCGGAACAGGATCATCCGGCCCGTTCTTCCGTTTCCATCCTGAAATGGATGGATGCTCTCATATCTGGCATGGAACTCTGCCAGTGTTTCCAGAGACACATCCTGATTCTCATACCAGGTCAGTAATTTTTCCATTTCTGCAGGAACCTGGCTTGGGAGTACGGTCTTTTGCATACCTACAATATTGGCACGCTTCTTATAATCACCGATTGCATATCCGTTGGCACGATCCTCGAAGACTCCACTTTTCAACTCATAATGAAACTGCTTGATCAGCTCCTGACTGAGCGGAGCATCCAGCGTATCCAACATCTTATTGAACATCAGAAAATGTCCGTTCATTTCCTCTACGTCTTTGGCCCGGTAGTAATCATCCGATCTTGGCAGTGTACCGGTATCGAAGAGAGAAGCGGTCTGTTCTTCCGTCAATGTGCTTCCTTCGATCTTGTTGGAGTTGTATGCCATCAGACGCTGCGTGAAACCGTAGATACCGGAACGATCACGCTTTTGCTGTTCAATTTTGAAACGCTGGATCAGATATTCGATAAATTCTAAGGTACTCATAGAAGACTCCTTTCTGCATATTGAAAATATATAAATAAAGATTATCAGTGTGACTCAATTACATCGTGATGTAATTGCATACTTTGTAGCCCTTTTTCAGTTACTTTATTAGTCTCGGTCAAATATCCATGGCTGATTAAGTAATCCCGTTCTTTTACAAAATCTATTCCATATTTGTATTCAAAGTATACAGGAATCCGCTTTTTGGTTGAGAATTTGTTGATCCAGTATAGCATATAAACATGTCCGGGCAGCAGACCATCAGAAAAACGTGTCATCGTTTCGCGAGGAATGATGGACTGTCTTGGAAACATTTCTGCCCGTTCAATCCAGCCAGTGTTTATTTCACGATCCTTAGAAATGAATGGCATTTCGGGATAGTTACTATAAAATTGCTTGTAAACCATATTGCAATAAACATCGCTAGCCTTGATTCGCTGCATGGCATCTATTTGTTCTGCAGGGATCTTGTTTCGTGGAACAGAAGCATTTGTGCGTGAAACGCTTGAATAAAGATGATTATAATATTGTATACAGGAATCGGGTAGCTGTTCGTTATGGCTACAAAGAGTATTTTTTGAAATCATCAAAAACGACTATTCTTTCCTTTTTCCGTCTTTAATTTATCGGCTTTAGAACAAGTAGAGTCCCAGTATCTTTTAATAAAAGCGTTAATTAGGTCAATTTTTTGCTTCCTCAGTGTTTAACTTAGCGTATTTTTTTACTATATTGTCGCCTTGAATTTTTACCAGTTTCTTTTTTTGTGCTTCTGCTAATAAGGATAGCTTCTCATAATATAAATTATAACGAGGAAAAAATACATCAGGATTGACAGTTTTTTCAATCAGATCAGCACAGTCATTGAGAATCCGCAATTCGTTTTGCAAATCGGCGACGGTATAAGTTTGCTTACGTTTAGAAAAATTAAATAAATTCATAAAGCAACCCTCCAATACGAATTATATGTTTTTAAATTCCATTATCCTTTCATCATACCCTGCAATTCGTGCAAGCTGGGACTTACATATTCCCGGATGATCGTATATCAAATCATCTGGAATAAGTAATTCAGCAGCAAATGTGTTTGCTTCTGTTTCTATCCGGGAAGTCAGTAAAAGTGTTTTATTCCGGATGAAGTAGCAATTTTCTTTTCTGTGCATGATCGAATGCGCAAGTTCGTGAGCCATCACAAGCATGCGTTCATGCTCTTCCAAATCTTCGTTTAGGAATATACATTTATGATTCTTCAGAAACATGTAGCATCCGGCTCGATTACCGAGAGGACCGGTTTGCACTTCTACATTTAGATGCTCTGCCAGTTCGAACGGATCTCTGGTGTTGAATTTTTTTACATAGCAAGCGACCAAACGCTTGATATCATGCGCTTTCAAATTTACCACCTACTTTTTATTTTTGTTCGGGTTATATTTTTCTTTGTTGATAGGTTTTAATCGGCGCATCATAAGCTCGATCTGTCCGAGGAGCAGTTCTGCATCTTCCTCTGGAATGGGTTCTCCATCGTAAGAGAGAGGACCATCTGAACCACTTAATAATTTACTCCGGATGTTTTCCATATCTCTTGCAATGTCGCGGTTATCTTTATCGGTTAGACCGTCGTCATCAACCCCGTTCATAAGAAATTCAGTAGAAACCTGCAAATAATTAGCTATTAATATGAGACGATCGGAAGGAAATACGCCTTTTTTCAATTGACTTATATAACCATTTGAAAAACCAAGTTCTCTTTCCAACTTTGAAATTGGTATTTTTCTTTCTTTACATATCTTTTTCACCCTATCCACACTATTCATAGAGTACCTCCTAAAATTAGAGAAAAATCTAAAAATGCTGTTGACAAATTAGAGAATACCCTATATAATCTAAATAGGATTTAGAGAAAAGCCTAAATAGTAAAAGGGAAATCCTCAATATGTATCTGACAATTCATATTTTAGATTATTCTCTAACAAAAGTCAATGCTTTTCTCTAAAGCTGTAAAGAAAGGAGGAAAAAATGCTTTTTGAAAAAATCAGTACATTATGTGAAAAAAGAAACATAACTATTGCAAAATTGGAAAGAGAATGTGCAATGGGGAATGGAACTGTTCGAGGATGGAAGAATTCCAGTCCTTCAATTGGAAATTTAAAAAAAGTAGCAGATTATTTCAAAGTTCCAATGGAACAGCTGCTGGAAAGTACAGAGGATGAGGAGGGGTGAGTAAAAAAATGAGATGTAAAAAATGCGGAAGATGGCAAAGGGATGAAAATGCCAATTTTTGCGAGAAATGTGGCACAAAGCTGAAACTCACATGCAAGTGCTGGGTATTAAAAAAGGACAACTACTCATGTGGTGAAGAGAGTTGTCCCGGGTATGGACTGTACAGAGTATTAAAGTCTAAGTGATTTTTTAGCAAGTTCACATCCAAAATCGATAACAAATTGTCGAAGTGCATCAGCAGTAAATTCACCAACTGTAAGCAAAGTCTTTTTTAATTCTAATAGATGCTACCTTTGTTTTAGGTGTTTCAGCAATGATATCGGGTAAGGATTGTTGCAGACTGTTGCGCTCAAGTTCACTTAATATCGAGTCTTCTTGAATCATGATAGCGGTTGCTTCGAGAGCTGCTTCTGTCCAAGGATAAGCTTTTCCGCAAGATTTGCAATAGTTAGGACGAACATATTTAACAGAACCTAAAACGGTAACACCATAATAATGCCATTCATGTATAGGAGAATTACAGTTAGGACATTTAGATAACATTTTTGCACCGCAAGTTTCACAATATTCGTTATCTTTCGGAGGCTGACGATTGATTAGAACGTGTCCATTGGAACAAATTTGAGCATAAAAATCGGACATATAAAATGCTCCTTTCTTTCGTACTTGGGTACGGCAATACCCTGTAAACGAAAGTATAGGAGAAATCTGGAAGAAAAGCAACTGTAACATGTAGCAATCAATCAACACCATACATACCATACCACAGGGAGGTGGTACCCATGAAAGGGCAACCGATCATCGGTGAAACCCGGTTCATCATTAACGGTCAGCTGTATTCTCCGGAGCAGATCGGAGAGCAGAGGGCTATGGAACTGATCAGACAGAAGGTCGATCAGGCGATGGAGGGAATCGGGTTTGAAAAGACATACAAGGAGAAGACCGCCTGAGGGCGGGGAAAGGAGGACAAGCTTATGGAAGCAGGATAAAAATAAGTGCCGTTAGGGCTGCCACCCGTTCCGGCACTCAAAAAAATACCACTAATATTATACAGAAAGTTGAGGAGAAAAGCAAATGATTAAAACAGATGGAGGAATTACGCAGATAAAAGGAACGAAATCGAAAGTACTCGCTGAGCTTGCAATAACAATCGCAGCTGTTTTTAAAACAACTGCAGAAGAAGTAGGAGAAGAACGTGCGAAAGAGCTCGTAAAAACTGCATATGAAAGAGCATTTATGTCCGAGGAAGAGCTGGAAGAAGAGGTAGAGAAAGCAAGGAAGAACATCCTTGCCATGCTGAAAGGTATCGGCTTATGAGCACAGGAGACCTGATCGGAATGATTGCTTCCACGTTTGGACTATTGACATGTAAAGAAAGCCTACCAGCACTGATCTGGCTGATGTTGGTATTTGCTTTCTTCATCCGGTTCAAGAAAGCGTTGGATCGGATGGAATGCGGGAAGGATGAATACAAGTGCCTGGAGGACGAAGATGAGTAAAGAAAGAATGGTCCAGGTGACCAAGGATGAATATGAGAACCTGATCCGTGATCAGCACACGGTTGAGCTGCTGACGGGATATGCTCAGAAACAGGGATGGATGGCAGACTCTATGCTATGTCTGCTTCTGGGAATTCAGGAGCCGAAGCATGAGCTGCCGCCAGGATGGGATCCAGAACCGGAGTCGGAGACGGTAACTGCAGATATTCCGCTTCCTGTTCCAGCAATGGAAGAAGCTGAGGAGGAAAGGCAATCCCCCCCTCGCGGAGCCGACGAAGAAATACGGGCGAGAAAGAAAATAAGACCGTGGAAAAGTAACTGGCGCTGCATCGGGCCGGCTGGTCGAACAAGAAGATCGCGGATGAGATGGCGTGTAGCGAGGCTTCGGTCTCAATGATTTTAAAGGAGGAAAAGTAAATGTCAACGTTATATGAATTAACCGGTCAGTATATGGATCTGATGGAGATGGCAGAAGAAGCGGATCCGGATGTGTTGAGAGATACCCTGGAAGGGATTGAGGGAGAAATCGAGGATAAGGCAGACAATTATGCCAAAGTCATCCGTACACTGGAAGGACAGGTCGATACCATCGATGCAGAGATTTCCAGACTGCAGTCTAAAAAGAAGGCTGTGAAAAACAGCATCGATTCTATCAAGAGTAATCTGGAGCGTAGTATGATCCAAACCGGAAAGAAGAAATTCAAGACTGATCTGTTCAGCTTTGGAATCCAGAAAAATCCACCGACCGTCAGTGTAAAAGACGAATCAAAGATTCCGGGATACTTCTGGAAGCAGAAAGCACCGGAGCTGGACCGCGCAGCACTGAAAAATTATCTGAAGGAAAACGGCTCTACGGAATATGCGGAACTGGTACAGGGTGAGTCGCTGAGAATCAGATAGGAGGCAAATATGACAGATGGGAAAATACATATTCCGGCGAGAAAGAAGCAGCGGACAGAGGAACAGGCTGTTGTGCGGCTTTCTCCGGAAGCATATAACGTTTTGGTGGATATCTATAATGAATCCACCCTGTCACTGAGCCAGATTGCCAGCCTTCTGATCGTAGAAGCTGCAGATCGAGTAGTATTTGATAAGGAGTAATATGAGCGAAGAAAGAAGAACCATTGAAAATCCAAAGATTTATGCTGCGATTGCCGGTGTAATCGCAGATTGTGGACATGTTGGTAAGGATAAGGTCAATAAGCAGCAGGGATTTAAGTACAGAAGTGTGGATGATGTGTTTAATGCACTTCATCCAGCGTTAGCAAAGAATAAGGTAGTGATCGTTCCGACGGTACTGGAACGTAAATGTGAAGAGGTTGGAAGAAGCAAAAACGGTGCTGCCATTATTAAAGTTATCTGCAAAGTGAAATATGATATCTGTGCGGAAGACGGATCCCGTGTATCTTCTATTATTTACGGAGAAGGAATGGACATGGGAGATAAAGCGACCAATAAGGCAATGGCGATTGCCTATAAATACCTCTGTTTCCAGGTTTTTTGCATCCCGACAGAAGAAATGACGGACCCGGATGCGGAAAGCCTGGAAGGCGAACTCGCGGATGCGAAAAAGTCGGCAGGAAGAAAAGAAACAAGAAAATCATCACCTCAGGCAGAAACAGATGTGCAGACGGAACAGCAGATCACACAGGCGATGATCGATACGATCCGCAGTGAACAGGCCAGAACTGGTGTCACGGATAACCAGATCCTGTCTATGCATACGGTAAAAGCGAAGAAGATCGAGGATATGACAGTGACGGAATATAAGAGTGTCATGAACCGGTTTCAGAAGACACCGGACCTGAAGAAGGAGGCTGATAAGAATGAATAGCGTACAGCTTGTAGGGCGATTTACGAGAGACCCGGAGGTGCGATATACAGATGGCGGGTCGACGATCGCGAGATTTTCCCTTGCAGCGGATCGCAGATTCAAAAAGTGAGAACGGACCGACTGCAGATTTTCCTAATTGCGTGGCATTTGGGAAGACTGCGGAGTTTATCGAAAAAATATTTTCACAAAGGCATGAAGATCGGACTGCAGGGACGTATCCAGACAGGATCCTATACGAACAACGAAGGACAGAAGGTCTATACCACAGATGTGGTTGTGGAAAGCTGCGAGTTTGTTGAGTCCAAGAGCGCACAGCAGTCATCTCAGGATGCGGGAGGACTCAATCAGGCAGATAATGATGGATTTATGAATGTTCCGGAAGGCATTGATGAAGAATTGCCATTCTGATCAGGCGGTGATACATATGGTGATACAGATAGACAGCCGGGAAAAAGCCAGGGCGATTACAAAAATTGTAGAGACTTTTAATCAGAACAATATCAAACATCCAGTATCGAAACTCATGGTCGGGGATTATATGAATTATGATAATCCCCGGCTGATTATCGACAGAAAGCAGAACCTTTCGGAATTATGCAGCAATGTATGTCAGGATCATGAGCGGTTTCGGAAAGAACTGATTCGGGCCAACGAAAATGGTATTCAAATGATTTTCCTGATAGAGCATGGAAAAGGCGTTGAACGTCTGGAAGATGTGATCTGGTGGGAAAATCCCAGACGCTGGAAACGCAGGAAAAATCCGGAAACAGGAAAATGGGAAGAAATAGAAACAAAAGCCATGACGGGAGAAACGCTGTATAAGATCTTGTGTACACAGGAACGAAAGTATGGATGCCGGTTTCTGTTCTGTGAGAAAAAGAATACCGGGGCAGAGATCATCCGGATTCTGTCTGAAGGTGGAGAAAGTGACAAGCGAAGAAATTAAAGAAACTTACAGAATGAGAGATATACTGGGCAGGTATGGACTTCCGGAGCCAAACAGGGCTGGATTCATCCAGTGCCCATTTCACCGGGGAGACCGAGAGCCATCCATGAAAATCTATGATAAAGATTTCCATTGTTTTGGCTGTGGAGCAACAGGGGACATCTTCAGTTTTGTGGAAAGAATGGAAAATGTTGGATTTAAAGAAGCGTTCCGGATCCTGGGAGGAAACTATGAAAAACCAACCTTCCGTTCCAATATGGTATTATATCGGGCTAAGAAGCGTGCAGCGATGCAGCAGAAAAAACGCCAGAGCCTGAAAGAGGAACTGCAGAAATGTAATCAACTGATCACGGCATACCGGATCGGCGTGCGGCTAAATAAACCTCTGACAGATGCCTGGTGTGAAAAATTATAATAAGCTGCAGTATCAATTGTATGTGCGAGAGGAAATAACGAAAGAAGGTGAACAGTATGGTGCCGTTGGGGCAGCTTACGACAAAAAGCATCCTGGAGGATAAAAATCTTCGAAGAGATCTTTGAACAGGAGGACGAGATATATAAAGCAAGGCTGATTTTATCCCTGCAGGATCGTGCAGCGGAGCTTGGTGTAAAAGCAAAGTTTGAAGAAATCCTGAAAGCATATAAGCGTGTAGACCGGGAAATGAAACGCAACCGGATGAAGCAGCCGGCACTTCTGGATAACTGGACAAATTTTGAAGGACCGTATGACAATCAGCGGTGCCGACAATGGATCGCCTCGGAAGACGGAGTTTACCTGAAGAATCCAACCACAGATTTTACCGATATTCTTGCCTGTTATCACCCGATTCTTCCAATCGAACGTCTGAAGAATCTGGAAACAGGAGAGGAGCAGTTGAAGATTGCATATAAGAGAAACGGGATTTGGAGTGAGATTATCGTTCCAAAGACAATGGTTACTTCTGCCAGTAAAATCGTATCGTTATCAGGAAGAGGAATCGCTGTCACCAGTGAAAATGCCAAGTTCCTGGTGCGGTATCTGGCTGATGTGGAAAATGCGAACGAGGATGCTATTAAAGTACAGTATTCATCCAGTAAGCTGGGATGGATTGGAAATGGCTTTATGCCATACGATACGGACATTGTATTTGATGGGGACAGTCGATTTCGACAGTTGTTCGAAAGCGTAGAAGAACATGGGTCCAGACAGACCTGGTATGAACATATGAGGCAGCTCCGGAAGTCTGGCAGGATGGAGATAAAATTTCTGCTGGCAGCTTCCTTTGCAAGCGTGTTGGTAAAAGTGCTGGGCGGGCTACCATTCTTTGTTGATCTGTGGGGCGAGACGGAAGGTGGAAAAACGGTGACGCTGATGATTGCAGCATCTGTCTGGGCAAATCCGGATGAGAGCAGGTTTATCGGAGACTTTAAGACTACGGATGTTGCGCTGGAAGCAAAAGCGGATGTTCTCAACAACCTGCCAATGATATTGGACGATACAAGTAAAACCAGCAGCCGAATCCGGGATAATTTTGAGGGTGTAGTCTATGACCTGTGCTCCGGAAAAGGAAAGAGTCGATCAAATAAAGATCTGGGAATCAACAGAGAAAACCGGTGGAAGAACTGTATTCTGACCAATGGAGAGCGTCCGTTAAATTCCTATGTGTCGCAGGGTGGTGCGATGAACCGAATTTTGGAGGTGGAGTGTGGAGAAAACGTATATGCGGATCCTGGCCGGAGTGCGGACATTGTAAAGAAGAACTATGGATTTGCCGGAAAGGATTTTATTGAACTAATAGAAACCATGGGAATTGATACAATCCGGGGAATCCAGGAGTATATCCTTCAGGAGCTGCAGGATGATGAAAAGATGCAGAAACAGAGCCTGTCATTATCAATTGTCCTGACGGCGGATAAACTGGTGACAGATTATCTGTTTAAGGACGGGCAGAAGATTTCCCTGAATGATGCAAAAGAGACCCTTATAGACAGGAACGAACTCTCAGATAATGAACGCTGTTACCGGTATCTGGCCGATAAGGTAGCGATGAACCCGCAGCGTTTCGATCTGGACTCTAATGTAGAAAAATGGGGAAGTATCGACAAGGAGTATGCGGTGTTTATCAATCAGGCGTTTGATGAACTGTGCAGGGCCGGAGGATTCGCCAAAAAATCGTTCCTTTCCTGGGCAGATCGGAAAGGCTTGGCTGCTTACGCAGGCCGGAAAGACCAGTCGGACAAAGCGGATCGATGGAAATGTAAAGCGTTGTATCTTCCTGAAAATAGAAGAAGATGAACCGAAGGAAGGATTTATTCCGACGGATAAAATGGATCATTTGCCTTTTAAGTAACACCGTAACACCTGTAACATCCACTTTTTCAGTATATAAAAGAAGAAAAAATAAGAAATATGCCTATATTTTTCTCATATATAGGTAAAAATCGAGTGTTACAGTGTTACAAAAACGAAAAAACATTAAAAAATGCCGTATTTATAGTGGTTTGTGGCGTAACACAATTTGTAACTGTCAGAGGTTACTTTTTATAAAAATGTGTTACGAATAAGGTTTTGGAGTGATACATAGATGAAAAATGAGGAACTAAGAAAGTATTATGAAATATTCACGGCAGCGTGGAAGTTGTTTCGGGCCTATCACGCTGCAGAAAGTGATGAAGATAGATTGCGATTAATGGCAGCCGGGGAACTGATCTACCAGAAATATCCGTGCGACCTGATGCGGGAGCTGATCTGGTGTGTATTTCATGAGATTGACCGGTTGACGGAAAGAGAGGAATAGAATGAGCAATAAGCAAAAACCAGAAACACATATCTGTTATGTCTGTGGGAAAAACAATAGAGCCGGAAGAAGCTTTCGAGTACGTAAAGACCAGGAGAAGAACAGAGTTGTGGATTCATCGGAACTGTATTATTACAGGGAAAAGGAGGAAATGAGATGATAGAGATCATAGGAGAACCAAGAGAAGCAACGGAAGAAGAACTTCAGGAAATGGGATATGAGCAGAAAGAACCGGAAAAACCGGAATGGCAGCAGAAGATGATGAATAACTTCCTGCGTAGACCAAAAAGCAGACAGTGCCAGCCGGACTGCTTTGGAGCCAGCACTAACGACTGTGGGAGATGCCTGAAATGACCAGCAGAGGGAATGGATGTAGAAAAGGAGCGATACAGATGGATAGATGCCCATTTTGCGGAAACAAGAACGGATATTACATGAAAGAGACAGTAGAACATGCAATATTTTTTACGTGGGATGGCAAAACAGTCGAAACTGGTGAGGACCGTCCTGCTTATACAGGAAAACGGAAATACTGCATGGACTGCGAAAGAATAATTCCGAGAAAGAGAGATAGCCAAGATGTGTGAAGAAACAAAGCTTATCATGAATGAGAACGAAGAACTTGAAACATATTATGATACCTACGATGTGGTAATCCACTGCGAATCACAAGATGATCAGGAGCAGGTTGAAAAAATTCTTTTAAATTTGCACTGGTGGATACCGATAACTGACAGACTTCCGACAAATGATGAGTATATTTTACTCTCATTTTGAAAATTATTCCCTGCCAGCCGTGGGAAGATACGAAGAAGATGAGATTGGTGGTGCGTTCTATGTGGGTGACAGTGACAAGCCATGCACGGCTCATGGAATCTTTGTAAATGCCTGGATGCCATTGCCAGAATGTTATAAGAGGGAAGAAGATGAATAATGAAGGCTATAAGGACCCAACTGCAGAACATGCCATATAGGCAGCAGGACATCTTCCGGAACACATCTGGGAGCCGGTAAAGCTTGCAAGAAACCTTCTTGGCATGGTGCAGCTGGAACTGATCAGTATCACGGTGAGAGACAGAAGGAGCAAACGAAAATATACTTGGGGAGGTGGTACCGTTGCAGGAGATGACGGAAAACGAAAAGAAAAAGGAATTCCTGAGAAGATACCAGAAGGCGGTAAGGAGAGAACAGGATATTCTGGACGAGATACAAAGACTCCGGGCGGATAAGATGTTTCCGAGTGTGTGCAATGATGGGATGCCACGCGGCAGCAGTCAGACAGATCTGTCGGATTATATTGCAGAGATTGATGCAGCCATCGAGGATCTAAAAGAAGAACGACTGGAAAAGATAAAGATCTATCGTGGAATAGAAATGCGGATTCGCCGAATGAAAAATGAGGATGAACAGGAAGTACTGAGACTGAAGTATATTAAGGGGATGAATCTGGAAACTGCAGCTGAAAAAATGGATTACAGTTACAGAACCATACTGGATATCCACGGAAAAGCATTGAAAAACTTTGAAATTTGATAAAGTCTGCATGGAATTGCATGTTACATCTATGTTATGGTGTATATGGGTTTAGTAGATGAACAACAAATCACCTCCTTGATCCGGTTATCAAGGTGCTGAAAGATAACCGGATGGCTCAGACGGTCAGCCAGTCCAAGAACCGTCACCCACTTCGGAATATCTCCCCGATCGGGAGGGAGCAAGAGCCGTAAAAGCGAGCCGCAGGTTCGAATCCTGGTATTCTGATCGCCGATGATGGCGTACAACAGTCTGCCTACCTGAACAGGCTAAAGTAGTTCAGGAGCCCGTCAGAGCTGATCTGGCGTCCTTCAATACATTTTATCTAAAAATACCTTGCAGATTTTGTAAGGTATTTTTTAATTTGAACTGTGGACTTTACAGAACACTTGTTCTATAATGGTTTTACATCCAATACAGGGAACTGTTGAAAGTTGTCGTATAATGGTATAGAATAAAAAACAGATAATTGTATTGGAGGATATGAAATGGCAAAGAAGAAACAAGGGGTGGATCGTAGTATATATTATTACGATGTGTCAGTTGAAAATATCGATAATAATACAAACACACTGGTGGATGTTGCAAAACCATCGGAAATATTAGTAAATGCCTTCCAAAAGATCAAAAAATTAATGATAAATTAGGCAAAGCAAAAGCCAAGGATAGACGCGATATTCTTAGAAAAATTGAGTATTCGACAGAGTATGGTGATAAAATATATATCGATGTTGAATCTATCGATAAAGAAAGTGGAAGAATCAGGTTTAAAATTATACTTTGTAGATTAGATGCATTGCCGTATATTGAACAAGATGGAAAACTAACTAATCTGACAACGGTGGTCAATGGAGAATTCAATATTGCTGAGGTTACACATTGCATATTATTTACTAAAGAAATGGTTATGGGAGCCGAGTTTAATTTCAATGGTGCCAGACCAAGTGCAATCTCTTTCTATTTGCCGACGATTACGGGAATGATGGATAGAATAACCTGCTCAGGAAAAATGCGTAAGGATGTTTTTGAGAGAATTACAGAGGAGGAAGGATTTAGCTTATTTGAGATATGCGTAAACAATACGCCGAAGATGAAAACAGTATTGAGAGATAATATGGGTTTACTTGGTTCGTTTTTTAACACAATAGAGAATGTAGACACATATGAAGTTTCAATTAAGCGTAGAGTTGGCAAGAAAAAAGAAGGATTTTTACCTCCAGTAGCAGTAAGAGAGCTGGGGAATATAGTAGAACAGAACAGGGAAGATATTAAATCATTTAAAGTTAGCCAGGCTGCATATAAAGATGCAATAGACTTGTTAAGTGACAAATTGGTAAAAAAACAGGAGTTTATTCTTACAGAAAATAAAACTATCGATTCGGCTGAAATGTTTGGAGCTATTAATAATTTCTTTGATGCTATAGTGGTAAATTTATAGAGAAATGGACGGTGGGCAGATGAAAGCAGTTCGAAAACATAGGATTCGGAGAGTATTATTAGTTATTATTCCGGTTGCAATAAGTGTGATTTTTAGTGCGTTCATTTGCCATTCTTTACAAGAAAAAAAGTTTATTATTGATGTAAATAATCAGTTAGAGGCAGTAAAAACTGTAATTGGAATATGGGGAACTATATTGGGATTTGTTTTTGCGGCAGAATCGATATTGATAGCATTCGAAGGGAGTAAGCTTACAGCTGAAATAAAAGAAACTGGGCATTACAAGACGGTACTGTTCATTTACATGGAAACATGCGTTGTACTTTTGATTTGCTTATCTATATTTGTTCCACTGATTATAGCGAATTATTTTAATATGTTTTGCATGTTTTTGTTTATTGCGGCATGCATTGTAACACTGATCGATATAATACTGTGCATGGTAGTTCTTTCATTGCTGATCAACACAATATACAAATAATGAAAATAAGAATATATAGTTTAAAGGCACCCTTCGGGGTGCTTTTTCTAATACGACAAAACAACACGAATGAGAGGTGATGGTACATGGCGAGAGCACCGGATCCGCGAATCGAACAGGCGAAAGCCATGTACCTGAATGGCATGAAATTAGTTGAAATTGCGAGAAAGCTAAATATGCCAGAAGGAACAGTTCGGCGTTGGAAGTGCACACACAAGTGGGATAGTGAACGTTCGGATAAAAAAGTGAACGTTCGGAAACGGAAAAAAGGCGGTCAGCCAGGTAATAAAAATGCAGTTGAAAATAATGGTGGAGCACCTGAACAGAATAGAAATGCTGAAAAATAATGGATTCTTCAGCAAGTATCTCCCGGAAGAAACACGGGAGATTTTTCTTGCTATTGAGCAGGCTGATCCGTTAGATCTGCTTTGGCATCAGATACAGATTGCATACGCAGCGATTGTCAGGGCACAGCGGATCGCATATGTCAAAGATCGGGATGACAAGACGGTTGAGAAGATAGAGAAAAAAGACGGGAATGTAATCGGCGAAAAGTGGGAAGTGCAGCAGGCGTGGGATAAACAGGAGAATTTCCTAAAAGCCCAGGCAAGAGCACAGGGCGAACTCAGAGCCATGATCAAGCAGTATGACGAGATGCTGCATAAAGATTGGGAAGCTGCAAGTGAAGAACAGAAAGCCAGAATTGAGCAGATCCGGATCAACACAGCCAGAATGAGCGGTGAAAAGGACGATACGGATGAAGGAGTTGAGATCATCAATGACGCGCCAGAAGAAACAGGTGCGGATATCGGATATCGTGATACCGAAGTATCTCCCGATATTCAATAACCGCAGTATTAAGCATATCATCCTGACCTCTGGACGAGCCGGGACAAAATCCAGTTATGCGGCAATTCGGTCAGATTATCAGCTGGTAGCGGATGCCAATGGATCTGTAGTTGTGCTACGTAAGCACCATAATAAGCTCCGAAAGACTGTATATAAGGAGATGCTCCGGGGAATCAACCGTCTGGAGATCCCGAAGAACAAGTTCCGGATCACGAAGTCACCGATGGAGATCACATACAAGAAATACGGGACAACGATGTATTTTGCCGGATCGGACGGCATTGACGACACCAAAGGTATCATTGATGAAGAGAAACCGATCAAACTGGTAGTTCTGGATGAGCTGACAGAGTTCTTTGACGATGGGGAAGGAGAAGATGAGCTGAGCAATATCGAAGCTACCTTTGTCCGTGGCAATAAAGGCGGTTTCCAGATGATATACCTCTATAACCCGCCAAAGAATCCCAATGCACCCATCAACCAGTGGTGCAAGAAGATGGAAAAACGATCGGATTGTATCCACATCCATACGGATTACCGGGATGTTCCGGAGGACTGGCTTGGTTCTGATTTGATCGCATCAGCGGAAGCGATGAAGGCAGCAGACCCGAAGATGTACCGGTGGGTATGGCTGGGAGAGTCGGTTGGAGTGGATGAACTGATCTATTATATGTTTGGAGAGCGACACCGACAGAGGCCGGATCCGGACAGAAGGTATGACAGGATCTATGTCGGAGGTGATTATGGACAGCAGAACGCCACAACCTTCCAGGCATTTGGACTGGATACCTACCGGAAGAAGCTTCCCGGGCTGGGTGAATATTATCATAGTGGCCGGGATACCGGAAACAAAAAAGCCCGTCAGAATATGCAAAGGATCTGGTTACGTTCCTGGATGAGCTCCATGAACGGTATGATACCCGGATCTTTTATATTTTCCTGGATCCATCTGCAAAAGGTCTTGCAGAAGAGATCCGGAGAGCAACCAGGACAGGGCTTGACTATAAGGTACTGATGAGAGATGCAGAGAATGACGTGGCACTTGGAATCAGCCGGGTGCAAAAACTGCTTACCTTTGACATTATGAGCATATCACCGGATCAGGAAAATGCCACAGATGAATTTGGAACGTATGAATACGATAAAAAGTCAATCGAAAAGGGCAACGAAGTCCCAGTAAAAGAAAAGACCATTGCATGGATGCAATTCGCTACTGTGTGATGGGAGCTTGGGACAGGGTGAAACACTGGCTGCCAAAAGAATACCAGAAAGAAGAGATAGATATCTGTGATATCAGCAAGAAGGAGGTGACAGACGATGAATATTTTTAGTTATTTTAAAAAAGCAGGAATTGATACCGTGGACACTTCCTTCTATCGGAAGATCTCTGAATGGGAAAGCTGGTACAATTCGAACGTTCGTGGCTTTTCATTTTACAAGGCGTATACAGGACGTGGCACCTATACGCGCTGCAAGAGAAAAAGTATGGGAATGGCCAAAAAACTGTCGGAGGATATTGCAGATCTGCTGTTGAATGAGAGAGTGATGATCACATTGGACGATGAACCAACACAGAACTTTGTGCGCAGTATCATGGATCAGAACCATTTCCTGGTAATGGGAAATGACTACCAGGAACGAAAAGCATATTCAGGAACAGTTGCATACATTCCGTACCTGTATGATACCGTGCTCCGGGAAGACGGCAGCGTGCTGACCGGAAAGATCGGAATTGATTATGTGGAAGCACAGAACATTTTCCCGGTAAGTTGGAAGAATGGAAAAGTTACGGAATGCATCTTTACTTTTGCGCATACCTATCGGAGAAAGAAATATGTGCAGATACAATTCCACAGAATCAGCGAATCCGGCACTTATGTGATTGAGAACACTGTACTGGAAAATGTGGCCGGAAGCGCAGCAGGAAAAGAACTTCGAGAGGAAGAGTGGCGTGAGCTGAAACCTTTCCAGGGACTTTCGCCAAAAACAGAAACGGGATCCACAGAGCCACAGTTCGTGATCGACAGACTGAATATCGTAAACAATTCCGATGATAACAATCCGATGGGCGTTTCCATCTTTGCCAATGCACTTGATGTGTTGAAAAAGCTGGACATGGAATTTGACTCCTATTGCAATGAATTTGACCTTGGCCGGAAGAGAATCTTTGTGGCTCCGGAGATCTTGACAAACGAGGATGGTTCGCCGGCATTTGATCCGGATGACAGCGTGTTTTACTCACTGCCGGAAGATTACGATAAAGGACAGACCGGACTGATCAAAGAAGTGGATATGTCACTTCGGGTAGAACAGCATAGCAAAGCGATCAATGATGATCTGAACTATCTGAGCCTGAAATGTGGTTTTGGAACAGAAAGATACCGGTTTGATGGTTCTGGAACTAAGACGGCCACAGAGATCATTTCTGAGAACTCAGATATGTACCGGATGTTGAAGAAGCATGAAATCATCCTGGAAGACGTATTGAAACGTCTGGTGAAGATCATCATTCGACTTGGCCAGGTAACAGGTGAGAGTTTGAATCCGGAGACGAAGATCACCATTGATTTTGATGATTCAATTATCGAAGATAAAGAGACGGAAAGGCAGCAGGACAGGCAGGATGTCAGTATGGGAGCCATGCGTCTGGAAGAATACCGGGCAAAATGGTACGGAGAATCGGAAGAGGTTGACAAAAACAAAGTTGTTGACGAAAGCATCGCGCCGGATCCAGCCGAGGAATAGCCTATGATGACACCAAAGAGAAGGCAGCCTTCCGATCCGTGT
>ENA-OQIF01000257-OQIF01000257.1-human-gut-metagenome-genome-assembly--contig:-NODE-257-length-25421-cov-5.294339_pt1 | contig 25421 bp, 33 predicted proteins | sample MGYA00242574_ERZ504738 | MGnify/ENA primary metagenome ERZ504738 (study PRJEB26092, sample SAMD00036437) | human gut metagenome | host: Homo sapiens | study: EMG produced TPA metagenomics assembly of...
ATGGGTGTGAGTATGAAATTTACGGATTTGGATCAATATTTATTTGGACAGGGAACCAATTATGAAGTATATAAGAAACTGGGTGCCCATCCGACTACATACAGACGAAAAAAAGGGTGTATATTTTGCGGTCTGGGCGCCGAATGCACAGTCTGTTTCTGTAATCGGTGAATTTAATGACTGGGAGGAAGAAGCAAACCCGATGGAGAAGGTTGGTCCGATCGGTGTTTATGAGGTATTTATTCCGGGGGCAAAGATCGGACAGCTGTATAAATTCTTTATCGTGGGTGCGCATGGAGAGAAGCTTTATAAGGCAGATCCCTATGCAAATGAAGCTGAACTCCGTCCGGGTACAGCCTCCAGGATCACAGATATCACAGACTATAAATGGAAGGATGCCACATGGATCAAGAACAGAGAGAAGTTTGATGAGCAGGTAGAGCCTATGGCAATCTATGAGGTTCATCCGGGTTCATGGAAGAAGCATCCGCAGTCAGAGGAAAATGAAAAAGGATTTTATAACTATAGAGAATTCGCACATGCCCTGGCAGCTTATGTGAAGGAAATGGGATATACCCATGTAGAGCTTATGGGAATCGCAGAGCATCCTTTTGACGGTTCCTGGGGATATCAGGTGACCGGATATTATGCACCGACTTCCAGATATGGAACGCCGCAGGATTTCAAGTATATGGTGGATTATTTACATCAGAATAAGATTGGAGTTATCCTTGACTGGGTACCTGCACATTTTCCGAAAGATGCCCATGGTCTTGCGAACTTTGACGGAACTGCAGTGTATGAGCACGCAGATCCGAGACAGGGAGAACATCCGGACTGGGGTACCAAGATTTATAATTACGGACGCCCGGAGGTTAAGAACTTCCTGATCGCAAATGCCCTTTACTGGGTGGAGGAGTGCCACGTAGACGGACTTCGTGTGGATGCTGTTGCTTCCATGCTTTATCTTGATTATGGTAAGAAGGATGGAGAATGGATCGCAAATAAATATGGCGGAAATCAGAATCTGGAGGCTATTGAATTCTTTAAGCATCTGAATACAGTAGTTCTTGGAAGGAATCATGGAACTGTGATGATCGCTGAGGAATCTACTGCATGGCCGATGGTTACAGGGGATGCAGAGAAGGACGGACTTGGTTTTAGTTTGAAGTGGAATATGGGATGGATGAATGACTTCCTGGAATATATGAAGCTGGATCCGTATTTCCGTAAATTTAATCATAATAAGATGACTTTCTCCATGTCATATGCATACAGTGAGAGATATGTATTAGTTCTTTCTCATGATGAGGTGGTTCATCTGAAATGCTCCATGATTGAGAAGATGCCGGGAGAGTTACCGGACAAATTCAGGAATTTAAAGGCTGCCTATTCATTTATGAACTGCCATCCGGGTAAGAAGCTTCTGTTCATGGGACAGGAATTCGGACAGCTTCGTGAATGGAGTGAGGAGAGAGAACTTGACTGGTTCCTTCTGAATGAAGAGCCACACAAGGAACTTCAGAATTATGTGCATGATCTCCTGACTATTTATAAGAAATATCCGGCACTTTATGCCGGTGATAATAATCCGGAAGGATTTGAGTGGATCAATGCGGATGACGGGGACAGAAGTATTTTCAGCTTTGTGAGAAAGTCTCCTACAAAGAGAAACAATATTCTTTACATAGTTAACTTTACACCTGTTGACCGTCCGGATTACAGGGTTGGTGTTCCGAAGAAAAAACAGTACAAGCTGATTATGGACGAGAATGGACTTCTGGAGCAGCCAAAGACATTTAAGGCAGTGAAACAGGAATGTGATAACAGAGAGTTTTCCTTCGCATATCCGTTGCCGGCTTATGGGGTTGCGATTTTTACATATTAATTTTGAGGGATGATTTCAGGGTATATGTGAATATCTGAGAGAATTATTGTCAGGGATATGTTATTTATTTGACAATATTGCAGAGTAAGCATGATAATATATGAAAAATTCGTGAAATATAAATAATTGCTTTTGAAATTTATCTGCGTTATAATTATCGCGAACACAAGGAATAGAGAGAATAATGGTTTCCATGTTGAAAGGAGAATGAACATGAAAGTATCTAACATTAAAGACATCGATAAATTTTTTGCTGTAGTTGACAGCTGCGAAGGCAGAGTAGAATTAGTAACAGGCGAAGGTGACAGACTGAACCTTAAATCTAAATTATCCCAGTATGTATCTCTGGCAAACATTTTCTCAGGCGGAGAGATTCCGGAACTTGAGATCGTTGCTTATGAGAAAGACGATATTGATAAATTAATGAGCTTTATGATCAACGGTTGATCATTAGTGTATATAGGCGGGGGCATGATGGTGGATCATGCCCCTTTCTTTGATGTGAACAGGCAGGTTGTTCTGAAGGTATTGAACAGCTGCAGGATATTTGTAAACCAGGGGGCACAGGCGTTTCCTGGTCAAAGTGCGTTGATGGCAGACTTGAATACATTGGATATCTTATGTATAATGAGTACGTTACAGGTAAATATATAAACAGACAGATAATGATGGCAGTTCCAAAAGTTATTCTGTTTGTTCATAAAAATGGCAGAATATAAAAAATAGACGGCTATATGGCAGTTATTCTGAAATATAAATTTTAACGAAGAGGAGAAATAAGACAATGGCAACTAAGATTGATATTATTTCCGGTTTCCTTGGAGCCGGTAAAACTACATTGATTAAGAAACTTCTGAAAGAGGCTTATGCAGATGAGCAGGTTGTACTGATCGAGAACGAATTTGGTGAGATTGGTATTGACGGTGGTTTTCTGAAGGAAGCGGGAATCCAGATCCGGGAAATGAATTCCGGATGTATCTGCTGTTCATTAGTGGGAGATTTCGGCACTTCTCTGAAAGAAGTTGTGGACAAATATCATCCGGACAGAATCCTGATCGAGCCATCAGGTGTTGGTAAACTCTCAGATGTTATTAAGGCAGTACAGGGTGTTCAGGGAGATGTGGATATCGTTCTGAACAGCTATACAACTGTAGTTGATGCAAAGAAGTGCAAAATGTATATGAGAAACTTTGGTGAGTTCTTTGATAATCAGGTTGAATATGCAGGTGCGATCATCTTAAGTCGTACAGATAAGGCAAAACCAGAGAAAGTGGAAGAAAGTGTTGCGCTGCTTCGCAAGTTAAATGAAAAGGCTCCGATCATCACAACTCCAATCGAGCAGTTGTCAGGAGAGAAGCTTCTGGAGACAATGGAGCACAGCAAATCTCTGGAAGAAGAGTTGCTCCTGGAAGAGGAAATCTGCCCGGAATGCGGATATGTGCATGAACACGCACACCATCACCATTGCCATGAAGAACACGATCATCATGAGCATCACCATCATCATGGAGAGGAGTGTGGCTGCGGACATGGCCATCACCATGAGCACCATCACGAGCATGAACATCATCATGATGGGGAGTGCGGTTGTGGCTGCGGACACAATCATGACCATGAACATCATCACCATCATCATGCAGATGAAGTGTTTACAAGCTGGGGACGAGAGACGATCAAAACCTACAGCAGGGAAGAAATCAGCAGAATCTTAAAGACGCTGGAAGAGGATGACACATACGGAACTGTTCTTCGTGCAAAGGGAATGGTCGCAGGTGCAGACGGAGAGTGGATTTATTTTGACATGGTTCCGCAGGAGCATGAAGTCAGAAGCGGGGCAGCGGAATATACGGGAAGAATCTGTGTGATCGGTTCCAGGCTGGAAGAAGACAAGCTGGAAGCATTATTTGGACTGAAAAAATAGAAACTACAGACAGGAGAGAGAACAATGAATGAACCGGATGTAATGGTTTATCTGATGACTGGATTTTTAGACAGTGGAAAATCCCAGTTTTTAAAGTTCACACTGACACAGGATTATTTTCAGATTGATGGAACAACGCTTCTGATTCTCTGCGAGGAAGGTGAGGAAGAGTTTGATCCGCTGGAAATGGCAAAGCATGGTGTGAAGATCATCAAAATAGAAGAACAGGAAGAGTTGACAGAAGCATTCTTAAATGAACTGCATGAAAAATATTCGCCGGAGCGTGTGGTGATCGAATACAACGGAATGTGGAAAGTCAGTGACTTTGAAGCGTTAAGTCTTCCGCAAGGATGGGAAATCGAACAGAAACTGACAACAGTGGATGCAAGTACATTTCAGATGTATCTGAACAACCTGAAGCCGTTGTTTGTCGAAATGGTACGCGGGGCGGAACTGGTGCTGTTTAATCGTTGTACAGATATTGAACCTCTGGCAGGATACCGCAGAAGTGTGAAAGTAGTCAGCCCACAGGCAGAAGTGATCTTTGAGGATGAAAACGGTGAGATCGAGAATATTTTCGGGGATGATGTGCCGTATGATCTGAACGCGCCTGTGATTGAGATTCCAAGAGAGGATTATGGAATCTGGTATGTGGATGTTATGGAAAATCCGGACAGATACAAGGGAAAAGTGATTGAATTTATCGCAAAAGTATTAAAGCCGAAAGGATTTCCGTCCAAGGTATTTCTTCCGGGACGGATGGCGATGACCTGTTGTGCGGATGACACTACATTTTTAGGATATATCTGCAAGAGCGCCTACGCACCGAAGCTGCAGGCAGGAGAATGGGTGAAGGTGCGCGCAAAAGTACAGTATGGACATGTATCAGTGTATAAAGGTACCGGACCGATTCTGGAGGCAGAGCATATTGAAGAAGCCGAACCAATCGAAGAGCTGGTTTACTTTAACTAAAAAGAGTGAGGGAGAGACAAGATGGAAAAAAGATTTGACGTAATCGCAATGGGAGAACTTTTGATTGATTTTACAATGAACGGACAGAGCGAACAGGGAAATAACCTGTTCGAAGCCTGCCCGGGAGGAGCGCCGTGTAATGTGCTGGCAATGCTGAACAAGTTTGGTAAAAAGACTGCATTTCTGGGAAAAGTAGGAGATGATCAGTTTGGAAGACTGCTGCGGGATACGATCAGCAGTGCAGGGATTGATGCATCTAATCTTCTGACTGATGATGAAGTGAACACGACGCTTGCATTTGTACATACTTTCCCGGATGGAGACCGAGAATTTTCTTTCTATAGAAATCCGGGGGCAGATATGATGCTTCGTGAGGAGGAAGTTGAGGAAGACTTTATCCGTCAGGCAAGACTGTTCCATTTCGGAACTCTGTCCATGACACATGAAGAAGTCAGAAAGGCAACAAAAAAAGCGCTTAAGGCAGCGAAGGACAATGGACTTTTAGTATCCTTTGATCCGAATCTGCGCCCGCCGCTGTGGAGTTCTCTGGATCTGGCGAAAGAACAGATGGAGTACGGATTCCAGTACTGTGATATTCTGAAAATTTCTGATAATGAGATTCAGTTTGTATCAGGAAAAGAAGATTACGATGAGGGAATCCGGTATCTTCAGGAGAAATATCAGATTCCGTTGATTCTTCTGACAATGGGGAAAGACGGAAGCCGTGCGTACTACAAGGGAATGCGTGTAGAAAGAGCCGGAAAATCAGTGAAGGCGATCGAAACGACAGGAGCCGGAGATACATTCTGCGGAAGCTCTTTAAATTATATTCTGGAGCATGATTTTGAAAATCTGACGGAAGAACAGCTGGGAGAAATGCTCACATTTGCAAATACAGCAGCAGCGCTGATTACAACCAGAAAAGGAGCGATTCGTTCCATGCCGGAGAAGGAAGAGGTTCTGGAATTTCTGCAAAAATAAAAACTGCTTTCTTTTTCCCGATAAATAGTGTACAATGAAGCGCAGTACATGAAGATATGGGAGGAATATACAATGCCGGAAGCAGTAGCAGAAGAATTGTGTGTGAAGTTTAGAAACATCGATGAAATACAGGAATTTGCAAAAGCAGTGAATCAGTTTGATGGAGATGTTGATCTGAAACAGGGGAGAATTACGATTGATGCGAAGTCTCTTCTGGGAATCTGCAGTATGAATATAGAGGAAGAGATGGAACTGCAGGTGTTTAATGGGGATGCAGAAGAATTGAAAGAATTGATCAAGAAATTTCTTGTTTAAAGTATGTATACATCGATAACATAAGGGTATTTTCCAGTGGATGGGAGATACCCTTTTTCGAAAAAGAAAGGAGAGAGCAGGATGAAATTTACAAAAATGCAGGGATTGGGCAATGATTATGTCTATGTGAATGGTTTTGAAGAACGGATTGAAAATCCTTCTGAAATGGCTGTAAAAGTGAGCAACCGGAATTTTGGAGTCGGTTCGGATGGACTGATTCTGATCAATCCGTCCGAGAAAGCAGATTTTGAGATGGAGATGTATAATGCAGACGGTTCCAGGGGAGAGATGTGTGGAAACGGAATCCGTTGTGTGGCAAAATATGTTTATGATTATGGTCTTACCGATAAGACACATATTTCTGTGGAGACACTGGGCGGGATTAAATATCTGGATCTGACCGTAGAGGATGGAAAAGTGGTTCTGGTAAGAGTGGACATGGGAAGTCCGATCCTGACACCGGCGCAGATTCCGGTCATCGCAGATGAGGCGGAAGCGGTTGCTGTTCCGATCCTTGTGGACGAAACAGAATACCAGATGACTTGTGTTTCTATGGGAAATCCTCATGCAGTCATATTTATGGATGATATCGAACATCTGGAGATTGAGAAGATCGGACCGAAATTCGAGCATCATGAACGATTTCCGAACAGAGTGAATACAGAATTCGTGAAAGTCTTAGACAGACACACGGCAAGTATGCGTGTCTGGGAGCGGGGATCCGGGGAGACACTTGCCTGTGGAACCGGAGCCTGTGCAGTGGCAGTGGCATGTATTCTCGGAGGATATACAGAAAACAAAGTGACGGTTAAGCTGCTCGGAGGAAATCTGCTGATCGAATGGGATCGTGAACAGAATAAAATCTATATGACAGGACCGGCAGAGGTTGTTTTTGACGGAGTGTGGAAGGCATAATAGAAAAAGAGGCAGAGCGTTCGTTACGGTTTACCTCCGGTTACTATCAATACCTGAGATGAACGGTAACGAACTTTGCTTAAAAAATAAAAAAAGTGCTTGACTTTTTGAAAAATTGCGATATAATGTAAATGTTGAGTCTGACAGAAAGAGAAATGATGCGGATTGGTGTAATGGCAGCACAGCAGACTCTGACTCTGTTAGTAGAGGTTCGAGTCCTCTATCCGTAGCTTGTAAGACAGTCATAAAGGCTGTCTTATTTTTATGTCCGGAGTATGTTACTGTGTACAGTTGCAGAGGGATTTTTACTGTTGTTTTTGGAGAAAAAAACATTGACAATCAAGGACAAAAAGAATATAATAAAGCAGTATGACATAAGGAGAAACAGCTTACACCAAAGCCCCGGAGTATGCTGATTTCATATAGAAGAGTTAAAGTAAATAATCTATGATAATTAGTAAGTAGGAGGAACACCCATGAAAACTTATATGGCTAACCCAGACAAGATCGAAAGAAAATGGTATGTGGTTGACGCTGAAGGATGTACATTAGGACGTCTGTCTTCAGAGATTGCTAAAGTGTTAAGAGGAAAAAATAAACCAGAGTACACACCACACGTTGATACAGGAGATTACGTAATTGTTGTAAACGCTGATAAAGTGAAAGTAACAGGAAAGAAATTACAGCAGAAAATCTACTACAATCACTCTGATTATGTAGGTGGAATGAGAGAGACAACACTGGCTGAGATGCTTGCAAAGAAACCGGAAAAAGTTGTTGAACTTGCTGTAAAAGGAATGCTTCCAAAAGGACCTTTGGGAAGAGCAATGATCAAGAAACTTCATGTATACGCTGGAGCAGAGCACAACAATCAGGCTCAGAAACCAGAAGTACTGACATTTTAAGGAAAGGTTGAAAGGAGGACATTACATTGGCTAACGCAAAATATTACGGAACAGGAAGAAGAAAAAATCTGTTGCAAGAGTATATCTTGTACCGGGAACAGGAAAGATCACAATTAATAAAAGAGATATCGATGAGTATCTTGGACTGGAAACATTAAAAGTTGTTGTTCGTCAGCCACTCGTTGCTACAGGAACAACAGACAAATTTGATGTAATCGTAAACGTACATGGTGGTGGATACACAGGACAGGCTGGAGCAATCCGTCACGGAATCTCCAGAGCACTTCTTGAAGCTGATGCTGAGTACAGACCAGTATTAAAGAGCGCTGGATACCTGACACGTGATCCACGTATGAAAGAACGTAAGAAGTACGGTCTCAAAGCAGCTCGTAGAGCACCACAGTTCTCAAAACGTTAATTATACGTTTCGGAACGTACAATTTCAAAAAAGATTTTTCGACTCCTCAGGACTTCGGTCTTGGGGAGTTTTTGATGTGAATTTGTGTCAGCATTGATGAATGTCACCGGGAACCCCGGGATGTTTTCTGAAAGCATATGAAGAAGTGAATGGAAAAAGATTATATTATAAACTATCGAATTATGATAGTTATCGCGGTGTATTTGGGCATGAATGTGTAAATGAATTGATTGTAAGTCGAGTAATGGATATTTTGAGAATTCCCCATGTGAAATATAAATTGATACATGCGCAGATTATCATAGATGGAAAAGAACAGGAAACATGGCTTTCTGTTTCGGAAAACTTTCGTAAGGATAATGAAGAAAAGTTGGCATATGATTTGTATTATGATTTGCAAAAAGAAGGAAATGAATCTCCGTTAGAATTTGCAATAAGAAACAATTGGGAATTATATATGTACCAGATGTTTTGCATTGATTATTTGATTGCCAATAGAGACCGTCATGGAAGCAATCTGGAAGTGTTAAGAAATGATGAAGACGATAGTGTGAGAATAGCTCCTTTGTTTGATCAGGGAGTATCGTTATTGTTTTCAACATATGGTAATGAAAAACTTCTGGAAGAAACGGACGTGATGAGAGATTTTCCGGTTAATAATTATATTGGATCAAAATCTTTAGAGTATAATCTGTCATTGATACCAAAAGGATACGATTTACAGATTTGGAAATTAAAAAAGAAGATCAGGATTATATTTTTAGTGGTATAAAGCATGTTTTATCGGAGGGTCATAGGAATAAAATATGGGAGATGATTTGGAAAAGGTGGTGTTTTTTTGAACAGGTACGCAATCAGGAGAAATAATAGAAATAAAATTGTCGGAATATTAAATTATGATGAGAAAGCAAAGAAATACACAATTGAGATTCCGGAAAATGTTACGCCAAAGGAAGCTCCGTTTATGATGTCGTTACTTTTGAAAAAAGGTATCCGAACCATGAATTCAGATTGGAGTATGCGTTGGGTACAGAGTAGAATCATTCCAAGTAGCAGACAGAATATAGGGGAAATACTTCGTGTGAATGGAATGCGTTCATATGATGAGCATAAATTACTATTAAAAAATGAGGGGCGAAGTTGTCAGGATGAATTTTATATTGAACATATGTAGCTTTAAAGTGTAATGCGGAGTAATGTGAAGCCTTGTATTTATAATGTATTTACAGCACCAACATTTGAGAATCTGGTGAAATTAAGTATTTCCAGTTACTTAAATGTTAAGGGATGTACAATTTCAGAAGGTTATACCAGTGTGATGGATCTGTATTCAAGAAAAATCATTTCCTGGGTGTTGAGTGAGACGCTGGAGGCATCCCACGTAGTGGAATGTGTTGAAAAAGCAAACGTGTCAGAAATGTTGAAAAACCGTTGATCTTCCACAGAATCATCATCAGGAACTAGACCTTCCAAATTTAATGGCAAAACCAGTTGATAAGGCTCGCCAAATTCGGTATAATTTTTATGGTATTTTATGTATTTTGTCATACTTAATTATACCATGGATTGCGGACTCTTCGGAGTCCGTTTTTTACTTTTAGGCATAAAAAGGGAGCTATTGCTCCATAGATGTTTACTCATCTATTTTGCAACAGCCCCTCTCAATTCTTTAAAAACAGCATCATATTCCTGCGAAAAGATACTGTTTTTATTCCACAGAAAGGTGAAGTCGTGCATAATCATGAAATCAGATAGTGGGATCTGTACTAACATTCCTTCATTTAATTCTTGTTCCACTGCAGATTTATAGAGAAAAGAAATTCCACAATCTTCTTTTAACAGAGTGACGATCGTGTGGATGTTTTCGATTTCCACAAGATGTCGGAAGTCTTTGACAGACATATTTTTCAATGCCAGTGTTTTGGTCAGGATTGCCCGGGTACCAGAGCCGTGTTCTCGAATCAGGAGACGTTCAGATGTCAGGTCTCGGAGATTGTGTACTGGTTTTGAAAATGTGTGATGGGCGGAGGAAACAGCAATGTATTCTTCTGTTTTGTAGACACGTGTCTCGTAATGATCACCGCTAAAATATCCTTCCACAATTGCAAAATCGATCGTTCCTTCGTGAAGATAGGTGAGAAGGGTCTGCGTGTTGCCATATCGGATGTGAAAATCCATATCCGGATGTGTTTTGATAAAACGGGAAAGAGCAGGTACGATCGCATATTCGCCAATGGTCATTGTTACGCCAAAGGTCAGAACTTTTTTTTCTTCTATACTTTCCTGCATCCGTTTTTTTAACGTATTTTCATCATTTCTCATGGTCTCCAGAGCAGAACGTAAGATTTCTCCGGCAGGAGTTAGTCTGAGCTTTTTCTTATCTCTTATAAAAAGTTCGGTACCGTAGGTCTTTTCCAGATGTTTAATATGCTGGGAAACTGCGGGCTGTGTCAGATTCAGGTGCTCGGCAGCATGTGTAAAGTTCATATCGTTGCATACAGTCAGAAATGTTTCCATGCGAAAATCCAACATAATTGTTTCTCCTTTTTCAGATGTGTTTATACTTAAACCATAACAAATATTTATTATATAATCAATACTTATAATTTTACAAAATAATAGGAGCGATTTATAGTATATATGAAAACAGGGAAAAGTAAAATGAGGAAGGCGAAAAACAGGAGGATATGAAAATGTATGATGTTATAATCATAGGAGCAGGACCGGCAGGAATCAGTGCAGGAATTTATGCAGTGAGCAGAGGACAAAAAGCACTAATTTTAGAAAAAAATCAGGTCGGAGGACTGATTCGAAGAGTGTCCGCTGTCACACATTATGCGGCAATTGTAGAGGGGGAAACCGGGGAAAGCTTTGCAAAGCGCCTGAGGAAACAGGCGGAAAATGCAGGGGTAGAAATCCTGAAGACCGAGGTGAAAAAAGTAGAATTGACCGGGGTGGAAAAAAGGATTTATACAGAGAAAGAATGTTATTGTGCGAAGAAGGTAATTTTAGCGAATGGTACATCACCAAGAAAACTGGGGATTCCGGGAGAAATAGAACTGGCAGGACGAGGAATCGGAATGAATGCAGCAAAAGATGCAATGAAGTATCGTGGAAAACATGTATATGTGATCGGAGGTGCAGATGGAGCGGTAAAAGAAGCACTGTATCTGGCGGGGGTTGCAGAAAAAGTAACAATCATCCATTTTGAAGAAACGTTGGGATGCATTGCACAATTTCAGGAAAAAGTAGCACATACCCCAAACATTGAATTACGGCTTCACGCCAGACTTCATGCTGTGTACGGAGTGGAAAAAGTAGAGTCATTGGAAATCTTGGATGAGAAAACAGGAGCAATTGAGACAATTGAAGATCCGGGATGTGGAATTTTTGTGTATGTAGGTACGGTTCCGAATACAGAATTATATAATGAGATCAGGTTGGACAATGGGTTTCTTACGACAGATGAAAATATGCAGACGGAAATACCCGGTGTATATGCAGTTGGTGACATTCGTGTAAAACAGGTACGACAAGTATCTACAGCAGTAGCAGATGGAACGATTGCAGCAATTCATGCAGCACGATAGGAGGCAAATATGGACTTTATAAAGAAAAACGGGAAGGGATTACTTTTTGTCTGGCTTTGGCAGTGCCTTCAGCTGTTTTGGGAAAATTGTTTCCGGTCGTCGGTGGACCAGTGTTTGCGATTTTAATTGGAATGATACTTGCATTGGTGATTAAAAACGGGATTCACTGGAATGTGGCATAAAATATACTTCGAAGAAAATATTGCAATATGCCGTTGTACTTCTTGGATTCGGACTCAATTTGGAGGTTGTGATGGAGACGGGAAAACAGTCTTTGCCGATTATTGTGTGCACCATTACAACATCATTGGTGATTTCTTATATTTTGCATCGCACAATGAACATTCCGGAAAAAATCTCTACACTGGTTGGGGTGGGATCTTCGATTTGTGGGGGATCAGCGATCGCAGCAACAGCTCCGGTTATCGATGCGGATGAAGAAGAAGTAGCACAGGCAATTTCGGTGATTTTTTGTTTAATATTCTGGCAGCATTGATTTTTCCGGTACTGGGAACAGCGCTTGGATTTTCAACAACATCCGGGGAAGCATTTGGAATTTTTGCAGGTACTGCGGTGAATGATACCTCTTCTGTAACTGCAGCGGCTTCTACGTGGGACAGCATGTATCATCTGGGAAGCCAGACACTGGATAAGGCAGTGACGGTTAAATTGACCAGAACATTGGCGATTATTCCCATCACATTGATACTTGCATTACGCAGGGCGCGGAAGGCTGAAACAGAAAGCGGAGAAAAAGTGTCTCTGAAGAAAGTGTTTCCATTTTTATCCTGTTTTTATCGGAGCAAGTCTGATTACGACAGCAGCAACAGCAGCAGGAGTACCGACAGAAGTTTTTCAGCCATTAAAAGAGCTCTCCAAGTTTTTCATCATTATGGCAATGGGAGCAATTGGATTTCATACGGATGTAGTGAAATTGATCAAAGGTGGCGGAAAGCCAATTTTAATGGGAATGGCATGTTGGCTTGGCATTACCGTGGTAACGCTCAGTATGCAGCATCTGCTGAATTTATGGTAATCGTCAAAACGACAAACTAAAAACCCAAAAATACAAAATTTTATACAAATTTCATAGAAAGCGTTGCCGGATTGTGATATAGTAGCACTATTGAATGAATTTTGGAGGTTTTATTATGGGACGTTTTGATGAGAAAATTATGCTGGTAACAGGAGCTACTTCCGGAATTGGAAGAGCGGTTGCAATTCGCGCAGCAAAAGAAGGTGCAACAGTTGTTGCGGTGGGGCGCAACGAAGAGCGTGGAGCGGCTGTTGTAGCAGCAATGGAAGAAGCTGGTGGAAAAGGAGAATTCATGAAATGTGACGTCAGCAACAAAGATGCAGTAAAGGCACTTTTTGCAGAAATCCAGGAAAAATACGGAAAACTTGATGTTGCAGTGAATAATGCGGGAATCGTTGGTGCTTCTAAGACGGTAGAAGAACTGGAGGATGATGACTGGTTCCAGGTAATTGATGCAAATTTGAATTCTTGTTTCTTCTGCTGCAGAGAAGAAGTAAAGCTGATGCAGCCATCAGGTGGAGCCATCGTGAACGTGTCCAGTGTTGCGGGAATGCGTGGATTCCCTTCCGCAGCAGCTTATGTTGCAAGTAAGCATGCAGTCAGTGGACTGACAAAAGCAGTGGCAGTGGACTATGCTACAAAAGGAATTACGTGTAATGCGATTTGCCCTGCAGGAACAGATACTCCGCTTACAGAGAGAAGTTCAGCAGATATTAAGACGAGAATGGCAGAGATTGCAGCACAGGGAAAAGATCCGATGGAATGGCTGAAGAATTCTATGTTGTCTGGAAAGACAGAGACGTTGCAGAAGAAAAATGCGACACCGGAAGAGCAGGCAGCAACGATTTTGTATTTTGCAAGTGATGAGGCAAGACACATTACAGGTTCCATTGTTGCAAGTGATGGTGGATTTACTACATACTAAAATAAAACGAAACAAAGAACCTCTTGGGAGTCAGTCGGCTCCTGAGAGGTTTTTGTCTGTTTCATAGACCTTTTTTACATCAGCCCGGCATCTGAAAATTGTGCAGAAACAGATGAGAAGAGAGCATGCAGCAAAAAAAGACATGCAGAGCCGATAATCCAAGATTTCAGCAGTAGCTCCTACAATTACAGAAAGGATGCTGCTGACAGCCATCAGAATCATATTTTCAAATGCATTGATTCTGGCGCGCATGGATTCCGGAATGTAAGACTGGACGGCGGCAACACGTAAGGTGGCGCTGTTTGTTCCGAGAAAACCGGCAAAGGCACGGTTTACGAGCATAAGAGGATATGGAAGCCAAAGCAGAATAAGATCCATGCATTCGTAAAAGGTATAGACTGCAAAAGTAACGTAGAATTTTTCTTTTTGGAATTTCAATCCGGTACTGCACCACTCCGCCGATGGTGCGTCCTAAAAATTCAGCAATGGAAAATAAAGAATAAAGTGCGGCGGACATTCCGGGGGCGGTACGGAAAAATGCGACCAGAATGGGAGCATATCCGGAAGCGACCCCATTTGTGGCTGCCATATAGTAGTAAATAGCCTGTAATCCACGTTCTTTTTAAAATAGCGGAGAACTTCTTGAAGATCTTCTTTCCATACCTGAAAAGAAAATGTTTTTTCACACACACGTGTTTCTTCCGTCAACTGAATTGTGTTTTCAATGAGTGCAGCACATATGGAAAATAATCCTTGTCCGATAAAAAGCCACGGCATACCGATCGTATCCATAAGTACTGCAGCCAGAGGCAGCATGATCACACGCAGTAGGGGATATAACATGGAAGAAATGGCATATCCTTTTTGTTCCATTCCACTTGGTATGATCTTTGGAAAAATACTGTTATATGCCAGTTCATCCAGACTTCCCAGTGTAGCAAGAAGCAAAGAATATCCAAGATAACCAACGTATGAAAAGTCGAAAAACAGCAAATAGATTCCCATAAGAGCATAAAAGATTCCATTGATGAAATCTCCAAATACAAGAAATGGTTTTCTGGGAAAGCGGTCCATCCAGGGAGCAACCAACAGTGGGATTAAAAAATTGGGGATCAATTGGATTGCGATTACAAGAGCAGATGCAAAGGTGCTTCCAGTTTCATCAAAAACAAGAAATGACAATGCGAAATTGCCCACAATTCCTCCCATACATCCAAAAGTTGTAGCTGCAATCAACAGAGAAAAATTTCTGGTCCATAAGGGATTCTTCATATCGTGATATCACCTCCTGTTTTTTAGTATACAGGAAGAATGAAAGAAAGAAAATAAGGGAAAATTGAGAAAATTTTATGAAAGTTTTCAGGTAAAAGACGAAAAGAAAGAGATGTTGAAAAAAGAATCCATTCTTTGTACAGGATGATATAATGGAGCTAGCAAATGAACGGAGAATAGGAACATGTTAGAGCACGAACAAAAAAATGTATGGAAAATGATAGGGATGCGGATTCGCCGGGAACGTATCAAAAGAAACTGGAGTCAGTCAGGTCTGTGTTATGGGATATGTGCAGTATCTTATCTTTCCAAAATTGAACAGGGAAAGATGGAAGTATCAGAAGAGATTTTGAAGCTTTTGCTGGAACGGTTAGAGTTACTGTGGATTGATGACAAAGAAACAAAGGATTTAGAAAGTTTTGTGGAAGCACAGTATGAATTTCTATTTACGCATCCTATACAAGAATTTTTAAAACAAAAAGAAATATTTCAAGAGAAAAAGGAAAAGTTGTATTCCAGTTCGTTGATCGCAGATGCCTGCATTTTGGAAGCAGTATATGAGAGTCGTAAAGATGAAATAGAAGAGGGATTGGAACGTTACCTGGATTTCAGGCAGCTTGCTGTTCTGCGTATGCTGCAGGGAAGGCTGGATGAGGCAATCACATTGCTTCCAATTCCGTTTATGTATATGCGGGCAGGGGAGATTCTTTATGAGACAGGCCAGAATTACGCATCAGCTATTTCTTATCTGCAAATGGGCTATAATCTGGCAGCCCAGGAAGGGATGGCGATGCTGATGCTGCAGTGCCGCATTATCATCGGAAATTGCTACAGTAATCAACAGGAACTGGAAAATATGGAGAGAGAGTATCAAATTGCTTCGCGTCTGGCAAGAGACCTACATCAGACAGAAATATTAAAGGTGATCAACTATAATCGGGCATCTACATGGGTGGCGCTTGGAAGCTATAAGAAAGCGTACGACTATTTTTCAAAAGTAGAAGAACCCGCGATATTAGATTTGCATAAGCTTGCAATCTGTTGTGAAGCGTATGGAAGAAAAGCGGAGGGGATAGAAGCTGTAAAACGCGCAGAGAGGATGGGAGAATTCGGGGATGATCCAGATGATGAGAAGCAGTTGGAAGTGGAAATGTGTCGACTGGTCCGCTATCGTTTGGAACATGAGAATTATCTGAAGGAAGAGGAATATGAAAAACTTTTGTTTCCTTGTTTTGAGAAAATGAAAGCAAGACTGCCTGTTGGTTTTGCGGTATTTCATGTGCCGTATGTACTGGAGTGGTATACAGACAGACGCCAATATAAGCAGGCATATGAGATGGTGAGGAAATATGGGGGATTTATTCCTGTTTTATAGTTTTCCAATCAGCGCGTTTTAGGTAGCAAAATAGGGGAAATAATATGTTTCCCCCAATAAACGATCTCATCCTCCAATCAGGATTACAACCTTAAATGATGTATCATCATAAGAAATATCCAGTGTCCCCTCATATTTTTCGACAATATCCCGAATAGAAGAAATTCCGATTCCATGAGCAGATTTGTCTTCTTTATCAGAAATATACTGATTTTTTTGGACTACAATTTCATTGATTTTAGAATTGATCAGTTCCAGACTAAAATATCCGTTTTCCGTGTAGCGGCATTTCAATTCCAGTTTTCGTCTGTCCGGAGCTTCTATTTTTTGACATGCTTCAATCGCATTGTCCAGTGTGTTGGCAAACAGTGTACAAAGACTGACATCGTCGATATGGATTATACAAATGATGGGAGGATAACAGCAATCGAAATCAAAGCGCTTGGAATTCTTCTGTTACTGATTGCAGTTTTCTGTTTTGTATTGTTCTCTGTATATCATGTTTCTTTGAGAAAAGTAGAGAAGATTGTAAACTTAAATTAAAATAAGTTTACAATCAAGCATCCATGCACTATACTGAAAAAAAGAAATCAGCATGGAGGCAGAACAATGAGTTTGATACAGGAAATAAAGGAACAGGTATTGCAGGGAAATCAGATTGCAAAGGCAGAGGCCTTGCAGTTATATGGGGAACCATTGGAGGAATTATGCCTTGCGGCAGACGAGATCCGTTACCAGTTTTGTGGAAATCGATTTGATCTTTGTACGATCATTAATGGAAAGAGCGGCAGATGTTCAGAAAACTGTAAATATTGTGCACAGTCAGCCTGTTACCATACAGAAATTGAAGAATATCCGCTGCTTGCAGTGGAGAAGATCAAAGAGCAGGCGAAATACAATGAAGAAAGAGGAGTCCTGCGTTATTCGATCGTAACTTCCGGAAAAGCATTGAATGACACGGAAGTGGAACATGTCTGCGAAAGCGTCCGGGAAATCCACAAAGAATCAAAGATCAAGGTCTGTGTGTCCGGCGGCCTTTTGAATGAAACTCAGTTTCGAAAATTAAAACAGGCAGGCGTCACAAGAGTGCATAATAATCTGGAGACATCCCGACAGAATTTTCCGAATGTCTGTACCACTCATACTTATGAAGACAAGATCGCAGCGATCCGCGCAGCTTGGAAAGCCGGAATAGAAGTATGCAGCGGAGGGATTATGGGACTGGGAGAGACCGTGGAGGACCGGATCGATCTTGCATTGGAAGTCCGAAAATTAGGAGTCAAATCCATGCCTGTAAATTTACTGAATCCAATTCCGGGGACACCTTATGAGCATAATCCGGTTCTTACGACAGAAGAAATGCGTCGGATCGTTGCAGTTTTCCGGTTTTTGCTTCCGGATGCATGGATTCGCCTTGCAGGAGGAAGAGGGCTTCTCCCGGATAAAGGAAGATCCTGCTTTACATCCGGGGCAAATGCTGCAATTTCAGGAGACATGCTGACAACTGCGGGAATCACCATTGAGCGGGATATGCAGATGTTAGGAGAACTCGGTTACATTGTGAAATAAAGAAACTTTGGAAATAGAGGAAAAGTGGAAGTGAATTTCATTTTTTCTCTATTTTTCTTTACAAACAAATATTTTTGTTATAATAAGTTAGCCAAAACTAATAAAAGTTAAATGAAAGTAATTTCAAGGAGATGAAAAATGTTTGTATTGGGTAAAGTATTAAGTACAGCAGCAGTTTTACTGTGCATATTGTGTCTGGCAGCTCCGCTGAAAAAAACAAAGGCAGGGCAGAAAATAAAAGGACTTCGGATACTGCTGAAGCCGCATGTGTTATATGGCTGGCTGCTGCTTGTTATAGGACTTATGCATGGGATTATGGCAGGTAAGAACCCGGGGATGATCAGTGGCAAGCTGGTATGGATGGTATTGCTTGTTCTGCTTCTTGCGGCCTGCCTGAAAAGCCGGATGAAAAAATCTGTCTGGATGTTTCTGCACAGATCCTTATCTGTTGTTTTTGCAGCAGGAATCGTATTTCATATTGCGTATGCAGTGATATTCTAAAACTGCAGTTTTTGTTTCCTCCTTGTAAATCTTTCTGACTGACGTTATACTCAGAACAGAAAGTATTTTCACTAGAGGAAGGACTAAAGAGAGAATGACGATCAAACAGAAAAAACAATTGCAATAGCAGCAACCGGCGGGACCATAGCCGGAACCGGAGAAGCGGGAAAGACGGCAGTCTATCATGCGGGAGAGATGAATGTGGAGTCGATTCTGGAGACAATCCCGATGATTCGGAATGTTGCAGATATTGAGACGGTACAGTTGTTTAATGTGGACAGCAATGAGATGGATGAAGAGAAGTGGATCACGCTGGCGAATCAGCTCAATGAGCTGGCAGCCCGTCCGGATATCGATGGAATTGTGGTCACACATGGAACAGATACCCTGGATGAGACCGCATATTTTTTAAATCTGACAGTATATACACAGAAGCCCGTAGTACTTACAGGAGCAATGCGTCCGGCCACAGCCACCAGTGCAGACGGACCGTTTAATCTGTATCAGGCAGTCTGTCTGGCGGCCAGCGATGATGCCAGAGGACAGGGTGTGATGGCTGTGTTTTCCAACACAATCTATTCCGGAAGAGATATTCAGAAAGTAAATAATTACAAGACAGATGCATTTGATCAGAACGCATTCGGCTGCCTGGGATATATGCAGGATGAGACTGCGTATTTCTTTTCCAGAAGCTTTAAGACACATACCATGCAGTCTATTTTTGCTCTGCGCAGGCTGGAAAGTCTGGCGAAAGTAGCCGTGGTTTATTTTTATGCAGGCGCAGATGAGAAAATCCTGGATTATCTGGCAGAGACCCATGAAGGGATCGTGATCGTGGGATCCGGCAGCGGTAATTATAACCGGAAATGGATGAAAACGATGGAGAAACTGGCAGAAAAAGGAACAGTGTTTGTCAGGGCATCCAGAGTGTCACAGGGAATTGTATTTGATGACAGAGTGTTTGATCCGATGGATGTCTGCATTGGAGCGAATACGTTGTCCGGGCAGAAAGCGAGGGTTCTTTTGATGCTTGCACTGACGATCACAAAAGATGTAAAACAGATTCGAAATATCTTCAATCAATATTAGAATGGATGCGGCGTATAGATTGACAAAAGTATCATTTGTATTATAATAGATAATACAAATGATACTTTTTTAATGAAACGGAGGAACGTAAAAATGTGGATCGTGATCTTTTTAGGAGGCGCATTGCTCACCGGCTATGCGCTGTACCGCCAGGCAGTCAGAGAATCGGGCAGTAGATTTCAGTGTCGTCACTGCGGACATACGTTTCGGACAGAGTGGAAAAATCTGTTTCTTGCCACACACAGCTGGGGAGAATATAAATTAAAGTGTCCGAACTGTGGTGCCGCAGATTATTGTGCAAATCTGGATAAAAAGAAGAAAAAATAAAAAGAAAGGGGACTACAGGGATGTTGATTCGATTGGATATGGCAAGTGCTACTCCGATTTATGTGCAGCTGCGCAATCAGATTGTGATGGGAATCGGCACGGGTGCATTGAAGGTCGGGGAAAAGCTTCCGACTGTTCGGCAGATGGCGGCAGATGCGGGAGTCAACACCATGACGGTAAATAAAACCTATCAGCTGTTGAAGGCGGAAGGGTTTATTGAGATTGACAGAAGAAGAGGTGCAGTTGTGAATCCGGTGGAGGATACGGCGGGAGTTTTCCGGGAAAAACTGGAAGGAGAGCTTGCACTTCTGGGTGCAGAGGCAAAAATAAAGGGAATGAACGAGCAGGAGTTTCTGCAGCTGTGTGAGACAATTTTTGAGAATTTATCCGGGCAGACCGGAAGTCTCCAGTTTGGATAAGGGGAAGGACGGTGCATGATGTATGGGATACGAGATTATGATGTGTGTGATGGCTCTGTTTGTGAATCTCTTGGTCGTGGGATGTTTTGCGCTGGTTTACGGAACAAAGATGAAGTATGAAAACGGTATGCTCTTTGGGATCCATATGCCAAAAGAAGCACAGAAAGATCCGGAAGTCCAGTCATTGATGGAGCAGTATGCAGTTCGAATGAAAAAATTTTACTGGTGGAATGTGGCAGGTGCCGTACTGTCAGGTCTGCTGGCATTTAGCTATACTTCCATCTTTATGTTTGGATGGATGTTCTGGATTTTTGAGTTTACGATCGGAAGTATGGGCTTTCTCTGTATGAATCATCGGAAACTTTATGACATCAAAGTAAAGCATCAGTGGTTTGCAGCAGAAGGTGCGGACATCGTTGTGATCGATATCGGAGCAAGTGCAAAGGCAGAGGAGAAGCGGATTCCGGCAGTCTGGCATCTGCCTGCAGTTGTGATCCTGGCATGGCTTTGCTTTTTGCCGGGGATGCGAAGATGGGTACAGGAAGAGGCAGCAAATATACTGGTTCCGGCAATGGCACTGCTGACGGCAGGTTTATTCTGGGTATTGCACATCTGGACCAACCGCAGACGGTGTGACGCATACAGTGAAAATACGCAGATCAATACAGCGATCCATGTCAGGGAGAGAAGAATGTGGGCATGGATCTGGCTTGTGGGAACATATACAAGTCTGATCGGTATGGGAGAAATTCTCTGGCGGATTTCCCGTAAAGGATATCTGGATGTTGTGGATACGATCATTTGTGTCATATTCAGCATGGCAGGCGGTCTGTTTATACTTGCGGCAATCCTGTGGATGATGAAAAAGCGGCAGGAGCTTTTGAAAACAGAAGAGCCGCTTTCCTATGTGGATGATGATATTTACTGGAAAAATGGCTGGTATAACAATCCACGGGACAGACGCTGGGTGGTTCCTGACAGAATGTGCAGTTCGAACTATTCTTTTAATATGGGAAAACCGGGTGTCCGTTATCTGACAGGAGCACTGGGGAGTGTGATCGTCATCGGCGTTTTGTGGCTGGTTGTTGTGTTTTTTGGGATGGATTTTGTCCGTCCGCAGCTATCTATAGATGGAAACCAGGTGACAGTCAGAAGTGCTGAATATGGGATTTCTTTTGACAAGAAAGAGATAGAAGATGCAGAGCTTCTGGAAGACTTGCCGGAAGAAGATTTTGTGAGGATTAACGGACTTTCTGACAGCCGCCAGCTTCTTGGAAAATTCAAAGGCGAAGAGTCCGGAAAGGCGATGTTTTATATCCGGCGTGGAGAAACACCGGTTTTAAAGATCAAACTTCCGGAATATACAGTTTTTGTCAACAGTGAAGAATCCGGGAAAGTGCAGGAATGGTACGAGGAACTTTCCTCTTGATTTCATATTTTTTTCGTGATATACTTCTCCTAAAAATTTGAAGTGATTTTTAGGAGGAGTATTTTTATGGACGCAGACCCTGCAGGGAACAAGATTATTTTTGACTTATGTATCTTATTATTTTTCACATTGATGAATGCTTTTTTCGCCGGAGCAGAGATGGCAGTTGTTTCCGTGAATCACAACCGGATCCGCAGTCTTGCCGCAGAGGGCAATAAAAAAGCAGTCGTTATCCAAGGTCTTTTCGAAGATTCCACGAAGTTTCTTTCAACGATTCAGGTAGCAATTACATTTGCCGGATTCTATTCCAGTGCTTCAGCGGCGTCGAGCATTTCACCGGTATTGAGTGCATGGATGGAACAAAGAGGAATTCCATATAGTACAGCGATTGCGTCAAATGGAGTGACGCTTGTTTTGATGTTTTTAATCTGGTATTCGGAGAACTTGTGCCAAAGAGGATCGCACTGCAGAAGGCAGAACAGTTCTGTATGATCACAGTGATGCCGATCCATTATATTTCTAAGATTTTGTCTCCGTTTATCAAACTGCTTTCTATCTCGACAAAGGGAGTGTTAAAATTGCTCCGCATGAAGACGGAAGATCAGGAAGAGATCGTTACAGAGGAAGAAATCAAAGCAATGCTGAAGATGGGAGCAGAATCCGGTACGGTCGAAGACAGCGAACGGGAAATGATCAACTCGGTATTTTCTTTCGGCGATAAGAGCGCAAGAGAGCTGATGGTGCCGAGAAGAGAAGTGTTTGCTGTGGATATTGAGGATCCGGATGAGGAGATTCTGGATGCAGTTCTGGAATCCAGACATTCGAGAATTCCGGTTTATGAAGAAACTGTGGACAATATTATCGGAATTCTTCATGCCAAAGATGTGATGATCGAAATGCGGAAAAAAAACGACCGGAGAAATTGAGATCCGCGGGCTATTGAGAGATGTGTTTTTTGTGCCGGATACAAAAGATGCCGATGATCTGTTTCGGGAACTTCAGGCATCCAGAAGGCATATGGCGGTGTTGGTGGATGAGTATGGTGGATTCTCCGGAATCATTACAGTAGAGGATCTGGTGGAGGCAATCATGGGAGATATTCACGAAGAAGATGAAGTCGAAGAACCGGAAATCCAGCAGCTTTCGGATGAAGAGTACCTGGTAGACGGAGGTATCCTGCTGGAAGATTTGAACGAGGAATTGCCGTTGTCTCTGTTCTCGGAAAACTATGACACACTGTCGGGCTACATGATTGAAAATCTGGGATATATTCCAAAAGAAAATGAGCAGGCCTCTGTTTTGGCAGGTGAGTGGCAGCTGCGTGTAGAACAGGTGAAAGATAACCGCATTGCGAGGGTACATGTTTCCAGGTGCATGGGGCATGTATCAGAAAAGTAATAAGTAATTATTAGGAAAAGTAAGTAACAGACGCTCTGGAAAAGGTGGATTTATATTGAATTCTAATAAATTCAAAGTTATAATAAGGCTGTATTTATAAATAGAATTCGTAATCAAAGGAGACCATCTATATGAAAATGTTATCAATCGAGCAGGAATTGAAAAGTAATTCTTATCCGGGAAGAGGAATCATCCTTGGAAAAAGCGAAGATGGAACAAAAGCGGTTGCCGCTTATTTTATCATGGGAAGAAGCGAAAACAGCCGCAATCGTGTTTTTGTAGAAGAAGGACAGGGAATCCGCACACAGGCATTTGATCCTTCCAAGCTGACAGATCCGAGCCTGATCATTTATGCACCGGTTCGTGTACTGGGCAATAAGACGATCGTGACAAACGGAGATCAGACAGATACAATCTACGAGGGCATGGACAAGCAGATGACATTTGAACAGTCTCTCAGAAGCAGAGAGTTTGAGCCGGATGGTCCGAACTATACACCTCGTATTTCCGGAATTATGCATCTTGAGAATGGAACATACAACTATGCAATGTCCATCTTAAAGAGCAATAACGGAAATCCGGATGCCTGCAACCGTTACACATTTGCATACGAGAACCCGGTTGCCGGAGAAGGACACTTTATTCATACATATATGCATGACGGCAATCCGCTTCCGAGTTTTGAAGGAGAGCCAAAACTGATTTCTGTACCGAACAGAATCGAAGAATTTACAGATCTTCTGTGGAACAGTCTGAATGAAGAGAACAAGGTTTCTCTGTTCGTTCGCTATATCGATATTGCAACTGGGGATATCGAGACAAAGATTGTGAATAAAAATCAATAATCAGAGGCAGAGTGTGGATAAAGGAGAAGAAAATGAAAGAATTAGAATTAAAATATGGATGTAACCCGAACCAGAAACCGGCAAAGATCGCAGTCAATGATGGAAGAGACCTTCCAATCGAGGTTCTCTGCGGAAGACCGGGATATATCAACTTCATGGACGCATTTAACGGATGGCAGCTGGTATCCGAGCTGAAAAAAGCAACCGGACTTCCGGCGGCGACTTCTTTCAAGCACGTATCCCCGGCAGGGGCAGCAGTGGGACTCCCTCTGAGCGATACACTTGCAAAAATCTACTGGGTGGATGATCTCGGAGAGCTTTCTCCGCTTGCATGTGCTTATGCAAGAGCAAGAGGTGCAGACAGAATGTCTTCCTTTGGAGATTTTATTGCACTCTCTGATGTGTGTGATGTATCGACTGCAAAGCTGATTAAAAGAGAAGTATCTGACGGTGTGATCGCACCGGGATATGAGCCGGAGGCACTGGAAATCCTCAAAGAGAAGAAAAAGGGAAATTATAATGTGATCCAGATCGATCCAAACTATGTTCCGGCACCGATCGAACACAAAGATGTATTTGGTATCCAGTTTGAGCAGGGAAGAAATGAGCTGGTGATCGACGATGCATTATTTGCAAATGTTGTGACAGAGAACAAAGAGATTCCGGAAGCAGCAAAAAGAGATCTGGCGATTTCTATGATCACACTGAAGTATACACAGTCTAACTCTGTATGCTATGTAAAAGACGGACAGGCGATCGGAATCGGAGCAGGACAGCAGTCCAGAATCCACTGTACACGACTGGCAGGAACAAAAGCGGACAACTGGTTCCTGCGTCAGAGCCCGCAGGTATTAGGGCTGCAGTTTGTAGACGGAATCAAACGTGCGGACAGAGACAACGCAATCGATCTGTATATCGGAGAAGATTACATGGATGTTCTGGCAGATGGAGCATGGGAGAATATCTTCAAAGTAAAACCGGAAGTATTCACAAGAGAAGAAAAGAGAGCATGGCTGGATCAGATGACAGACGTGGCACTTGGTTCAGATGCATTCTTCCCATTTGGGGATAACATTGAACGTGCACACAGAAGCGGTGTTAAATATATCGCACAGCCGGGCGGTTCTGTAAGAGATGACAATGTGATCGAAACATGTAATAAATACAAAATGGCAATGGCATTTACAGGAATTCGTTATTCCATCACTAAAATGTGGTAAAATCCGTATGACGGGGAAATTTCAAGTACCCGGCATACGGATTTTGTGTATAAGAAATGATAGAAGATAAATGATGTACTGATGGAGGAAGAAGCGATGATAATAGAAAAC
>ENA-OQIF01000258-OQIF01000258.1-human-gut-metagenome-genome-assembly--contig:-NODE-258-length-25371-cov-5.209634_pt1 | contig 25371 bp, 25 predicted proteins | sample MGYA00242574_ERZ504738 | MGnify/ENA primary metagenome ERZ504738 (study PRJEB26092, sample SAMD00036437) | human gut metagenome | host: Homo sapiens | study: EMG produced TPA metagenomics assembly of...
CTTCAGAAACTCTCATACCTGAGGAATACATGACTGCGAACATAGCCTTATATTTGATATCATCAACAGCATCTAACAGGCGGTCAATCTCAGAGGCAGTCAGTACAGTAGGAAGCTTATGTTCTAGGATCATACGTGGAACTGTGATGTCATCCCAAAGGATATGCAGGACATTTCGATAGAAAAAACGGATGGCAGAATTGTAAAGATTCAGAGTTGTGGCTTTCAGTCCTTCCTCTTTTTTCGCAAGCAAAAAAACCCTGACATCCTGACAGGTAAGTTCTTTGGGATTCTTATTCTGATATTTCAGAAAGTAAGAAACATAGTTTTTATAGCAACTGATGGAACGATCTTTGAGGTTACGGATTTTCCCGGCTTCCTCAAGCTGTTCTAAATATTTTTCATACATAATAAAATCCTCCATATAAAATCAGTAGTTATCAGAAACACTGCTTTATACGGAGGAGCATTGGGGTCATAAAACCGCTTGCCAACCAAGTGGAAGGGTGGTATTCTTTTCATAGGCAGTGGAGAGGTCGATCCTGTTTGATTGTTATTTTGTGGTGATTTAACAATACTACTTTTAGGACTTGCTTTCCACTGTTTTGTTATAGAAAACAGAAAATCGCTATGCCACAGCCTCGGCAGGCCATCGCGTAGCGATTTTGTTCAATGGGAATTTATATGGATGATGACCTGATCTCCAATCCTACAGTCAATGCCAAGATAACAGGAGGAAAAGCAGAGATTACCGGAATGTCTTCCAAAGAAGAGGCACAGAGCCTTTCTGATAAGATTAATTCAGGCTCTCTTCCGTTTTCCATGAAGACGACCAACTACAGTACGATCAGCCCGACACTTGGCGGAAAAGCGTTGAATGCAATGGCACTGGCAGCGGAAATCGCAATGGCGCTGATCTGTTTATTTATGATCATATGGTACCGGCTGTCGGGAGTGATCAGCTGTCTGACACTGACGTTTCAGATTGCACTTCAGATTCTTGTTATTTCAGTTCCGCAGTACACGATCACGCTGCCGGGAATTGCAGGTTTGATCTTATCAGCCGGTATGGCGGTAGATGCGAATATTATTATCAGTGAGAGAATCAGTGAAGAATTGAAAAAGGAAATTCCGTCAGAAATGCAGTTAAGAATGGATATAAGCGTGCATTCTCATCTGTTTTAGATGGAAATGTCACCACTGCGGCAGTAGCGGGGATTTTGATGATCTTCGGATCAGGTACAATGCTAAGTTTTGGATATACCCTGTTGACAGGTGTTATCATCAATCTGCTTGCAGGAGTCTGGATGTCCAGATATATGCTGAATTCAGTGATCAGATATAAGCTGTTCAATCAGGAAAAGTGGTTTAGAAAGAAAAAAGATAAGAAGATTTTGAAATTTGCAGAGGCAAAAAAATATTTCTTCCTGACAAGTGTTGCACTGCTCCTTACAGGAACGATATGGAGTTGCGTAAATGGAATGAAACTGGATACGCAGTTTACGGGTGGAGTAATCTTAAGATATACATATACCGGAAAGGCGGATACAGGACAGATTCAAAAAGAGGTAGAAGATATTGTGGATCGCAGTGTCAGTGTACAGACTTCTGAAAACTCTGCCACAGGAGAAAAGAGTCTGGTCATTACACTTTCAGGCAAAAAAGGGTTGACGCCCGAACAGCAGAAAGAGATTCTAAATACCATCAATCAGGGAAATAAGAATCAGTTTGAGACCTCGGAAACATCAGCGGTAGAACCATATATCGGAGCAAAGGCATTGAAGAATTCGGCAATTGCGATTGTTCTCTCATTCCTCTTCATTGTGGTATATATCCGGCTTCGCTTTTCGGCATTGGGAGGTCTTGCATCCGGAGTTACAGCTGTGATCGCGCTTGTTCATGATATTCTGATCGTGCTCTTTATTTTCGGAATCTTCAGAATTCCTGTCAATGATGCGTTTGTAGCGGTGACGCTGACGATCATCGGATATTCGATCAACGACACGATTGTTCTGTATGACAGGATCCGTGAGCACAGAAGCAACATGAAAAAGAAAGTACACTGGCAGAACTGGTGGATATCAGTACGACAGAAACTTTGCAGCGTTCGATCAATACAGCGTTTACGGTTGTGTTATGTGCATTTATCATTTTTGTTGTCTCAGTAGTTTACAGAATGGAATCTATCACAAACTTCTCACTGCCTCTTTTAGCCGGCCTCATTTCAGGATGCTACTCGTCCATTTGCATTGCCGGTCCTCTGTGGGTATGGTGGGAAGAGCATAGAGAAAAAATTCAGAAAAGAAAGACAGGGCAAAAAAGAAAATGAAGAAAATAAATATGTTTTTGAGAAATCAGCCGCCCGGCAGAATGATCGTGGCAGGATTTGCGGCAGTGATTCTGTTAGGGATGCTTGTGCTGCTTCTTCCCATATCGGTAAAGGATGGTGCAGAGGTCACTCTGATCGATGCACTGTTTACCTCTACAAGTGCAGTGTGCGTGACAGGGCTGATCGCGATTGATACGGCGGATCATTTTACTGCCTTTGGTCAGGGCGTTGTTGCAGCTTTGATACAGGTCGGCGGACTGGGAGTGACTTCTCTGGGCGTGGGCCTGATGCTTGTGGCAAGAAAACGAGTTGGAATTAAAAGCAGAATGATGGTAAAAGAGGCGCTGAATATTGAAAGCTATAAGGGAATTGTAAAATTAGTAAAATCTGTATTATTAATGACCTTGTGCTTTGAAGCGGGAGGTGCGCTCTTAAGCTTTCTGGTTTTCAGCCGGGATTACAGTACCGTGCATGCGATCGGAATTAGTATTTTCCATTCTATTGCAGCCTTTAATAACTCGGGGTTTGACATTTTGGGAGGACTTAGAAACCTGACGCCTTATCAGGATGATGTCCTTTTGAATCTGACCACATGTACACTGATCATTTTTGGCGGATTGGGATTTCTTGTTATTCTGGATATAGGAAAACAAAAGTGTTTCAAGAAGCTTACTCTGCACTCCAAGGTGGTGATCGTTACCAGTTTGGTTTTGCTTGTTGTCGGAACACTGACACTTAAACTGACAGAGAATGTAACATGGCTGGGGGCGTTCTTCCAGAGCGTTTCGGCGAGAACCGCCGGATTTTCCACCTATCCGATTGGGCAGTTTACGGATGCCGGCCTGTTTGTACTGTGTATCCTGATGTTTATTGGTGCCTCTCCGGGATCTATCGGTGGAGGTATCAAGACGAGTACATTTTTTATCATGTTCCAGAAAATAAGAGGAACATGTACGAAAGGAACAGTGCATGCGTTCCATAGAAATATATCAGAGCAGAATATTTCAAAGGCATTTATGATTACGATACTTTCGGGAACAGTGGTATGTGTTGCAACGTTCTTTATGTGTGTACTCGAACCGGAATATAGTTTTATGCAGCTGTTGTTTGAAGTAGTTTCTGCGTTTGGAACGGTAGGTCTTTCTACCGGTATCACACCGGCGCTCAGTGTGGCAGGAAAGGCGGTGATCATTCTTGTCATGTTTACAGGAAGAGTCGGAGCATTTACTTTAATTTCCATGTGGGTGAACCGTACAGAACCAAGAGCAAGGTATTCAGAAGAAGTTTCAATAGGATAATAAAAAGGGAGAATTCAAAAAAATGAAAAAGAAAGTAGAAACAGCATATGGAGTCATCGGGCTGGGGCGTTTTGGAGAAGCGCTGGCAATGATGCTGGCACAGTCAGGGCATGAGGTCATCGCAGTTGATAAGGATGAAAAAAAGGTAAAGAGATGCGGCAGTATACAGACTGTGCATTTGTGGCAGACAATCTCAGCTCTGATACATTAAAAGAAATTGGAATACAGAATTGTGATGTTGTGATTATTTGTATCGGAGAAAAAGTGGACGTCAGTGTATTGACCACCATGAGTGTGATAGAGATGGGAGTGCCGCGTGTGATTGCAAAAGCGCTGAGTCCGGAACAGGGAGCGGTGCTGAGCAAGCTCGGAGCAGAGGTTGTATATCCGGAGAGGGATATGGCTCTGAGACTTGGGAAGAAACTGTTGTCCAATAACTTCCTGGAGTATGTTTCTTTATGTAACCAGGTAGAGATCCGTCAGATAGAGGTCCCGAACCATTTGATCGGGAAGAGCATAGAAGAGACGGAGATCCGTCAGAAGTACCGGTTGAATATTATTGCAATTGAAAACGGAGATGAGACGAATATTGAAGTGATGCCGGAATATCGTCTGCGTCAGGGAGACATCATTGTGGTGATCGGAAAAGTAGATAACATTGATGTGTTCGTGAATGAAGTTTAAGGGCCGGAGGAAAAGAGTATGGAATTGACATTTGTAAATTTCTGGCAGGATATTATAAGTAACCCGATGCTGTTTATCACAGTCCTACTCACTCTGGGGGTAATCTTTGTAAATGGCTGGACCGACGCACCGAATGCGATCGCCACTTGTGTGGCGACCAGGTGTATGCCGGTGCGTGCCGCAATCATGATGAGTGCAGTGTTTAATTTTCTCGGCGTTTTTGTAATGACGCAGATCAACAGCTCCGTTGCATCTACGATCAGCAATATGGTGGATTTTGGGAACCATACCGATGAGGCGCTGATCGCATTGTGTGCAGCGTTGTTGTCCATTGTGATATACAGTACAGCAGCCTCATTTTTCGGAATTCCGACCAGCGAAAGTCACAGTCTGATTGCAGGGCTTTCCGGAGCCGCGATCGCAATTCAGCAGGGCGTGGGCGGAATCAACTTTGATGAATGGGTCAAAGTTCTGTATGGTCTTGTACTGAGCCTGATCCTTGGATTTGCAACAGGATGGGTGGTATGTAAACTGATTACCGTCTTTTGCCGTTCCATGGACCGCCGCAAGACGAATCGCTTTTTTGGAGGTGCGCAGATTGCAGGTGCGGCAGCCATGAGTTTTATGCATGGAGCACAGGACGGTCAGAAATTCATAGGTGTTTTGTTTTTGGGAATCGCATTTGCAGGAGGACACAATTCCGTAAGCGGGATGGAAATTCCGGTGTGGCTGATGCTTCTGTGCAGTATTGTTATGGCTGTTGGAACCAGTATCGGAGGAGAAAAAATTATTAAATCAGTGGGCATGAACATGGTAAAGCTGGAGCGTTACCAGGGATTTTCCGCGGATCTTGCCGGGGCAATCTGTCTTCTGTACTCCAGTCTGATGGGAGTTCCGGTTTCTACGACACACACAAAGACAAGTGCGATCATGGGAGTCGGCGCAGTAAAAAGGGTTTCTGCGATCAATTTTGGAGTTGTAAAAGATATGATGCTGACCTGGATTTTTACGTTTCCGGGCTGCGGACTGATTAGTTTTTGTATGGCAAAAATATTTATGTACATATTTGGATAACAGGAGGAATACCAATGTCAAAAAAACAGGATGATTATTATTTCGATAACTTTATGAAATGTGCAGAATACTCATGTAAAGCAGCATATTTATTAAAGGAGATACTGACAGAGTTTCAGCCGGAAGAGATTTCAAAGAAGATGGAAGAGATTCATGAGATCGAGCGTCAGGCAGATACACAGAGACACGAGATTACAGATAAGCTGGCAAAAGCATTTATCACTCCAATTGAAAGAGAGGATATTATTGCTCTCAGCCATCATATTGATGATGTGACGGATAAAATAGAAGAAGTTCTGATCCGTGTTTACATCAACAATGTACAGGAAATGTGTCAGGAAGTATTTCTTATGCTGGATGTAGTGATCGAATGCTGTGAAGAACTTCAGACTCTTTTGAAGGAGTTTAAGAATTTCAAACATTCCAAAGAACTGAAGCCAAGCATTATCCGGATGAATACATTAGAAGAAAAAGAAGATGAACTGTTTATTTCCAGTATGAGAAAACTTCACGTGGAAGAACAGGATGTGAGAAATATCATTGCATGGAGAGAGATTTATACTTATCTTGAAAAATGCGCAGATGCATGTGAGCATGTGGCAGATATCGTAGGAAGCGTTGCAATGAAAAACAGCTAAAAAAGAGATAGAGACAGGAGAAAGATATTATGATGAAAGAACACAAAGAGGGAAGTTTGCCTTTGTGCACATTTCTAGTTCGAATGCTTCAGGGGATGCTCATAGGCCTTGGAGCTGTCCTTCCGGGAATTTCAGGTGGTGTCCTGTGCGTCATTTTCGGAATTTACAGACCTGTAATGGAGTTATTGTCCAATCCGCGAAAGTACTTTTTTACCCATATCCGTAAATTACTTCCGGTTATTTTGGGCGGCGCAGTCGGTTTCCTTGGAGTTGCCAATATATTGTCGTTTTTCCTGGAAAAGTATCCGGATCCATCCGTGTGTCTTTTTGTCGGATTGATCGCAGGTATGCTGCCGTCTCTGATGCGTGAGGCGGGAAAAGAAGGACGGACCAACGGATCATGGATCTCTATGGTGGCAGCAGCAGTGGTGATCTTTGCCATACTGACAACATTGAACCTGCTGTCAGTCAGCCTTGTGCCGAATGTAGGATGGTACGTTTTTTGCGGCGTGTGTCTGGCATTGAGCGTGATTGTTCCGGGAATGAGTTTTTCTACCCTTCTGATGCCTCTGGGATTGTATACTCCGTTTGTTGACGGGCTGGGACATCTGAATCTGAGCATTATGATCCCAAGTGGAATCGGTGCAGTTGTTACGGTAATATGTTTCGCGAAGATGATAGATGCTCTTCTGGAAAAATTTTATTCCTATGTGTTCCATGCCATTGTCGGAATTGTAGTAGCGGCAACGGTTATGATCATACCATTTGGAAGTTTTACAGTATCTTTAAGTGCGGCAATCGTAAATGTGATCTGCCTGGGACTTGGAGTTCTGTGTTCACTTTTATTGAATCGGATTGACAAAGATGATCTTTTAGCGTAAAAGAAAAATACCGCCACATCAACCTGAAAATGCAGGAGATGCGGCGGTATTTTTCGTATGTTTATTTGAGGTAGTGATAACAATTTGTCATGGTAAAAGCTCCTGTCAGTTGTTTTTTCTTACAATCCCTGTTATCATAAACTATAGAGTAAGTCTATAGTCAAGAGGGGAATACCAATGAATCAGGAAAGATATATTAAAACCGGAGAATTTGCAAAGCTGGTTGGAGTGACAAAGCATACGCTGTTCTATTACGATAAGATTGGATTGTTTTCTCCGGAGATCAAGCTGGAGAATGGCTATCGCTTTTATTCTTTTGATCAGCTGGATGTGTTCGATGTGATCCAGACATTGAGAGAACTGGATGTGTCTTTAGAGGAGATCAAAGGATATATGAATCAGAGAAGTCCAAAGAGACTGCTGAAGTTGTTTCGAAAAGAACAGAGCATAATCAGGAAACAGATGCAGCAGCTGAAAAAGATGGAAGAGTGGATTGTAAAGAAGAGTGAGATTATTGAGAAGACAATGCAGACAGATACGGAAGCAATCAGAATCGAGGAAGAACCGGACAGATATATGATCCAGTCCTGTGCAACGGATACAAATGAACGGGTATGGGCAGAAAAAATCGGAGAATTATTTGAGTATTGTGCGAGGAATGGGATCAAAAGCGCATATTCCATTGGATACCGACAAAATACGAAGGAGATTCAAAGCGGTATTTTTGATCAGTATTCTGTTTTTTATGAGCTTTTGGATGAGAAACCGCAAAAAGTCAACTACAGTGTCAGACCCGCGGGAATGTATCTGATCGCCTATCATAAAGGAAAATGGCAGACGCTGGAGGATACCTATAAGAAAATTTTAGAATATGGGAAAGAGAATAAAATCCAGTTGGGCGCACATTGCTATGAAGACATTCTGTTTGACAGCCTCACCATGTCTGAAGAAGAGGAGTATCTGACACGGATTGTCTTTGAGATCCAGAGTTCGAAAAGTGGAAAATAATCCAGAATCTTGTTGGTATCAGAGTAAAATTTTGGTATAATTAAAAGATAGGGAATATCAACAGAAGAAAGGAATCAGTTTCATGAAAGAGGAAAATAAAAACGGACAGTTACCGGAAAAAGAGCAGCTTTTGAGCAGTCTGCGAAATGCAGAGGAGATGTATGTCTTTATGTCTCTGTGTACAAAGATGCCGTATGTCCTGTGTGATGAAGAAACATTTGATGATGAAGTGCTGTTATATTATACAGAGGAGGATGCACAGAGAGAGGGAAAGAAGCTGATTGAACAGCGGATTCCGATCCAGATCGCAAAGATTGAAAAGAAACAGCTGCTTGGATTTTTCTCAAGCCTGTATCCGATGGGCGTCAACGGGCTTTTGATCAATAAAAATATGGAAAGTGAAGCAAGACTTCAGTTGGGAGAACTGGTGATACGACCAAATACCGAGGACCTTCCGGATGGAAAAGTATGGGTAGAGAATCCGCAGCTTCATCTGACCGCTCTGTATTTTATGCAGGAGATGCGCAGACAGGAAAAGCCGGAACTGACAGAAGAGCTGAAAGGTCTGCAGGAAGAGATACTGGTCAACTATGGAAGAGGCAGATTTATCGTAGCCGTTCACAAAGAAAACGGAATGCCGATGCTCAAACAGAAGAACGGAGATGCATATCAGCCGATTTTCACAGATATCCTGGAGTTTCGAAAATTCAATAAAGAGGATCAGTTTAAGACAATGGCTATTGAAGCAAAAAATGTTCCGAAGATGTTGGTAAACGAGGCAAAAGGGGTTGTGATCAATCCGTACGGAGTCAATCTTCAGATTCCGATCGTGAGACCGGAAGAGCCGCAGGAGAAAAAATAGTTGTCCGTCTTTGAAAATTGTGCTATAATCACCACGAAAAATGAAAACAAAAGCAGAGTAGAAGTATGTGCGTTAAGTGCCGGTTGGACGGGGAGTTGCCAGCAGGACGAAAAGTGAATGCTTGCGGTACATATTTCGCATCCCGCTGCTGCACATAGACAGATATACCAGTTTGATATAAGGATACCTTCTGTGAGTAGCTTGAGGATTACTGCAAAGGAGGTATTTTTTATGAAACAATTAAAACAGCAGTTTGTAGACTCCTGGCATGAGTTGAGGAAAACAAAAGTTATGGCAGTGGCTGCCATGTTGATCGCGATCGGTGTGATATTAGGCTTTTTCTCTGTTCAGCTTACGGAGTTTATCCGGATTGGTTTTTCCGGTATTCCTAATGAGCTGGCATCGATGCTGTTCGGTCCGGTGGTTGGCGGGATCATGGGAGGAATCGGGGATATCCTGAAGTTTCTGATCAAGCCGACGGGACCGTATTTCTTTGGGTATACACTGAATGCGATGCTGGGACCTGTTATTTACGGAATTTTTTTCTATCATCGTCCGATTCAATTGGGAAGAGTCGTGGCAGCCAAAATTACGGTTGCTTTACTTGTAAATCTTCTGCTCGGTACCTGGTGGCTGACGATCCTGTATGGAAAAGGATTTCTGGCAATCCTTCCGGCGAGATTTATAAAACAGGTAGTTTCCGTTCCGATTGATTCCGTAATCTTTTATGTGCTTGCAAAAACACTGGAACGATCAAAAGCGATTTCTATGATCAAAAATAAAAGAGAGCCTTTCAGCTCCGCTGTAAAAAGCGAATGCTGAAAGGCTCTTTCTGATGATGTACCAGATGTCGGATGATGACCACGCAGGAAATGAAAAATGTGCCCATGCTGATCACCGCATCATGGAAATAAAACAATCCGGTCAGAGAAAACAGTGTAAACGTAAGAATGCTTCTGTAAAGATGCGGCTTTACAACGATCAAAAAAGAAAATAACAGATAAAAGAAGATGAGAAGCAGCACCGGGCGGTATCGCGGCAGCAGTCCCAATAATACTCCAAAAGAAACTGCGATGGCTTTTCCGCCACGTTTCGGATAAAACAGGGGAAACGCATGCCCTGCAACAGGTGCACAGAGAACAAATGCAAACATCCATCTTCTTGTATCCAGAATATGTGAAGCCAGCCAGATCGGAAGAAATCCTTTCAAAAGCTCCAATGCAATCACAAGAATACCAACCTGTGTACCTGCCAGTGCAAAAGCATTGAATGTACCGGGATTGTGATCGTCACTGTCTTTCATGATATCGATATGGCAAATATATTTGGGAAGCAGATAGGCATATAAAATACTTCCCGAAAGATATCCGACTAAAATAAAGAATAACTCATTCATAAAGTCTCCTTTTTTGCAGTATCATCTGAGACGGCATACGCAGAAGAAAGCTGGCAGAGAAGCTGGTAAGTCTTCTCAGCAGCATTTGGTGGGATGACAGTGTGCTGCGCTGTACACATGGAATGCCGCAGTTCATCGTTTGACATCAGTTTTCGGCCGGCAAGAATCTGTCCGTGCAGTTTTTGGGAAGTCAGGGACAATCCCCGTTCTGTATAAAAAGCCAGATTTTTTGTCTCACAGCCGGGAATTGGGCGTGTGTGTACGATCGGAATCCCTTTGACAGCTGCTTCGGTGGTAGTCAGACCGCCGGGTTTGGTGAAAAGCACATCGGCAGCAGCCATAAAATCTGCAATTTTTTCAGTGTATCCCAGAATCTGAACACCTTCTTGTTTTCCAAATTCCGCAAGGAGGATTTTTTGCAGGCGACGGTTGTTTCCGCAGATTACAACAACATATTCTCCGGGCTTTCGGGTACGGAGCAGTTCGGCAACAAAGAGCTGAATCTTTCCAAATCCCATACTGCCGCTCATGATCAGATAAACCTGGGCATGCGTTGGAATCCCACAGCGTACGCGCGCTTTTTGTCTGTCAGATTGGTCAGAAAATGCCGGACGAACCGGAATCCCGTATGGTTTCAGACGTTCTCTGGGAATTCCTTTTGCTGTAAATTCGTCGATCAGTTCATAGTGAGGGATGATGTAGTAATCGCAGTCTGTCTCTTCCCAAAATGGAATACAGGTATAATCTGTTTCTACAGCCACGACTTTCTGGGACAATAGGTTCTTTTTCTTTATATAAGTCAGTGTCTGGGCGGGAAAAAGATGGGGCGTTACGATTACATCGTAATGGTGTGTATCCAGATAGCGCGTTAGCTTTTTGGCGAGAAGAGCATTGGCATAATAAACCGGAGAATGATGTCTGGCGGAACTGACAAGTCCGCCCAGTTTGTATAAACACTGAAAAAGGCGGGGAGCATGCCGGACAATATTGACATAGCTGTTCCCCACCAGTTTTGATACTCTGGGACTGGCAAGCATCATAATATCCAGCATATCTGCGGTATCATGATGCGATTCGATACACTCTTTGAGTGCCCTGCCGGCATAATTGTGTCCTTCTCCGGTATTGCAGGATAAAATCAGAACTTTCATAGTGAATCAGGACAGGAAGGAAGCAACGACTTCACTGACTAACTTTCCGTCGGCTTTTCCTTTGACTTTCGGCATCAGTTCTTTCATGATCTTGCCTTTTTCTTTTGCGGTCGGCGCATCCAGACCGAGAGAGGTAAGTACTTCTGAAACTACTGCTTTGATTTCCGCTTCATCCATCATCTTTGGAGCGTATTCTTCGAGGACTGCGAGACGGCTGTTGCATTCCGTGAGGATATCCGTGCGGTCTGCAGGTGTCATCTCAATGGTTTCTTTGAGCTGTTTAATCTCTTTTAAGATTACCTGTGTTTCCTCTTCTTCAGTCAGGTCTGCGCGTTTGTCGATCGCCTTGTTCTTCAATGCAGTGAGCAGTGCGGAAAGCGCATCCTTTCTTTCTTTATCTTTTGCTTTCATAGCAGCCATCATGGCGCTTCTTACTTCATCAATCTTACTCATCGTATTCACTCCTTAAAATTTCTTAAAATTCCGTTGTTTTCGGAATCTTCTTTGATTTTAACAGAATCAGGGAGGCTTTTCAATACTTGATGGAAAGACTGAACTGTGAAGGCTTATGTTAAGGTTATGCTAAGAACTTGTTAAAAAAGTGTAAAAGAATGTTGACCTGGAAAAATGCGGTGTGCTAGAATCAAAATTGTAAAATTTGCCAGAAAACGAGACTGCTGTGATACCATTTGCGGCAGTCTCGTTTCGAGCGAAAAAATAAAATACAAAAAGAGAAGAAAAAAGGAGAAAGATACAATGGGGATAACAGATATACTTTCCTTGCTGGGGGGACTTGCACTGTTTCTGTACGGAATGCATATGATGAGCAACGGCCTGGAAGCTGCTGCCGGAAACAGAATGAAGTCGATTTTGGAGAAGCTGACTTCCAACCGTATTAAAGGAGTTCTGGTTGGAGCTGTGATCACAGCCGTGATTCAGTCTTCTTCCGCAACCACAGTTATGCTGGTTGGATTTGTAAATTCCGGTCTGATGACATTAAGTCAGGCAGTCTGGGTAATCATGGGGGCAAATATCGGTACAACGATCACAGGTCAGTTGATCGCACTTGATATCGCTGCGATTGCGCCGGTTTTTGCAATCGGTGGTGTGGCAGCGATGATGTTTATTAAAAATGAAAAAGTACATCATATCAGTGGAATTTTTTCTGGTCTTGGAATCCTGTTTATGGGAATGGAGATGATGGGTGATGCAATGGTTCCGCTTCAGGATTCACAGACATTTATCAACTTTATGACAACAGTTGAGAATCCGCTGGTAGGTATTCTGATCGGTGCGATTTTTACGGCGATCATTCAGTCATCATCTGCATCTGTCGGAATCCTGCAGGCGCTTGCGGCAACTGGAATGGTGCCGCTCTCCAGCGCAGTATACATTTTGTTTGGACAGAACATCGGTACCTGTATTACTGCAGTTTTAGCATCGATTGGAATGAAAGTCAATGCAAAGCGTACAACCGTGATCCATCTGATGTTCAATATTTTCGGATCGATCCTGTTTACGGTCATCTGTATGACAACTCCGTTTGTCTCCTGGATGGAAGCACTCACACCTGGAAATCCGGTGGCACAGATTGCCAATGTGCATACAACATTTAATATTGTAACAACATTGATCCTGCTTCCATTTGGCAATGTCATGGCAAGAATCGCAACCCAGATCCTGCCGGACAGCAAGAAAGAAGACGATGGAGATTACAGACTCAAGTACATCACACGGTTTGAATCCAACTATGCGATCGGCTCCAGTGCGGTAGCACTTTCACAGGTTCGGGATGAAATCGAGAGAATGCGCGATATGGTATCGAAGAATATTGCAAAAGCATATGATGTTCTGATTCAGTATAATGAAAAAGATATGGAGAAGATTTCAGAAAGAGAGACCTATATCGATTATTTAAACCGTGAGATTTCAGAGTATATCGTATCTCTGATCTCCAATGAGAAATCGACAGAGGATTCCAAGATCATTAATGGATATTATGCCGTGATCGGCAACTTGGAGCGTATCGGGGATCATGCCATGAATCTGGCGGGATATGCAAAAGATCTCAAAGAGTGGAATCTGTCATTTTCTGATGTAGCATTGGAAGAAATCGAAGAGATGAAAAAACAGTGTCTGACAGCGCTTGATATCGTGAAAAATGAAGAGGGCAGCGATATGACGCAGGTTCTTTTTGAAGCCAGTGCGGCAGAGCAGAAGATCGATGATCTGAGAGATAAGTACTTTAAGAAACAGATGCAGCGTATGAAAAAAGGAAAATGTAAACCTCAGAGCGGAATCATTTTTACAGAGATGCTGACAGATTTTGAAAGAATGGGAGACCATGTGAAAAATATCGCACAGCAGTATAAGCAGATGAGCGAATAAAAATAGAAAACCCTTCATTTACAAATTTTATTTTCAAGCGGGAAAAGGATTGTAAATGAGGGGTTTTGCCTTTTAAATATCTTCTGGAAGAGGTACGGAAATGGTATGATAGTAATGTGTAATAATTGTAATGAGAAGGGATGCTTATAAAAAATGCAGATAGAGCAAAATGGGATAAATCAAGAAACGGTAAATAGAATGGAATTATACAGAAGGATTCTTCTCCAGAATGGTTTTTCCGAACCGATATGTCAAAAAGAGCGGTCATTGCACTGGATGTTTTATAAAGAAACAACAGGGAATAGCGCATTTGTTGTGAATTTGACAGGATACAATGACAGAGTGGAGGTTGTTTATGGATTTGCTTCTACGGCTTTTACTTTCGTAAAGGGAGATGAAGAGTCTCTTGTTCGATGGGGAATTGCTGATGAGGATATTAATTTACGGCAAAAAAGTAGTATTTTCCATCATGCGGAGGAAAGGGATACGGGTATTCTTGTGAAGGAGATGTATGACAGGTATAGAAATCTGGAAAAAGAAGCATTGCTTAGAATTGTAAGAATAAAACGAAAAAAGTGGATTGACAAAATTGCAGAAAAATTGAAACCGTTGGGATTTAAGAAGAAAGCGAACACTTGGAAAAGAGTCTTAGAAGATGGATATTATTTGATGTTTCATGCACAAAAATCGTCTTTTTCAGACGAATATTATTTTAATGTGTATATTGGGAAGGAGAACACAGATTTTTATGGTGACTGTTATTATAATAGAATAGTTACGGATTGTCCATTAGACTGGCAAACTATTGCAGATGATGAAATGATAAAATTTTTAGAGAATGATGTTGTTAGTCAGCTGATGCATATCATTGACACACCGCTACATGAGTTGGGAAAAGAGACAATGATAGGGGAACATTGTGAGTGTGACAGACAACAATGTGTTGCCTGCTGGATACAGAAAAAAAGCTGATACCAATGGAACGATGGACATAAAACGCTTTTCGGACTCATACAGTGTATTAGCTGTAAATGAGCCGGGAGGAGAGCGTATATGGAAAAGAAAGCAAATGTTGAAAATTCAATGCAGAAAAAAGGACTTTGGATTTTAAAATCCCTGTTGTGTGCATACCTTGTAACAGGTGTGCTCCTTTTGATTTTGACAGTACTGCTTTACAAATGTGGACTGGAGGAAAAACATGTTTCAGCAGGGATTTTGACCGTGTATATTTTGTCTACACTGGCAGGTGGTTTTGTAGCAGGGAAAATGGCAAGGGTCAGGAAATTTGTCTGGGGGCTTGGAATCGGTGTGCTGTATTTTCTGCTTCTTGTATTGATTTCCTTTGGTATTTACCACAGCATTCAGGAGCCGTTTCCTCAGCTTTTGATCGTGTGTATTCTTTGCACAGGAGGTGGAATGATCGGCGGTATGATTTCGTGAGGAAGTAAACGTACAGAGAGAACGATAGAAAATCTCTTGTAGTTACTCTTTTCGGAAAAAATACATCCCTCATGAATTCTTATAAAACTGGTAAAATAACTCATAATTTCTAAAAAATGAGCGATACTAATAGCAGATTGTTATCGATAAAAACCAGATATAAGGAGAAGATAAGATGAAAGCGACAGGAATTGTACGAAGAATTGATGACCTTGGCAGGGTGGTGATTACCAAAAGAAATTCGAAGGACACTTCGTATTCGGGAAGGAGATCCACTGGAAATTTTTACCGAGAGAGAAGGCAGTGTGATTTTAAGAAAGTATTCTCCGATCGGAGAAATCGGTGCTGTTGCCGGACTGTACGCAGAAAGCCTTGCACATACCATGAACTGTATTGTGTGTCTTACTGATATGGATCAGATTGTAGCAGCATCGGGAAATGGGAGCAAGGAGCTGCTGAACCGTTATATCAGTAAAGAACTGGAGTATGCAATACAGGCTCGAAAGCAGATCCGTACAGAAAAAGGAAAGCGGACTATATTCCGATATTCGCCGGGGGTGAGGAATATTCTCAGGAAATTATTTGTCCGATTATCAGTGGCGGGGACGTGATGGGAACAGTGGTGTTTTTACACAAAGAAGAACACAAAAAATTCAGTGAAGTGGAAGAAAAAATGGCAGCTGTGGCAGCAGAATTTCTGGGCAGACAGATGGAACAGTAAAAAAATACTTTAAAAAGTGATCAGGATGTGTTATAATTCTAAGAAAACTAGATGCTTATGCATACACATTAGGAGGAATAGAAATGAAACATATCAAAACATTAAATACTCAGACATTGAATCATACAGTGAAAAAAGGTGGATGCGGAGAATGTCAGACATCTTGTCAGTCAGCATGTAAGACATCCTGTACAGTAGGAAATCAGGTTTGTGAACACAAAAAATAAGAAACTGAATATCAGACATGAGGGCAGCGGCCGTGGTCGCTGCCTTACGTGTGTTATGCAAAAATATAAAATTTAAATGAAAGAGGGGTAACTGTTGTGATTCATCAGTACCAGAATAATGGATATCATATTGTCCTGGATGTGAACAGCGGATCTGTGCATGTCGTGGACAAGATTGCGTATGATGTGATCGGCTGTCTGGAGGCCATGAACCCTGCCCATACGCCGGAAACGTTAAAAGAAGAGAAGACGGCAGAATATCTGCTCGAAAAGCTTGGCGATATTTATGCAGAAGAAGATTTGAGAGATCTTCTGGAGGCAGTGGCAGAGCTGACAGCGGCAGGTCAGTTGTTTACACAGGATGTTTATGAGAGCTATATCGGAGAGGTAAAAGAAAGAAAGACAGTTGTTAAGGCACTTTGCCTGCACATTGCACATGATTGTAATCTTGCCTGCAAATACTGCTTTGCGGAAGAGGGTGAGTATCATGGACGCCGTGCGCTGATGTCTTTGGAAGTCGGAAAGAAAGCGCTGGATTTCCTTGTGGCAAATTCAGGAAAGAGAAGAAATCTCGAGGTTGATTTCTTTGGCGGAGAGCCGTTGATGAACTGGCAGGTAGTGAAAGATCTGGTTGCCTATGGAAGAGAGCTGGAGAAAACAAACGACAAGCATTTCCGTTTACATTGACAACAAATGGGGTTCTGCTCAATGATGAAGTGCAGGAATTTGTCAATAAAGAGATGGACAATGTGGTGCTCAGTCTGGATGGAAGAAAAGAAGTCAACGACAGAATGCGTCCGTTTAGGAATGGAAAAGGAAGTTATGATCTGATCGTTCCGAAATTCCAAAAACTGGCAGAGAGCAGAAATCAGGAAAAGTATTATATACGAGGAACATTTACAAGAGAAAATCTGGACTTCTCAGAGGATGTCCTGCATTTTGCAGATCTGGGATTTGAGCAGATTTCGATTGAGCCTGTAGTCGGGGAAGATACAGATCCGTATGCGATCCAAAAAGAAGATCTTCCGAAGATTTTTGCAGAGTATGATAAGCTGGCAAAAATCATGGTGGACAGAGAACGGGAAGGCAGAGGGTTTACGTTCTTCCACTTTATGCTGGATTTAGAAGGCGGTCCTTGCGTGGCAAAACGTCTGTCAGGGTGTGGTTCCGGAACAGAATATCTGGCAGTTACGCCTTGGGGAGATCTGTATCCGTGTCATCAGTTCGTTGGTCAGGAAAAATTCCTGCTGGGAAATGTAGAGGAAGGGATTACAAAACCGGAGATTCCGGAAGAATTCAGAGGATGCAGTGTGTATTCCAAAGACAGCTGCAGAAACTGCTTTGCAAGATTTTACTGCAGCGGTGGATGTATGGCGAATTCTTATAAATTCCATCATACGATCAATGATACATACGAGGTAAGTTGTGAGATGGAGCGCAGGCGTGTGGAATGTGCGATTATGATCAAGGCGGCACTGGCGGATCAGGAGAGGACGGCAGATTATGAAGAAGAGTAAAGGGATTATCAGTCTGATTCTGACCGTGGTGCTGATTGCACTTCTTGGATTTACAACGGTGGTCGGATTCGGAAAAGGACAGACAGGGGCAGCAAAGAATATCAAGCTCGGACTTGACCTGGAAGGCGGAGTCAGTATTACCTATCAGGTAAAAGGGGATACTCCTTCCAAGGAGGATATGAGTGATACAATCTACAAGCTTCAGAAGCGTGTAGAACAGTACAGTACAGAAGCAACGGTTTATCAGGAAGGGGATAACCGGATCAGTATCGAAATCCCTGGTGTGACAGATGCGAATGAAATCTTAAGTGAGCTGGGGCAGCCGGGATCCCTGTATTTTATCAAAGAGAAGGACAGTGACGGAAATCCGAATTATGGACTGGATACCTCAGGACACTATGTGCTTGCAAAAAGTATGGATGAGTTAAAGGAAGAAGGATCTGTCGTTTTGACCGGAACAGATATCAAGAGTGCAAAGTCCGGTTCTTATCAGGATTCCACAACAGGAGCAAATGAAAATGTTGTTCAGCTTTCTATGACAAAGGAAGGTACTGAAAAGTTTGCAGAGGCAACGAAAGCGGCAAAGGAAGCGGAAGAGACGATTGCGATCTATTATGATGGTGAATTGATCAGTGTCCCAAGAGTAAATGCAGAAATTACAGATGGTCAGGCAATCATTGAAGGATCCATGGAATATGAAGAGGCAGAGCAGCTGGCTTCTACGATCCGTATCGGTGGCCTGAGTGTAGAATTGGAAGAAATCCGTTCTAATGTAGTTGGAGCGCAGCTTGGTGAAGAAGCAATCAGTACCAGTCTGATGGCAGGTGCGATCGGACTTGCGATTGTATTTGTATTTATGTGCATGGTATATCTGCTGCCGGGACTTGCATCCAGTCTTGCACTGGTAATCTACACTGGATTGATCCTGGTGTTGCTCAATGCATTTGATATCACACTGACGTTGCCGGGTATCGCGGGTATCATTCTTGGTATCGGTATGGCGGTCGATGCGAATGTAATTATCTTTGCGCGTGTAAAAGAGGAGCTGACGGCTGGAAAATCTGTAAAATCTGCGCTTAATGCAGGTTTTCATAAAGCGATGTCTGCGATTTTAGATGGAAATATTACAACACTGATCGCGGCAGCAGTGCTCTGGCTGAAAGGAAGTGGTACAGTCAAAGGATTTGCACAGACACTGGCACTTGGTATTGTCGTATCCATGTTTACTGCACTTGTGATCACCCGGATGATCGTGTATGCGTTCTATGCAGTTGGAATTCGTAATACAAAGCTTTACGGACGGATTAAAGAAGAGCGTGCGCCGATTGATTTCCTTGGAAAACGTAAGATTTTCTTTGCGGTATCGGTCGCAGTGATCCTGATTGGATTTGTGTTTATGGGAGTGAATGCAGGAACAGGAAAAGGCGCCCTCAATTACAGTCTGGAATTTAAGGGTGGTACATCTACAAATGTAACATTTGACAAAGCATATACGTTGAAAGAGATTGATGAAACAATGATTCCGGATCTGGAGAAGGTGACAGATGATCCAAACATCCAGGTACAGACCGTTGCAAACAGTAATCAGGTCATTTTCAAGACACAGACGCTGGATCTGGAAAAACGAGAAGCATTTGCGAAATATATGGCAGATAAATTCGGAGTAGAAGAAAAGGATATTACGACTGAAAACATCAGTTCTACCGTAAGCTCCGAGATGCGTGTGGATGCGATCATTGCGGTTGCCATTGCGACAGTCTTTATGCTGCTTTATATCTGGCTGCGGTTTAAAGATATTCGGTTTGCGACAAGTGCAGTAGTTGCACTGATTCATGATGTACTGGTGGTGCTTGCTTTCTATGTGATCGCAAGAATTTCAGTAGGAAATACATTTATTGCATGTATGCTGACGATCGTTGGATATTCTATCAATGCAACAATCGTAATCTTTGACAGAATCCGTGAGGAGATGAAGACAAAGAAACGTACAGAAGAGCTGGATACGCTGGTAAACAGATGTATCACAAGAACTCTGACAAGAAGTATTTATACCTCTCTGACAACATTTGTCATGGTGGCAGTTCTGTTTGTTATGGGAGTAAGCTCCATCAAAGAATTTGCACTTCCTTTGATGGTAGGTATTATCTGCGGAGCATATTCTTCTGTATGTATTACAGGTGCGCTGTGGTATGTGATGAAGACTAAAATCGTGAAGAAAGCAGAATCTGCGAAAGCTGGAACATCGAAAAAGAAAAATAACAAAAAATAGTGAAAGAGACTCTTGAAACATGTGAAAAATTACCACCTGGTTCAAGAGTCTTTTTGGGATTGTGGTAAAAATGATTAAAAAATTACAGAAAAGTGGAAAAATTTAACCTAAAATTGGAAAATAGTAAATTGATAAAACGGATTTGAACATGTATAATGCGTACATATCTGATAAAAATGGTATGTCAGAAAGGAGAAAAAAGGTGAAGAAAAAGGCTTTGTACAAAAAGTGGATGTCAATGCTGCTTGCAGGAGTAGTGACAACGACCGGGTTCATGGGGGGAACGGTAACACTAAGAGCAGCAGAAACAACGAATTGGGTTGGAGATGAAGGACTGAGCGGAACAGCGGACGCTCCAGAACCGGACAAGGTAGTGCCGGATGCGAATCAGTTCCGGTATCAGAAAGAAGAGTTGGCGGCATTCTGTCATTTTGGACCGAATACATTCAATGAGATTGAATGGGGTGAGCACTACGGAAATAAAGCACCAAGCGAGATCTTTACATTAAAAAATGATTTTGATGCAGAAACTTTAGTAAAGACTTTGAAGGATGCCGGATTTAAAAAGCTGATCGTAACAGCAAAGCATCATGATGGATTCTGTATTTGGGATAGTAAATATACAGAGTATGATGTAGCAGCGTCTGGATATAAAGATAAAAATGGAGAATCAGATATTCTGGCAGAGATATCCAAAGCATGTACAGATCAGAATATGGATATGGGATTATATCTGTCTCCGTGGGATATTCATGAACCGAGTTATGGCTACAAAGATGAGAATGGGCAGCCGACAACACCAGAAAATGATAAAAAGGATTATAATGAGTTTTATAACAACCAACTGGAAGAGATTCTTGGGAATCCAAAGTATGGAAATAACGGGAAGTTTGTAGAAGTTTGGATGGATGGAGCCAAAGGAAGTGGAGCCAATGCGCAAGAGTATAATTTCCAAAAATGGTTTGATACAATTCAGAAATACGAAGGTAAAGGTGTAGACGGACGAGATGCAGACTGTATGCTATTTGGGGCAGAAGCATACACTACGGTTCGTTGGATTGGAAATGAGTTGGGAATCGCTGGAAAAGATACATGGTCAAAGTCGAAAGTAGATAAAAATGCAAATACGATTAACAGCAATAAGCAGGGAAATGCGACAGTTGGTTTGAAGATGGAAACCAGTGGACCGTTCCGGAAGCAGATGCTCGTATTACTTCTGGTTGGTTCTGGGGAACACAGAAAAACACTCCAAAAACGATGGAAGAACTGAGCGATATGTATTTCAATTCTGTCGGACATAATGCAACATTACTGTTGAATGTGCCACCAAATAATCAGGGAACAGTAGATGAAGCGATTCTGAAACGTGTAGAAGAGTTTGGTAAGAATGTCAAAGAATCATTTGATGAAAACCTGGCAAAAGCAGAGGGGGCATCTGTAAAGGTATCTTCTGTCAGAGGGAATGCTCAAACCTACAAACCAAGCAATATGATTGATGAGAATGACGATACATATTGGACGACAGATGATGGAACAAAGTCAGGTGAAATTTTAATAGACTTAGGAAAAGAAACGAAGTTTGATGTTGTATCAGTTGAGGAGGCAATTCAGAACGGTCAGAGAATCAATAATTACAAGGTAGAGTATCGCAATGGAGACAGTGGTGCATGGACTCTGTTGGAAGAAGGAAAAACTATTGGTGCGAAACGCCTTTGTAGAACAAGCGAGACAACAGCGCGTCAGATTAAAATCACAGTAGGGACAACAGATGGAAAGGTTCCAATGATTAGTGAAGTTGGAGTGTATAAAACTACAGAAGGTATGGAAAAAGCCAATCCGATTCCAAAGGGTATGGAAGTGATTGATGTAACAGATAAAAATGTGGAAGATGGAAAAGGATTTACTTTTAAGGGAACATGGCATGATGAAAATCAACCACAATACATCAATGGTACAAATACATGGGCAAATAAAGATGCAGAATTTGAATTGAAATTCCATGGAACGAAAGCATATCTCTTTGGAACAGTGGATCCAGGACATGGAACAGTTGAAATTACAGTGGATGATGGTAAACCAGTTACGGTTGATACAAAAGCATCAAAACGTGCTGTTGGACAAAAATGGTTTGAGACACCTGATCTGGAAGATGGAGATCATACGATTAAATTAAAGGTTACAGGAAAAGCCGCTGGAATTGAGGCTGCAGCTGTTATCAACAATGGCGGAAAAGGTATGATCGAGCTGGAGTCTGATTCATATACGATGAATGAAGATCAAACAAAATCTTTAAAGGTAAAACGTGTTGGTGGAACAAAAGGTAAAATAACAGCAAAATTACAGCCAAATCCGGGGACAGCAATTCAGGATGATTATGATACGACATTGATTCCGGAAATTGTGTTAGAGGAAGGTCAGACAGAAACAACTGCAGACGTTAAAACAAGACGTAATAAGAACAAAACAGGTGATCAGTATTTCACAGCTGAAATTACAGATGTGAGCGAAGGAGCAATCCTTGGATTTAACAAAAAGGCAAAAATTAACATCAAAGATATGGAGAGCAGCGAAGGCTCATTGGCTGCACTTGTAAAGGAATGTGAATCGTATAAGAAAGACTGGTTTACTTCTGGATGGGATGAATTTGATTCAGCTCTGAAACAGGCAAAGATTGTTTTAGAAGATAAAAATGCAACTCCGGAAAAGAGAAATGAAGCAGAAACAGCTCTGAAAAAAGCGAAAGATGGATTAGTAAAACGTGAAAAATACACAGCAGAAGATCCGTTTGTATTCCCATGGAGAGAAAAAGCCAATGCAACATTGGAAGCTGAATTTGCGGAATTACATAACACTGGTGCAGCAGACGAAAAATGGAAGTTGTCAGTATCAGATGGTGACTGGGCAAGTAATAAGAAATTTATCAATTGCTTGAATGGAGATGATACGATTGCAATTCCGTATAAGGTAGAAAAACCAGGGACATATCATGTTAAACTGACTTATAGAAGCGGATCTGCAGACAATAGTTTGGCATGGAAAGATGATGCGGGAAATATCAAAGCCGGATCTGTTGTAGCAGGAAATACAAATGCGAATGAAACCAAAACAGTAGATTTTGATATTGTGGCAACAAAAGCAGGATCAGGTATTTTGACATTAGAAGGAGACACAAAAGATGCTCCACAGCTCGATATGTTTGAAATCACACCTGGGGATGATATTCAGAGAGCAGAGTTTACTGTGAATGCTTCCGTAGAAGGAGACGGTGGTACAATTACACCAGATGGAGCTACAACAGTTACAGAAGGAAATGATGTTACATTCAAGATCACACCAGACAAGACACATAAGGTAGCGGATGTTCTGGTAAATGGTGAATCTGTAGGAGCTGTCACATCTTATACATTAAAAGATGTGAAGGAAAATGCAACGGTTGTTGCTAAATTTGCTCCGGCAGCATATACAGAAGAAAACCGTTTCAATTTCCCGACAGAAGTAAATGGAACAGCAATCACAGCAGAGGCAGAGCATTTTGCATTAAAGAATGTAGGAACAGGTGAAGCATGGCCATTACAGGTGTCTGCAGCCGATTGGGCAAGCAATGGATACTTTGTAAATGCAATGAATAGTGGTGATCAGATTACTTTACACTATCATGCAGAAAAACCGGGGAATATAAAGCAACTGTACAGTTCCGTAGCGGTGATACAAATAATGGATTGACTTGGTCTGAGGCTGATAATAAAATTGCGGCTCAGACAGAAGTTATGAAAATAGGAGCTGGAGATCAGGCAAAAGCAACACACACACAAGATATCGAGTTTGTAGTAAATGAAGCAGGTGATGGAACACTGGTATTTACAGCACCAGAAAAGAATGCGCCACAGCTTGATAAATTTGACATTACTCTGGTAGAAGAAAAAGCGCCAGTTGTAGTGAACAAAGATGCATTGAAAGCAGCAATCGATGCAGCCAAAGAAGCGCTGAAAGAAGAGGACAAGTATACAGAAGAGTCCGTGAAAGCGCTGAAAGATGCAGTAGCAGAAGCAGAAAAAGTAGCAGCAGATGAAAACGCAACACAGGAAAGTGTAGATGCAGCTACAAAAGCAGTAGAAGAAGCAACAAAAGGTCTGGCAGAAAAACCGGCTGTACCAGAAGCAGATAAGACAGCCCTGAAAGCAGTTCTTGCAGATGCGGCTCAGAAACTTGCGGGAGCAGATGCTTACACAGAAGAATCTGTAAAAAGCGCTGAAAGACGCAGTAGATCTTGCGCAGAATGTATTTGATAATTCGGATGCGAGCCAGACAGAGGTTGATGCAGCTGTGACAGCTGTACGAGATGCAATTGAAAAATTGCAGGAAAAACCACCGGTACAGAAAGAATTTACGATCACAGCAGTTGCACATGGCGGTGGAACCATTGATCCAAGCGGTGCAGTGAAAGTAGAAGAAGGAAAAGATCAGGTATTTACAATCCAACCATATGAAGGATTTGAAGTAAAAGAAGTATTTGTAAATGGAGAATCCGTTGGAGCTGTTACAGAGTACAAATTTGAGGCAGTTCGTGCAGATGCAAGCATTGAAGTATTCTTCGCAGAAAAAGAAGCAGTACAGGCTGACAAGACAAAACTCAACGAGTCCATTGCAGCAGCAGAAGAACTTCTGAAACATGCAGAGGACTATGTTCCGGAAGATGTTCAGAATCTGATGGAAGTACTGGATGCAGCGAAAGCGGTAGCAGCAGATCCGGCAGCGACACAGGAAACAGTAGATGCGGCACAGAATGCACTGGATGCAGCAATGAATATTGCACCGATCCAGAAAGAGTTTGCAATTATGGCAGCAGCAGGAGAGGGCGGAAGCATCACTCCATGCGGTACTGTAAAAGTAGAACGCGGTATGAGCCAGACATTTGTGATCCAGCCGGAAGAAGGATATGTGATCAGTGATGTACTGGTAAATGGACAGTCTGTTGGTGCAGTGGCAGAGTATACATTCTGTGATGTCAATGCAGATGCCAATATTACAGCACTCTTCCAGAAAGCAGCTGTTTCTACAGATAAATCACAGCTTACAGCTGTTATAAAAGAAGCAGAGGAACGTCTGGAGCAGGCAGATAAGTACACAGAAGAGACTGTAAAAGCGCTTCAGAAAGAAGTGGAGGCGGCGCAGTTTATTCTTGCAGACAAAGAGGCATCTCAGGCAGACATTGATACAGCAGTACAGAAAGTAAGAACTGCGATCGATGCACTGGAGGAAAAAACGCAGACTGAAAAACCAGAAAATCCAGACAATAATAAACCGGATAACAACAAACCGGGAAATGGAAACAATGGCGGACAAAACAATAACGGAAACAGCAATCAGTCTACAACACAGAAACCGTCAACTGGTACTCCAAACAAAGCAGTGAAGACAGGAGATGCCACTCCGATTGCCGGAGCAGTATCCGGAACTTCTTGCAGGAGGAGCAGCACTTCTGGCATTC
>ENA-OQIF01000259-OQIF01000259.1-human-gut-metagenome-genome-assembly--contig:-NODE-259-length-25320-cov-7.218116_pt1 | contig 25320 bp, 25 predicted proteins | sample MGYA00242574_ERZ504738 | MGnify/ENA primary metagenome ERZ504738 (study PRJEB26092, sample SAMD00036437) | human gut metagenome | host: Homo sapiens | study: EMG produced TPA metagenomics assembly of...
CTGGGGCTCTATGACCATTTGAGCGAGTATGAAAATCTGGACGAGCTTAATCATCTGGCCTGCCTGCTTTCCGAGCTTACCTCATCGGAGCTGGAAACACTGGAGGCCGTCCTCGACAGCGGCGATCACTGTTCTTCGGTGCGGGACATCATCAATCTGACACAAAATCTGGACTGTTACGGCTTTTACCCCGGCGTATCCGATGAGGAAACGCTGGGGCGTATTTATGTGGACGATCTGGAAATGTTGGATGTGCCGGATCAGGTAAAACCGTATTTCGATTATGAGGCGTATGGCCGGGATGCCTGCATCCACGAAAACGGCCATTTTGCCCCGGGCGGCTATGTTGTCAAAGAAAGCGATCATTTCGTGGAAGTGTATCACGGCTTGCAGGATATTCCCAAGGAGCATAAGGTATTCTCTTTCCCGAAGCTCTCTATCCGGGAGCAAATGGCCGCTTATCAGGAAATCATAGACGGTTCTTCTTTGGAGGGCTACCGTCAAATGCAGAAAAAAGACCGTGGGGATCGGTGATGGCACTTCGAGACAAATTGTCCCAAGGAAGGAGGTGGTGTAACTGATTGATGAAGATATTTCCCGGCGCACGATAGCCATATCCGTAAAAACAACCAAGCTGACGGCGCGGGGACTGGCGTATGTGCTGGGCATGGTGGGCCGGAAGATCCGCAAGGCATACCGTGGGCGGCAAGTACCACATGGCAAACAAAGTGTGCGAAAGCTCATGGCCCACGGCACAGCCACAAACAGCATTGAGCTATCCGGGGATGCCAAGTCCTTTGACCGCGTGGCCCGGAAATGGAATGTGGACTATGCGTTCTATAAAACCGGGCCGGACAAATACCTGCTGTTTTTCAAGGCTGGACAGGCAGACGCGATGACCGCCTGCTTTTCCGAGTACTCCCGGAAGGTGTTAAGCAAAGCAAAATCGAACCGAGTTCCCATCCGAGAACAACTGCAACAGGCGGCGGATCAGCTTTCCAAAGAAAAGCCGAAACAAAAAGAACGTGCAAAGGAGGTTGCCCATGAGGACAGATAAGATCAGAAAATATCTCATTCCAAACATTCCCTATCTGTTCATCCTGTGGGCGTTCCTCAAGCTGGGAACGGCCTACCGGCTGGCGGAGGGTAACGATTTTGCACATAAGCTCATCGGGCTGGGCCAGACGATTGGCCCGGCCTTTGCTGACTTTGCACCCGATCTTGCTCCGCTGGATTGGCTTGTCGGTATTGTAGGCGCAGTTGGTTTCCGGCTGCTGATCTATTTCAAAAGCAAGAACGCTAAGAAGTTTCGGCGGGATGCAGAATACGGCAGCGCCCGGTGGGGAACGGAAAAAGACATCAAACCGTTTGTCGATCCGAAGTTTGAAAACAACGTGATTTTGACCGGGACGGAGTTTCTCACGATGAATACCCGCCCGAAAATTCCCGCAAATGCCCGAAATCTGAATTGCTGTATTATCGGCTCGTCCGGCTCCGGCAAAACCCGCTTCTGGCTCACGCCCCAGCTTTTACAGGCTCATTCCTCTTATGTGGTGGTCGATCCGAAAGGAGGTGTGCTGGGACAGGTCGGGGGTTTCCTGCAAAAACGCGGGTACAAAATCAAGGTATTCAACAGCATAGATTTTTCAAAATCCATGCACTATAACCCGCTGGCGTATATCCGCAACGAGGCCGATATTCTGAAATTCGTGGATGCTCTGATTTCCAACACCAAGGGCGAAGGCAAGGAAGGCGATCCATTCTGGACAAAATCGGAAACGCTTTTGTACTGCGCCCTGATTGCCTACATCATTTTCGAGGGGCCTGCCGAGGATCGGAACATGAATACCCTTGTGGATATGATTTCCGGCATGGAGGTCAAGGAGGATGACGAGGATTTTATGAACGCGGTGGACTATATGTTTGCCGGGCTCGAAAAGCGTAAGCCGGATTGCTTCGCGGTCAAACAGTATAAAAAGTACAAATTGGCCAGCGGCAAGACGGCAAAAAGCATTTTGATTTCCTGCGGTGCGCGACTGGCTCCCTTTGACATCCCGCAGCTTCGTGAAGTCATGGCCTATGACGAATTGGAGCTTGACCGCATCGGAGATCGGAAAACGGCGGTATTCTTCATCATTTCCGATACCACGCAGACCTACAACTTTTTAGTGGCACTTGCATTTTCGCAGATGTTCAACCTCCTGTGTGAACGGGCGGACAATGTTCACGGTGGCAGGCTGCCCCATCATGTACGGGTGCTGTGGGACGAGGCAGCCAACACGGGACAGGTGCCCCAGCTCGAAAAGCTGGTCGCGGTTATCCGCTCCCGCGAGGTGAGTCTTTGCCTGCTGTATCAGCAGTTGGCACAGTGCAAGGCCATTTACGATAAACACGCCGAGACAATCCTCGGCAACATGGACAGCGTGGTGTTCCTCGGTGGCCGCGAAGCCAGCACTATCAAGGAAATCTCCGAGAACTGGCTGGGAAAAGCCACAATCAGTATGCAGACCGACAGCCGCTCCCGTGGCCAGTCGGAAAGCTACAGCCAAAACACCCAGCGGCTGGGCCGGGAACTGATGACCCCAGCCGAACTTGCAACCATGCCGGGAGATAAATGTATTTTGCAGCTTCGGGGCCTGCCCCCGTTCTTCTCTCCCAAGTATGATCTGAAACGGCATCCGAACTACCGCTATACGGCGGAGGCCGATAAACAGAAAAACGCTTTTGACCTCGACAGGCTCATTAACCGCCGCAGGCGGCCCGGTCTGAACGAGGCGTGTACGATGTATGAGGTGACTGTGCCGGACGATGCACTCACGGAAGAGGACGAGGACATCCTCAACTATGATGACATCGACGATCCAGACGCCTTTGCATAAATGCTTCGAGACAAAGTGTCCCGAAGTTTGTAACCTGCCGCCTGCATGGGCGGCTTTTTTGTTACCGGAAAAATCCCGGAGAAATGGAGGCTTATATGGCATTTTTCTCATCTGCAATCGACACTTTACAGACCCTCGTTATCGCTCTCGGCGCTGGCCTTGGCGTATGGGGTGTGGTCAATCTGCTGGAGGGCTACGGCTCGGATAACCCGGGCTCCAAGTCCCAGGGCATGAAGCAGCTCATGGCGGGTGGCGGCATCATCGTCATTGGCACTACACTGATCCCTCTGCTGTCTGGCCTGTTTTAAGGTAGGCGCTTATGGATTTTCTCACCGACTGGCTCACAAACTGGCTCAAAGAGCTTCTGATTGGCGGGATCATGGGAAACCTCGAAGGTCTTTTTGATACCGTCAATGCCCAAGTCGGAGAGATTGCGGCACAGGTAGGGACTACCCCGGCGGCGTGGCACGCCGGGGTTTTCTCCCTGATCCGACAGCTTTCCGAAACGGTGATCCTGCCGATTGCCGGAATGGTGCTGACCTTTGTTGCCACTTATGAGCTCATACAGATGCTTTTGGAAAAAACAATATGCACGAGGTTGACGTTGCGAACCTCTATAAATGGATGTTCAAAACGGCCTGTGCAATCCTGATCCTGTCAAATACATTCAATATCGTCATGGCTGTGTTCGATGTGTCACAGAGCGTTATCGCACAGGCAGGCGGGCTCATTCAAGGCTCTACCGATGTTTCAGCGGATATGCTTGCCGAACTGGAAACCTCGCTGGAGGCGATGGACTTGGGGCCGCTTTTGGGGCTTTGGCTGCAGTCTGCGCTCATTGGATTTACGATGAAGGCGATGGGGATTATCATTTTCGTTTTGGTGTATGGCAGGATGCTGGAAATCTATCTGCTGACCAGTCTGGCACCCATCCCCGTTGCTACGCTTTCCAACCGGGAGCTTGGCAGCACCGGGCAAAACTACATCAAGTCCCTGTTTGCCGTGGGCTTTCAAGGGCTGCTGATCCTTGTATGTGTTGCAATTTACGCGGTGCTCATTCAAGGCATCGCAACAAGCGGCGATCACATCGGGGCGATTTGGGGAACTGTGGGCTACACGGTTTTGCTTTGCTTCATGCTCTTTAAGACCGGGAGCATTGCCCAGCGTATCTTTGGGGCTCACTAACAGGAGGAGGTGCTTATGCCGAGAAGATACGGGGCGGATGGAACGCGCTTATGGAATGGAAAAACGCCGGAGGAGTTTACTGAGGCGGACGCTTACCGCTTTATGGCGGAAACGGAGGCCGTCCTGCAAAGAAAAGAGCTGATGGACGATCCCGCCCAGCCTGCTCCGGCAAGCGGAAAGGAGGAATTTTATCTGAGTAAGAAGGACGATGTATTGCTGACCCCGGAGCAGATTGCTGCGGAGGAACGGCGCTGGCTGTTTGATGCTCCCATCGCGGAGCTTGCAGAAGTCAAGGGCGTTAGCATTGATGAGGCAGTAAAAATGCGGACAGATGCTGTCTTGCAGGAGGCGGTTGTTCCGATCACGGTATCTATCCGCCCGATTGAGCCGCAGGGAAAACTGATTGGCTTCGCCAGCGTCAATTTTGGCGGTGTGGTCATCGACGATTTTAAGGTTGTGGACGGAAAAACGGAATTTTCCTCGGTGCTCCCTCTAAACCCGATCCTGCCAGCCGGACGGGATACCGGGCTACGGTTCGGATTCCTGACCGTGCCACACAGGAACGGATCAATGCAGCTGGTGTGGAGGCGTATCATGCGGCGGTGGAACAGCTTGTTACACGGGCCCAGGCGGTACGGCCTGCCCCGATCAAGGAGCAGATGGCCGAGGCCGCAAAGCAGGCAGGAAAAGAAAACGCCGCCCGGCCTGCGCCTGCCAAGGCAAAGGAGGCCCGCAATGACCGATAGCCGCACTTTGGGACAAAGTGTCCCGAAGGAGGGCTTGTTTCTCATGGACGGCATCGAGGGCTTGCGTTCTTTGCCAAAACATAGCGTGGATATGCTGCTGACTGATCCGCCCTACGGCACAACCCGGAATTATTGGGATGTGCCCCTGCCGCTCCCGGAGCTGTGGGAGGCGGTGAAATGGGCGGTCAAGCCGAATGGCGCAGTGCTGTTTTTCGCACAGTGCCCCTTTGACAAGGTGCTGGGCGCATCCAACCTCGCCATGCTCCGCTATGAGTGGGTTTGGTACAAGGAGCGCGGAACGGGCTTCCTCAATGCAAACCGGGCTCCACTGAAAAAGTCCGAGAATATCTTGGTATTTTATCAGAAGTCCCCGGTCTACAATCCTCAGTTTACTTATGGCAAGCCCTATACCCGCGTACATTCCCGAAGCGGTACAAGCTCTAACTATGGGAAATTTGAACGGCAGGGATCGGAGTCCAACGATGGCCGCCGCTATCCCGGAAATGTACTATTTGTGCCTACGGTGTCCGGCGGCATCCATCCCACGCAGAAACCCGTGGAGCTCTGCGAGTATCTGATCCGCACCTATACCCACCCCGGCGAACTGGTTGCGGACATTTGCGCGGGCTCCGGCACAACCGCGATTGCAGCTATCAACACAGAACGCCGTTTTGTATGCTTTGAAACGGCTCCGGCCTTTTATGCCGCTGCCAGTGAACGTATCCGTGCGACGCAGGCGGCAAAAAGCTCTGGCGAGAAAGGAGTGTAATTATCCAGCAGTATTCTATCATTTACGCCGATCCCCCTTGGCGCTACTCGGCTAAGAAAGTACAGGGCGCGGCGGAAAATCATTATCCCACTATGAGCATTGAGAATTTATGTGCGTTGCCTGTGGCTGATCTTGCAGCCCCGGACAGCGCACTCTTTTTATGGGCCACTTTCCCGCAGCTCCCGGAGGCGCTCCGGTTGATCGAGGCTTGGGGCTTCACCTATAAAAGCGTTGCTTTCGTTTGGCTGAAAAAGAACAAGAAAGCGGATAGCTGGTTTTACGGCCTTGGCTTCTGGACAAGGGGCAACGCGGAAATCTGCCTGCTGGCAACCAAGGGCCACCCGAAGCGGCAGGCCGCCAACATTCATCAATTCATCATTTCTCCGATTGAGGCCCACAGCAAAAAGCCGGACGAGGCCCGCGACAAGATTCTTTCCCTGATGGGAGATCTGCCCCGCGTGGAGCTCTTTGCCAGGCAGACCCCGCCCGGCTGGGCTGTATGGGGAAATGAAGTAACACCAACCATCCCGGACTTTGGGACACATTGTCCCGAAGTACAGAAAGGAGTGTGATCTATGCCCTATGTAAACGTACCAAACGATTTATCCAAAATCAAAACAAAGATGGCTTTCAACCTCACCAAACGCCAGCTTGTCTGCTTCGGCAGCGCTGGCGCGGTGGGGATTCCGGCCTATCTGCTGACCCGTGGCACCCTCGGCAATACCGGGGCGATGTTTCTCATGCTGGGAATTATGCTCCCGGCGTTCCTGCTGGCCATGTATGAAAAGGACGGCTTGCCCTTTGAAAAGGTTGTGCGGAATATCATCCGGGCCAAGTTTCTAAGGCCGGGGATCAGGGCCTACCGAACCGAAAACATTTATGCGCCCTTTGCCGGGCCGGGCGCTGGAAAGGAGGATGTGATTGAAAAACGCAAAGAAGAAAAACGGAGCCGCCGCCAAGGGTAAAGGCCGGGCGGCCCTGTCCGCCCAGCAGACGATCCCGTATCTGTCCATGCACCCGGACGGTGTGTGCAAGCTGCCGGGCGGGCTCTATACAAAAACCGTGGAATATGAGGACATCAATTACTCCGTGGCATCCACCGAGGATCAGACTGCCATATTCAGCGGATGGAGTTCATTTCTCAACTACTTTGACAGTTCGCTGCCGTTCCAGCTTTCCTTTATCAACCGTCGTTCCCATTCCCGCAGCCGCTATCAGGTCAATATCCCGAAAGCGGATGACAACTATAACAGCGTCCGGGATGAGTTTACCGGGATGCTGAAAAATCAGATTGCCAAAAGCAATAACGGCATTGAACGCTCAAAATACATCACCTTTGGCATACCCGCCGAGGGGATTGCGGAGGCACGGCCCCGTCTGGAGCGTGTGGAGGCCGATGTCATGGGAAACTTTAAGCGACTGGGCGTTCCCTCGGAGCCGATGGACGGGCGGGCCCGCCTTGCGCTGCTTCATAGCCAGATGCACCCGGGGAGCCGTGAGGCGTTCCGCTTTTCGTGGAAAGACATCCCGCAGACCGGGCTCGGCACAAAAGACTTTATTGCCCCGGACAGTCTCGACTTCCGCCAGTCCCGCACATTCCGCATCGGCCAGTATTGGGGCGCGGTGTCCTACTTACAGATTATGGCATCGGAGCTTTCGGATAAATTGTTGGCGGAAATCTTGGAGCTGGATGCGGAAATGACCGTGACCATGCACATTCAGACCGTGGATCAGCTCAAGGCAATTAAGACCATCAAGGGGAAAATCTCGGACATCGGAAAAATGAAAGTGGAGGAACAGAGAAAGGCTGTGCGCTCCGGCTATGACCCGGATATTCTTCCCCCTGACCTGATTACATTCAGCAAGGACGCAGCGGAACTTCTGGCTGATTTGCAATCCCGCAATGAGCGAATGTTTCTGCTGACCTTTACGGTGGTAAACCTTGCTCCTAACCGCCAGCGGCTGGAAAACGATGTGTTTACCGTGGGCGGTATCGCGCAGAAATACAACTGCGCTCTGCGCCGTCTGGACTGGCAACAGGAACAGGGCTTTGTTTCCTCGTTGGCCCTTGGTTACAACGAGGTAGAAATCCAGCGCGGTATGACCACCAGCTCCACAGCCATCTTTATTCCTTTTATGACAAGGGAGCTCCGCATGGCTGGGCAGGCCCTCTACTATGGCATGAACGCACTTTCTCACAATGTCATCATGGCTGACCGCAAAAAGCTGAAATCGGCAAACGGGATGTATTTGGGCTCTACGGGCTCCGGCAAGAGCTTTGCCGCAAAGCGCGAGCTCTTGAATGTGTTTCTCACCATTCCGCAGGATCGGATCATCGTGGTTGACCCGATGGGCGAATACGCTCCACTGGTGCGAAGGCTGGGCGGCCAGGTGATCGAGATTGCCCCGGACAGCCCGCACCACCTCAATCCGATGGATGTGGAGCTCAATATGGCCGCCGGAGAAAGCCCGCTTTCCATGAAGGCGGATTTTCTTTTGTCCCTATGCGAGCTTGTGGTCGGCGGCAAGGAAGGCTTGCAGCCCATTGAAAAGACGGTCATTGACCGCTGTGTGCGTTTGGTGTACCGGGAACAGGCGCTCGGACTGGAAACTGCAAAAACACCGCTGTTGCAGGATTTGTACGAAGAGCTCTTACTCCAGCCGGAGCCCGAAGCCCGGCGCGTGGCAACTGCCTTAGAGCTTTATTGCACAGGCTCCCTCAATCTCTTTAACCATCCTACCAACGTCAAGACGGACAGCCGTGTGGTGTGCATCGTTCTGAAAAACATGGGCGAAAACCTTAGAAAGATTGCAATGCACATCACAAATGAGTTTGTTTCGCAGGCAGTGGATCAGAACTTCCACGAGGGTGCGGCGACTTGGTGCTACTTTGACGAGTTTCATATCCTGCTCCGCGATCCGCTGACAGCCAGCTACTTTGTGGCAGTCTGGAAAATGCTGCGTAAAAAAGGATGTGTGCCGTCTGCTTTGACGCAGAACGTCAAAGACCTTTTGGCCAGCCGGGAAATCGAGAACATTCTGGACAACACGGATTTTATGATTCTGCTTTCGCAGGCGCAGAGTGACCGTACCATTCTGGCAAAACAGCTCGGTATTTCCGAGCATCAGCTTTCCTATATCACACACAGCAATTCCGGCGAGGGGCTGTTGTTCTATGGAAATGTGACCATTCCGTTTGTGGATCGGTTCCCTCGCGGAGAAATCTATGACCTGCTGACTACCCGCCCGGAGGATATGAAGAATGAAACGAAAAACGAATAAGACCAAGGAGGAGGCTTGGTCGCAGACCGCCCACGCCCCTGACGGGGAACAGCCCGGGCCGGAGGCTTCCGACACTTCGGGACAAAGTGTCCCGAAGTCCAAGTTCCGCAAAAAGAGCCAGCAGGAACAGGCTGCGGCGGCAAAGCTCCACATGGAGTCCCAAGGCGAAAAACTGGAACAGGCCCGGGAGAAGCTGGCAAAGCAAAAGCCGCCGAAAAAGCCCGGCCCGGTAAAACGCATAGGCCGTGTTGCCAGCGGTTCCGTTCACAGTTTCGTGCATGGCAAGATTTTTGAAGTGGAACAGGAAAATGTCGGCACGGAAGGCGCACACCGTTCTGAGCTTGTGGGAGAAACCGCGCTGCGGCACGGCTCTCGCTTTGTGCGCCGTAAAGTCCGGGAACATCCGGCAAAAGTGGTACGCAAGGCCGAGGCCCGCTATACCAAGTACACGGCGGACTACCATTTTCACACCGCCGCACAGGAGCACCCGGAGCTGACGAAAAATGCCCTTACCCGCTACTGGCAGAAGCAACGGCTCCGCAGGCAATACCGCAAGCAGGCAAAGGAGGCTGCAAAGCAGGGCGCGGCTGCGGCTGGGAAAACTGCCACAGCCACAGAACGCCTGACTGCCCGGGCAGTGGAATTTGTCAAAAGTCATCCTGCAGGTGCCGTGATTGCGGTGCTCTGTGTGTTACTCCTGTTTGCTATGCAGTCCTGTTCCTCTACCATGCTTATGCTGGGGAACGCTGGAGCCGGTGCATTAGGAGCCAGCACCTATCCTTGCGAGGATCGTGATATGCTGGCCGCCGAAGCCGCCTATTGTGCGCTGGAAGATGATTTGCAGCATTATCTGGACACCTATGAAAGCACCCATGACTATGACGAATACCACTTCGATCTGGACGAAATCGAACATGATCCCTATGTGCTGCTTTCTCTTTTGTGTGCGCTCCATGAGGGACAATGGACAATAGGCGAGGTACAGGGAACGCTGCAAATGCTCTTTGACCGCCAGTACATTTTGACCGAGGATGTGGTGGTGGAAACCCGGTATCGCACGGAAACCGACACATGGACGGACGAGGACGGCAACTCCCATACGGACACCTATCAGGTGCCTTACGATTATTACATCTGTACGGTCACGTTGGAGAACTTTGATTTATCCCATGTACCCGTGTATGTCATGGGCGAGGATCAGCTTTCCCGGTATGCCATCTATATGGCAACGCTGGGAAACCGCCCCGATCTGTTCCCGGATTCTCCCTATGTGAACAAGTACATTACCGGGAAACCCGGTGACTACGAAGTGCCCGGAGAATATCTGGACGATGAAACCTTTGCTGCGATGCTTGCTGAAGCGCAGAAATACATCGGCTATCCCTATGTGTGGGGCGGCAGTTCTCCCGCCACTTCCTTTGATTGCTCTGGCTACGTTTCGTGGGTTATCAATCACTCCGGCTGGAATGTGGGCAGGCTGGGAGCCCAGGGGCTCTATAACATCTGTACGCCGACCAGTTCTCCCAAACCCGGTGATCTGGTGTTCTTCAAAGGCACCTATGACACGCCGGGCGTGAGCCATTGCGGGATTTATGTCGGTGACGGGAAAATGCTGCATTGCGGAGATCCCATCGGCTACGCAAATTTGAATACAAGCTACTGGCAATCTCATTTTTACGCCTACGGGCGTTTACCGTGACAGGAGGTTTTGAAATGGCAACTACCAAAAGCATGAAAATTCAGGCCGAGATTGATAAGGTCAAGGCCAAAATCAGTGAACAGCAGGCCCGGCTCAAGGAGCTGGAGCAGAAAAAGCTGGAGGCGGAAAACAGCGAGATCGTGGACATCGTGCGCGGCATGAGCATTTCCCTTACGGAGCTCCCGCTGCTGTTTGAAAAGCTGAAGGACGGTGGCACTTTGGGACAAAGTGTCCCGAAGTCCGAAGAAGAAAAGAAGGAGGGAAACTGAATATGAAATACTTTCGTATGTTGGCGGCGGGGCTTTGCTCCGCCGTTCTTTTATGCGGCTTTGCAATCCCGGCCTATGCCTATTCGGACGGCGGGAATGAGGAATCGCCTGTTGTGGAAGAAACTCCGGCCCCGGAGCCAGCGCCTACCATTACCCCGGGCGAGGGCTTTTCGGAGGATGGAAACCTTGTGACCCGCGATCTGCTCTACGATGCCGCAACCAACAAACAGTTCATCACGGTGGAAACCAGCGGCGGCAACACCTTTTACATTGTCATTGACTATGACAAGCCTGTGGACGAGGACGGCGAACAGTATCACACCTACTTTTTGAACATGGTGGATGAAGCCGATCTGCTGGCGGCACTGGAGGCCGCTGGCGGAGAACTTCCGGCCTGCTCCTGCACAGAAAAATGTGCGCCCGGAGCCATCCATACGGATTGCGAGGTCTGCGCGGTCAATATGACCGAGTGTGCTGGCACAGCTCCCGAACCCGCTCCGGTGACGGAACCTGCGGAGGAGCCGGAACCCGAGCCCCAGCAGAAAAGTAATACCGGGACGCTTCTGCTGATTTTGGCTGTGGCTGTTCTGGGCAGCGGTGCAGGCTGGTACTTCAAAATTTACCGCCCGAAGCATGAAAAAGCTGCTGTACCCGAAGAGGATTACAGTGAGGAACTGGCTGATTATGACGATCCCGAGGACGATGGGCCGCCTTGGGACGAGGACGATACCGAAAGCGAGGATAATGAATGAGATTTACCAACAACCCCTATGAGGGATTTATGAAAGAAAAAAGCTACTTTAAGGGTGTGCCGCCAAGCCTGCCGCCGAAGGGCTCCCGTTGTGACGGCTGCCCTTACTGGCGCGGGATCGGCTGCGTGTTCTGCTACCGGGAGCAGCTCAAACCACCGGGCAACGGGAGGTGATACTGTGGGCCGAGAACTGACCCGGACAGAAAAAGCGGCAATCCGCAGGCTGGTGTCAAAATGGTGTGCCAACTATGACCGGGACTGCGGCTGCCTGCCGCTGGATTGCGAGTGCTATATGTTTGGGAAATGCTGGACGGGGGCTTATTGCCGCTACTTCCGCGAGGCTGTTCTGCCCCTTGATCCGGCGCTGGAGGCTGCGCTGCTGGCAGAAGGGCCAAGGCCGGATTTCAAGGCTTGCCCGGTATGCGGCAGAGCCGTGGCTCCTGATGGACGGCAAACCTATTGTTCGGCGGCCTGTGCAAAGGCGGCACACCGCAGACAGCAGCGGGAATATATGCGGAAAAAACGGGGCTGATGTGTTGACAATTAGGACATCCAAAACCCGCCTGTGACAAGGCTTTTTAAGGCCCTTTTCTGCGGAGGTGTATATTTCTATGTCCGGCCCTGTTTCCGTGAGATGCTGTCAACATTTTAGCTGCCGGGGCTTTGGGACAATTTGTCCCAAAGTTCCGGCTTTTGTGGAAGGAGGTACTATGCCGAAATATTATCCGATCAATGAAGAAGCCGCAAAGCGGGCAAAAGATATGAACAGCTTTTCTGACTATCAGCCGGGCTCCGCTTACGACGAGCTACCGGGCAATGGTCGATGAAGCGTATGCAGCGGCGGAACGCCAGAAAGCGCGTGTCGATCCCATGTACCACGATAAGATTGACGCTCTGGTGGATCGCTATGCCCGGAAACTTGCGGAAAATCTGAATGAACGCAATGTGATTGATGCCCGGGTGCCCTCTATTCTGATCTCCGGGGGCGGTAATTTCCCTGTGGCAAAAAAGCACAAGCAGAACGCCGCCCGGGATCGCAACTATGGAGAGTATGCGGAGATTTCAAAGCTGCTTGATAAAATCCGCTCTGTTGGTATGGGCGGGATCAGCGCAGACGATGATCTGGCCGTGGAAAAGCTGACAAAAAAGCTGGAGGGGCTGGAGTCCCTGCAGGCCACCATGAAGGCGGTCAATGCGTATTTTCGGAAACACAAAACGCTGGACGGCTGCTCGGAGCTTACGCCGGAGCAGGCAGAAAAGCTCAAAGCAGATATGGCGCAGTCATGGCACTTGGATAAAAGCAAGCCGTATCCCGCCTATCTGCTTTCCAACAACAACGCCAACATCCGCCGTGTACGCCAGCGCATTGAGGAACTGAGCAGCCGCTCCGAGTTTGCAGGCTGGACATTCCCCGGAGGCGAGGCAAAAATCAACGAGGCTGAAAATCGTTTGCAGCTTATTTTTGAGGAAAAGCCCGATGCCAATCAGCGGCAGGAACTGAAAAGCAACGGCTTTAAGTGGGCTCCCAGCCAAGGGGCATGGCAGCGGCAGCTTAACCAGAACGCCATCCGTGCTGCGGCCCGGATAGACTTTCTGCGGCCCGAGGACGGTACAAGCCCCTATCAGCTCCAGCCGTTTGTGAAAAGAGAAAACAAAGAAATGTCTCGATGATGGGAGGTGTACTATGGACAAAAATCAAGGCTACGCCATTTTGAAGGCGGTCATGCTGGAAAATGGACGAGGATTTGCATTGGGCGAACATCCCACCGCGCCATCCCGCTATGTCACATGGGCCTGCTATGATGACAAGGACGGCCAGCGGCAGTACGGATGGGGTCACTATGGAAATGACCGCACCGCGATGGAACAGGATTTCACAGACCGGGTGCAGGACTATCAGCGTATTTATAACGTCGGGATCAGGCAGACCGAGGCTCCCGGCCTTTACAAGTATTATTCGACCCAGCGGCCTGTGGACATCGGGACATTCCCGAAGCCGCCTTATAACAAGCCGGATGAAATCTTCAATTACGATCAGCGCATCCCGGTGGAAAATGGCTCGTTCTTGGCTTGGGGTTATCTTACCTATACCCGCCCCCTGACAGAAAAACAGGCATCCGACTATGAGCTGCGTCCTGCGCCTGATAATCCCGACAGGCCCCGTCCGATTGCCGAGCAGATGAAAGATGCGGCAAAGTTGGCGGAGGCAGATCGCGGCTCAGAGGCTCCGGCTCCCCAGCGCAGGCAGCCTGACCGTGGCGATAGATAAGGAGGTGCGTATATGGAAAAGAAACGTGAACAAGAATTGTCTGTACTGGAGGTGCTGCGCCTGCACCGTGAATTTCATTTGCCGCACCCTGTTCCGGCAGACGAACAGGAAAAGCCGCTGGATAAAGTAAAGGAGCCGCCCCGCGCCTGCCGCAGCCGGGAGCGTGAGGAACGATGACAAAGAAACGCCGCCGTCCGATCCATCTTCATGTGATGGTGTCGGAGGCGGAGCAGGCCCTGATTCAAGAACATATGGCGGAGGCTGGCATCCGTAACATGGGAGCCTATATGCGGAAAATGGCCCTGAGTGGGTATGTGCTTCATGTTGACCTTTCGCCTGTTCGTGAGCTGGTTTCGCTCCAGCGGCGATGCTCCAACAATTTGAACCAAGTGGCAATTCAAGCCAACACCTACGGCGCAATTTATCCCGAAGAACTCACGGCCTTGCAGCGGGACTATGCGGCCTTATGGGGGCCGCTGTCTGATCTCTTGAAACAGCTCTCCGCGCTGGTAGAGCTCTGACCCGTCCGGGGAGTGGTTGATACCGCTCCCCGGCTTTTTCTACTTCGGGACAAAGTGTCCCAAAGTAAAAATACTATTTGCCGGAAGGAGGGATTTCTACGGCGACCACCTACATCCGCCCTTATAAAACAGCGGCGGGAAAAAGTGCAATTCAAACGATGGAGGATCGTTTCACCTATGGCCTGAACCCGGAAAAGTTGGGAGCCGTATCTTCCTATCTCTGCGATCAGAACACGGCTCCCGCCGAGTTTCTTCTGGTAAAAAGTCAATACCTTGCAGAGACAGGCCGGCCCGTATCTCGCGGGGCACTGTTCTTTCAGATCCGACAGGCGTTCCTGCCCGGGGAGGTTACGGCGGAAGAAGCAAATCGTATCGGTTATGAAACGGCGATGCGCTGGACAAAGGGAAAGTATCAGTTCTTCGTCTGTACGCATACCGACAAGGCCCATATTCACAATCACATTTATTTCAATGCAACGGCCTTTGACCGCTCCCGGAAATTTCATAATTTCATTGGTTCGTCCTTTGCCCTGCGGCGGCTCTCTGACCGCGTGTGCATCGAACATGAATTGTCTGTTATCCAAAATCCGTGCCAGCACAGCAAGGGCCGTTTTCTCCACTATGGACAGTGGATCGGAGAAAAGCCACCCTCTGCCAAGCAGCGGGTGCGGCTGGCTGTTCTCGCCGCTTTGGAGAAAAAGCCCACGGACTTTGCCGACTTTCTTCGTCTCATGGAGGAGTCCGGATTTTCGGTGAAACAGGGACGCGGCGGTGTCATCTCATTCCTTGCGCCCGGGCAGGAAAAACCGACCCGGCTCCGGGCTTCTACACTGGGAGCCGGATTTGACCCGGAGGACATCAAGGCGGTAATTGCTGGGGAACGTCCGCTCCCTGAACTACCAGAGGAGCCCACGGTTCCGCCACGGCGAGTTAATCTTATCATCGACATTCAAGAGCGTATGGCCCAGGGCAAAGGCCCGGCCTATGAACGATGGGCCAAGGTATACAACCTAAAACAGATGGCTGCCGCGCTCCAGTATTTGCAGGAGCATCATCTGACAGACTATGCGGCGCTGACGGCCCGCACCGAGGCTGCTGTGGATCACTTTCACAAGCTGTCTGACAAGCTCCGCACAACGGAGGAAGCTCTTTCCAAAACCTCGGAGCTGATGGCTGCCACGGTGGACTATGCCAAGACCCGCCCGGTGTTCGATGGGTACAAGGCTGCGCGGTACAGTAAAAAGTATCTGGCCCAGCATGAAGCAGAGCTTGCCACTTACCGGGCGGCAAAGGATACCATGAACACCATACTGAACGGCGCAAAGCTCCCTAAGATTGAAGCACTAAAAAAATCCCGCCGTGAGCTGGCGCGACAAAAGAAAGAGCTTTATGCAGAATACCGGGATGCCCAGCGGCAAATGCGGGAGGCCGTGGCAATAAAAGCGAACATTGATCATCTGCTCGGCATAACAGACGAGCGTGAGAATAAGGCCCAGGAACGATAGTGACGGGCCGCAGACTACGGTGCAGCGCACCGGGACTTCGGGACAATTTGTCCCGAAGTACAGCGGGTTTGGGGAGCTCCCCAACAAGCATTTTCACGGGCCTGCGGCCTGTGAAAATTTCGGAGTGTGGCCACACCCGAATTGCTTGCCAAAACGCGCGACCCGCAACATGGCGCAAAAAAACGGAGGTTACGCTTTCTTTTACGTTTCCTCCGTTTCTTTCGATGCTTTCATCGCTTGGATTGTAGCTTCAACGATTTTCAATTCTCTTTCGTCCAAGGCGTTCAACATGGCATCAATCCGCTTCCTGCACTCGCTCCCGCTATTCTGGGACGGGTAAAAGTATTGATCCACCGATATATCAAACATTGTGACCATCTGATAAAAGGTGTTGAAGCTTGGATGCTGACCATCATTTTCATTATACATAATGGTACGCGGAGCGCGGTCAACAATATAGGCCAGTTGCTCCTGTGTCATGCCGCTGGCTTCTCTTGCCCGCTTGATGGCGAGCCCTATATCGTGAAAATCAAAGCGTCTTTCATCTCGTTCTATCTTCATAACATCACCTGATATGATTTTACATTTCATGTGATATTATTTGAACGACTATCTATTTCATACTACTGACTATTTAATTTCACTTTAGCAATTGGCGACCCTACCTTGACTGCCATCAAAATATAAAGTATTATATGCTTAGCCTTGGCTAACCCAGAAAGGAGGGCGCACGATGACAAACCAATACATGACGAAGCTGTACCATGATCTGCTCTCCAACTCTCCGCAGACAGTGACAATAGATATTCCGGCTGATATGGGAACAGGCCAGATTTCACAGGTTGTTACAAAGCAAGGAGCTGTTGTATCAGACTGGAAAATGAACTATTTTTCTGATATGAATGTGCAGGGTGTAAGCTGCGAAGATTATATTCAACTTTTATTTTGCTTCAATGATGGCGTATCGTGGAATATTGCAGATGCACGTCAAAGTGTCAGCATACAGAAAGGCGAATCTTGTATTTATCGAGGACATGGTAAGATGGAATACCTGTGTTATTCCGGGAAAACAGACTTCCTTTTCAAAAATATAAAAATTCCCATGCCCTATTTTCACAAAATCTTGAATGACTACTTTGAAGATAGTGAGATAGATGCTTATGAGAAGAAGTTATTGACTGGCATTTCAAAAGTGAACATTACCCCGTATATGGAGCACATTTTTGCGGAGGTAAAAGATTTTACGCAATACCGGGGCGGTTTAGGGTATTTATTTCTGGAAAGTAAGGTTTTTGAATTGCTGTCCGTGTATTTGAGTGAAGTATTGGAACTTAGTATTCTTTCATCAAGCTATATCAGTATTTCTAAAAGTGACAGGGACTCGATTACCGAAGCAAAACGGATCATCGACAGCCAGCTTGCTTTTGCACCAAGTTGTGAGGGAACTGGCGAAAAAGGTAAATATCAGTGTTCCAAACTGACAAAGGGATTTAATTCTTTATTTTGGGACATTCTGTTTCACGCATATATCATAGATCAAAGACTGAAAAGGCAGCCGGGCTACTTTTGGAAAGCGACTTGAACGTAAGCCAGATTGCAACGCTGGTTGGATATTCAAAACCAAGCAATTTTGCGGCTGCGTTCAAAAAGAAATATGGAGTAATACCTAAGAACTATAAAGATGAAAATACGATTGGCTAACCTAAAAAATACCGATTTTGGGTAGAATGAAATCGGGTTTGGGTTGGATGTAACAACGGAAATTGGTACAATTTGCGATGTGGTTAGAGAACATTAACCACATCGCATTTTTTATTTTCCAAATAAAGTGAGGAGGAATAAGAGTATGAAACAAAAGCTAAATGCGAAAGATTTTATTCTCATCGGTGTTTTAACGGCCCTCATGTGGATTATCTGCATGGTTATCAGCACCATTATGAGCGTGGCTGGCCCGGTGACAAACGTATTTTATCCGTCCGTTGTTGCGATCCCGAATGGCATCGTTATGATGCTCCTGCTGGCTAAGGTTCCGAAGAAAGGCGTGTTTACCATTTGCGCCGCAATTCAGGCCATCCTGTTCCTGCTGGTTGGTGCTTTCTGGTTTATTCCTATCGGCTTGGTAATTGGCGGTATCATTTGCGATTTTCTGGTTATGAGCCGGAATGAAATCACAATGAAGTCCATGATGGCAGCCTATGCGCTGTTCAGTGCTATCTTCGCTTTTAGTGCTATCTGCCCCATCAAATTTCTTCAAAGCGCATTTGTCGGAGCAATGGAGAAAAACAATATTGCCCCGGAGTACATTCAGGGAATGTTGAGCATTACTTCCGTTCCCATGCTGGTAGTCATTGTTGCTGCCGGATTGGTGGGCGGTCTGATTGGTGGCTTTATCGGTCAGAAAGCATTGAAAAAACACTTTATCAAAGCTGGACTTGTTTCAGTAAAATAACAGGATCAGCCCCCTGAAACTTTATCAGACAATACAGGCAAGCGGGCTGCCTGACTTCAGAGCGTGGGGCTGAGAACCGTCCCGCGCTTTGATTTTTATAGGGAGACATTTGAATGGAAGAAGCACAAATTAAACAAATAATTGAGCGCCAGCCCCTACATGGCTCTGCGCTCCTCGACCCACGCTGCAAGATACTTCTTTTGGTCTGCATTGGTTTTGTCAGTTATTTTCTGGCCGGAGAAGTTGTCAGTCTCGCGCTCATGCTGGTTTATGGGCTGTTTATTGCCTTGGGTAACGGTGGAAAATGGGCTGTCAAAATGATAGTGACCTATATTATTGTTGCTTATCTCAATGCCCTGCTCCGTTATGTCCAAGTTCCGGTTTTAAGTGTGATTATGAGCGTGTTCGGCGTGACGGTCTTAAAATTGATCCCTATCATGATGATGGGACTTTGGATATTGCGAACTACATACATGGATGACTTAATGGTGGCACTTCAACGGATGCGGCTGCCCCAGGCAGTCACAATCCCCCTTGTTGTTATGTTCCGCTATATCCCTACTTTACGGATTGAATACCGACAAATCCGAAGCACGATGGATATTCGCGGTATCAGTGATACCGTGTGGAAACGGGTATCCCATCCGTTAGCAACCATAGAATATATTTTGATACCTCTGCTGATGCGGTGCTTGAAAGTCACTGATGAACTGGCAGCATCCGGCACAACACGCGGTCTGGAGTTGGAGTGCAAACGATACGCGCTGCGGCCAATCCGTTTTTCGTGGCCGGAAATCGTGGTATCGCTGTTTGGTATCCTCTTTTTGGTCGGTTTGCTTTTTATCGATCAGACTAAAATCGGGGAAATCATTTTGTGGAGGGTATGACGATGATCTCATTTCAGAATTTTAGCTTTCGTTATGAAGAAAGCAAAGACTTCACCCTCCGTGGAATTGATATGACCGTACAGACGGGTGAGTTCATTCTTCTGACAGGGCGAAGCGGCTGCGGCAAAACAACCCTGATCCGCTCACTCAACGGTCTGATTCCGCACTTTTATCCCGGAGAAATCCAAGGCGATCTGCTCATGGATGGTCATTCGCTGCTGGAAATGAAGCCGTCTGAATTAGCCGGACAGGTTGGAACGGTATTCCAAGACCCACGCTCTCAATTCTTTATGACGGATACCACGCGGGAACTGGCTTTCGGCTGCGAAAATCTCGGACTACCCCGCGAGGAAACGATTGATCGCATTGCAAAAGCGGCGAAAGAGTTGGAATTGGTAAACTACTTGAACAGAAGTATCTTTGCATTATCCAGCGGGGAGAAGCAACAGATCGCAATCGGTTCTGTCTATGCGCTGGGGCCAAAAGTATATATTTTTGATGAACCATCGGCAAATCTGGACTATGCCGCTACCAAACGGTTGGCAGAAATTATGGGAAAACTGAAACACGCTGGATACACAATTTTTGTGGTAGAGCATCGTTTTTATTATTTGCGCGATCTGATTGATAGAGCCTTTTTGATTCAGAACGGAAAAATTGAGCATGAGTTCACAGGGGAACAGTTTTGCTCTTTGCCCGAAGAAACACGAATTTCTTATGGTCTGCGGACAGCATACCCGGAACGCGATGCAGAACATTATCAGGAAAGACCGCACACAAAGGATGAGACACATCGGCTGAATGTTCACAATTTAGGCTTTGCCTACAAGAAGGGGCCGGATATTTTTCAAAATGTCAGCTTTGAAGCTCATGCAGGAGATGTGATCGGTATTCTGGGCCATAACGGGGCTGGAAAAACAACCCTCTTATCTATTTTAACGGGTTTGCTAAAGCAGCAGCGCGGCGAGGTCTGCTTTGACGGGAAAAAACTTACACCACGCCAGCGGCGGTCACTTTCCTATCTTGTCATGCAAGATACGGATTATCAGCTTTTTGCCAGCAGCGTGGAGGAAGAACTATCCCTTGGAATGAGGGACGATTGCAAAGAAAAAGTGGATGAAACACTGAAAGCACTGGAACTATCAGATTACCGGGAACGGCATCCGGCATCCCTTTCAGGAGGTCAAAAGCAACGGGTTACTATCGGTGCGGCAATCGTAAAGGGCAGCCCGGTAATCTACTTTGACGAACCTACCAGTGGTTTGGACTATGATTCTATGGTGCGTGTCAGCAAACTGATCGAACAGCTTTCAAGCTCTGGTGTGATCGTGTTTGTGGTGTCCCACGATTTTGAGTTTATTGTCCGTACCTGTACGGAGGTGGTTCAGTTGGATGATGACGGGGCTATTCAAAATCAAAGGCTTTCACCAGAAATTTTGAAAACGCTGTCCGAAAAATATTTTACCTGATAGGAGGTTGGAATTATGTTTCAAAAAGTATTTGAGTATGCAGGGCCTCATAAGAAGGGGCTTTATGCAGCAACGGCCATCGTGCTGGTCAGCGTCCTGATGGGTGTCTTGCCCTTTGTGCTGGCTTATCAGGTGATCGCGCCGCTGGTCATGGGTGAATCTATTGAAGCATCCTTTATCATTTTGCGCGTGGTTCTTGTCTTGGCGTGTCTGGTGCTGCAAGCCCTTTTCTATGGCTGGGGACTGAATCTTTCTCACAAAGCCGCTTACGACACGCTGCTCCGTCTGCGGACGGCACTTCAAAAACGGTTTGAAAAGCTGCCCCTCGGTGTCATTCAGGATAAAGGCACCGGCACAGTCAAAAAGCTGTTCGTGGATGATGTAGACAGTCTGGAAGTTTTGCTGGCTCACTCCATGCCGGAGGGAATTGCAAACCTGATGATCCCTATTGCGGTTTATGTGGCAATGTTCTTTGTGGATTGGAAACTGGCGCTTCTGTCGCTGGCATCCATTCCGATCAGTCTGATTGCCATGATGACGATGTATTCCGTTGGCATGAAGAAAATGGGGCCTTACTACATGGCCGGACAAAAGATGAACAATACCATTATTGAGTACATTAACGGTATGGAAGTTGTCAAGGTATTCAATAAGGACGCAGATTCCTATGAGCGGTTCCGCAAAGATGTATCAGATTATCGGGACTATACTCTGGCGTGGTACAAGGCGGCGTGGCCGTGGATGGCAATTTACAGCAGTCTGCTTCCATGCACCATTATTCTGACTTTGCCTGTTGGCGCATGGTTTGTTCTCTCTGGCTGGTCTACTCTGCCTAATTTGATCTTGGTACTGTGTCTTTCTTTAAGTATTGGTATGCCGCTGCTGAAATCTCTCGGTTTCCTGCCTACCATGCCCCAGCTTAACTATAAAATTTCTGCATTGGAGCAGGTGTTGGATGCGCCGGAGCTCCAGCAGACAGAAGATGCGTTCCACGGGAAAGATGACACCATTACTTATGACCATGTTTCTTTCGCTTATCAGACCACACAGCCCGGCCCGGATGGAAAGCCTGTTGTAATTGAGGATGAAGTTCTCCATGACATTTCCTTTACGGCAAAAGCTGGACAGAAAACAGCCCTTGTTGGTGAATCTGGCTCCGGCAAGAGTACATTAGCGAAACTGCTGATTCACTACTATGACCCACAGAAAGGCAGTATTTCCATCGGTGGGCAGAAACTATGCGATATGAGTCTTGAAGCACTCAACAGCCGTATCTCCTATGTGGCACAGGATCAATACCTGTTCAATACCTCTCTGCTCGAAAACATTCGGCTTGGTCGGCTGAACGCAACGGATGAAGAAGTGGTGGAGGCCGCAAAGAAAGCTCAGTGTATGGAGTTCCTTGAGAAACTTCCGCAGGGTATTCATTCGATGGCTGGTGATGCAGGAAAAATGCTCTCCGGAGGTCAGCGCCAGCGTATTTCTCTGGCAAGGGCAATCTTAAAGGATGCTCCTATTGTGGTGCTTGACGAGGCAACTGCCTATGCCGATCCTGAAAACGAAGAAAAGATGGAGGCCGCCATTGCAGAGCTTGTAAAAGGTAAGACCCTTGTGGTTATTGCACACAAATTACCAGCCATTATGAACGCAGATCAGATTTGTGTTATGGATCACGGAAAACTGGTTGCAACGGGCAGACATCAAGAGCTGATCCAGTCCTGCCCTGAATATCAAAAGTTGTGGAAAGCGGCACAAGACAGCGCCGAGTGGAAAGTACACACTGCAAAGGAGGGGAAATAAATGTTTGCTTTGTTTTCAAGAATATTGAAACTTTCCGGCCGTTATAAGAGCCGTATTCAGGGCGCATTTGTTTGTGCGTTTCTGGAATCCATTCTGTCCAAAATGTCGATTTTTCTGGCCTTTGTGGTTTTGAGTGGATTTGCAAACAAGACCATTACCGGGCAGACTTGCCTTTATGTGGGACTTGGCCTTGCCGCTATTGTGCTGGTTCAGATGCTCGTCCATTATCTTAGTGACAGCCTGCAAAGTGCAGCGGGATATTTGATGTTCGCTGACAAGCGTATCGAATTGGGCGGCCATCTGCGGAAACTTCCGATGGGATATTTCACTTCCGGCAATATTGGCAAGATCAGTTCTGTCCTCAGTACCGACATGGTGTTCATTGAAGAAGTCGCTATGAGTACGCTGGGAAACATGATGAGCTATCTGCTGTCCTCGCTGGTTTTGCTGGCCTTCATGTTTTATCTGAATTGGCAGCTTGGCTTGATCGCTGCGATAGTTACTATTTTGGCATGGCTGGTATCTAAGGGAATGAACAAAGTTTCCCTACGAGAAGCAGCAGGCCGTCAGGAGCAGAGTGAACGGCTGACCGATGCGGTGCTGTCTTTTGTGGAGGGCATTGGTGTTATTAAGAGCTATAACCTGCTTGGAGAAAAATCCGAAGAACTGTCCGGCAATTTCAAGCGTTCCAGAAATACATCGCTTGACTTTGAACGAAAAATGACCCCGTGGACAATGGGGCTGAATATCCTTTACGGTATTGGTATTGCGGCAATTTTCGGCCTGTCTATTGTGTTGGAACAGAGCGGTGCGCTTTCTTTGGCTTATGTGTTGGGTGTTCTGCTATTTGTATTTGATCTTTTTGGCCCGTTGAAGGCTCTCTATGGAGAAGCATCCAGACTAACCGTTATGAACGCTGCCCTTGATCGTATTGAAGCGGTATTGGATGAACCGGAACTTTCCGACAACGGAAAGCAGCATATTCCGGCTCAGGAACAGCCGGGACAGCCGGAAGTCCTGTTCAACGATGTTACATTTGCTTATCAGGATAAAGAGGTTCTGCATCATATCAGTTTTGCCATGAAGAAAAATTCTATGACAGCGCTGGTTGGACCGTCCGGTAGCGGTAAGTCCACCATTGCAAACTTGCTGGCGCGACTTTGGGATGTAAAATCCGGCAATGTGACGATAAGGGGCGTGGATATTCGCAATGTACCTCTGTCGGAATTGATGGATCAGATCAGCATGGTATTCCAGCGCGTGTATCTGTTTCAGGACACCATTTACAACAATATCATCATGGGAAAGCCGGATGCCACGGAAGAAGAAGTCTATGAGGCTGCCAGAAAAGCCCGCTGCTATGATTTCATTATGGCTTTGCCCGACGGATTCCAAACGGTGGTTGGTGAGGGCGGTGCAACACTTTCCGGCGGCGAAAAACAGCGTATTTCGATTGCCCGCTGTATTCTGAAAGACGCGCCTATTGTCATTTTGGATGAAGCTACCGCAAGTGTAGATACGGACAATGAAAGCTATATTCAGGAGGCTATTTCCGAATTGGTGAAGGGAAAGACCCTGCTTGTAATCGCTCACCGCCTAAATACCATCCAGAACGCCGATCAGATTTTAGTTATAGACAACGGCCAGATTGCACAGCAAGGAACCCATGAGGAACTTTTGAAACAGCCTGGTATCTATCAGGATTTTGTCAATATCCGAAAGAGTGCGGCTGGCTGGAGTCTTGCTTAATGACGAAAGGAGCTGCCTATGAAACTTCATACTGCCGGAGAGGATTATTTGGAGGCCGTGCTTATACTTCAAAAGAAGCTCGGTATGGTGCGTTCCGTGGATGTTGCTCGGTACATGGAGGTTTCAAAACCCAGCGTTTGTTACGCAGTAGGAACTTTACGAGAGGGCGGCTTTTTGACAACAGACGAAAACCATTATCTACACCTGACCGATCTTGGCCAGGAGGTGGCTGAAAAAATCTACGAGCGCCATTGTTTTTTAACGAAGCAACTTATATCTATAGGCGTTGATCCTGAAACGGCGGAGGCTGATGCCTGCCGGATTGAACATGATATTAGCGCAGAAACCTATGAACGGCTGAAAGAATTAGTCACGAAAGAATAATTAGATAGCGTATGAACCTGCCCCGACTACGGGGAAAGAAAAAACCGTTGGTTGGGGCAGGTGATTTTGCGCGCCTATTTTAAGTTATTACCCTAACGGCGGTTTTGAGAAATCAGAGCCGCCGTTTCTTTGCGTTTACACAAACCAATGACGACTTGCAGGGACACGGTAGTCGATGGGAGGTTATTTTGCCGTGTCCTTTTCTCTTTTTCGCAGCATCCATGATCTGCACCAGCTAAAAAAAGCGTAGCCCCTCCATCGGAGCAGTCCGGTTTTGAATGTGAAATTAAACAGTACATAACCGATAATATATTTTCGTGCGCTTGTGCGGCCTTGTGTCGCGCAGGCGCATTTTGCTTTCCAGACTTCGAGACAAAGTGTCCCGAGGTGCGGTGCCGTTCTCCGCCGTTACTCCATTTCGTTTCCGACCAACCCCGAACAAACTGAAATGGAGGATTTTACGATGACTACTATCAATTTGAAAGATATTTATTATTGGTACACGCAGGATCAGCTTATCGAAGTTTCTGACGAGGTGGCCGAGGTATTCAAGGCCGATGCCCGCTATGAGATGGCCTATCAGCGGCGGCTCTCCCGGCACAAGGCGCAGTATTCTCTGGACTGCGATGACGGGATTGAGTATTCCGCTTGCCTGCATGAGCCGACCCCGCAGGAGCTCCTTGAACGGATGGAAACCTTTCTTCGTC
>ENA-OQIF01000261-OQIF01000261.1-human-gut-metagenome-genome-assembly--contig:-NODE-261-length-25129-cov-4.479642_pt1 | contig 25129 bp, 24 predicted proteins | sample MGYA00242574_ERZ504738 | MGnify/ENA primary metagenome ERZ504738 (study PRJEB26092, sample SAMD00036437) | human gut metagenome | host: Homo sapiens | study: EMG produced TPA metagenomics assembly of...
GGATATTAAGAATATTCCAGCGCCGCACAAGATCAAAGGAAAGCTGGATGAGTATGTGGTAGGACAGGAGTATGCCAAGAAAGCGATGGCTGTTGCTGTTTACAACCACTATAAGAGGGTAGCGACAGATTCGGTCGATGATATTGAGATCGAAAAGTCCAATATGCTGATGATCGGACCGACAGGAAGTGGTAAGACATACCTTGTAAAGACACTTGCGAGACTGTTGGATGTACCGCTTGCGATCACAGATGCCACTTCCCTGACCGAGGCTGGTTATATCGGGGATGACATTGAGAGCGTCGTATCTAAATTACTGGCAGCAGCAGATAATGATGTAGAGAAAGCCGAGCAGGGAATCATCTTTATCGATGAGATTGACAAGATCGCGAAGAAGAGAAATTCCAGCCAGAGAGATGTAAGCGGAGAATCCGTACAGCAGGGACTCTTAAAGCTGTTGGAAGGCAGTGAGGTAGAGGTTCCGGTAGGAGCCAACAGCAAGAATGCCATGGTTCCTCTGACGACAGTAAATACGAAGAATATTCTGTTTATCTGCGGGGGTGCATTCCCGGATCTGGAAGGCATCATCAAGGAACGGCTGATGCATAAGACATCCATGGGATTTAATGCAGAGCTAAAAGATCAGTATGACAATGACAAGGATATCCTGTCTAAAGTAACGGTGGAAGATTTGCGCAATTTCGGTATGATTCCGGAATTTATCGGACGTCTTCCGATCATCTTTACACTGAAAGGTCTGGACAAGGATATGTATGTAAAGATCTTAAAAGAACCAAAGAATGCCATCTTAAAGCAGTATCAGAAGCTGCTTGCACTGGATGAAGTCAAGCTGGATTTTGATGATGGAGCGCTGGAGGCGATTGCGGAGAAGGCAATGAAGAAAGAGACCGGAGCAAGAGCACTGCGGGCGATTATCGAAGAGTTTATGCTGGATATCATGTATGAGATTCCAAAGGATGAGAACATCGGAGAGGTGACGATCACAAGATCTTACATAGAAGGAACCGGCGGTCCTCTGATCAGTCTTCGGGGACAGGAAGTGCCGAGATTGCCGTAGGAAAAGAAAGAGTATGAGAGAGTCTGGAAACAGACTCTCTTTTATTGCGGATTTGTGCAGAATTATGGTAAAAATTATGTAAAAACGTCATAAAAATGTGGAAAATGTATTGAAAAAAGGCATTTAAAGGTGTATCCTTATAGATGTTTGACAAAAAGGGGGCACATTATGGACTACAAGTATTTACTAGATCTCGCAATTATTTTACTTTGTACAAAAGCGCTGGGGCTTTTGACAAGAAGGGTACAGATGCCGCAGGTCGTTGGCGCGCTTCTGGCAGGATTACTGTTGGGACCTGCCGGAGTCGGCATTCTGACAGAGACATCATTTCTGCAGTCTGTAGCGGAGATTGGTGTGATCGTTCTGATGTTCTGTGCAGGTATGGAGACAGATATCAAAGAACTGAAAGCATGCGGAAAGGCATCCTTTATCATTGCACTTTGTGGAGTACTGGTACCGCTTGCGGGTGGATTTGCTACGGCATATTTCTTCAATCGGCCGGGGATGATCGAGTCAGATGCATCAGCAAGTATTTTCCTGCAGAATATCTTTATCGGAGTAATTCTGACAGCAACTTCAGTCAGTATCACGGTGGAGACATTAAAAGAGCTTGGAAAGCTCAAAACCCGTTCCGGCAATGCAATCCTGGGAGCAGCGATCATTGATGATATTCTGGGAATTGTGGCGTTGACAATCGTGACAAGCATTTCAGACCCAAGCGTGAAAATTGGAATGGTCATGCTGAAGATTGTTGGATTCTTTGTATTTGCAGCAGTTGTAGGATTTATCTTCTACAAATTGTACAAGAACTGGGTGGACAAAGCCAATAAGGAGAAACATCGACACACGATCGTGGCATTTGTGTTCTGTCTTCTGATGGCATACATTGCAGAGGATGTTTTTGGAGTTGCAGATATTACAGGTGCGTTTATTGCCGGTCTGATCATTTCAAACGTACAGCGTTCTACTTATCTGGAGACAAAATTTGATACATTGTCTTATCTGCTTTTATCACCGGTATTTTTTGCAAGTATCGGGCTGAAAGTAGAGCTGCCGAAGATGTCTGCGGCGATTGTTGGATTTGCAGTAGCGCTGACGATTGTTGCAGTATTGACGAAGGTTGTTGGATGTGGGTTTGGTGCAAAAATCTGTCACTATAAGAATTATCAGGCAAAACGAATCGGAATCGGTATGATCTCGCGTGGAGAAGTAGCATTGATCGTAGCCAGCAAGGGCGCAGCACTGGGGCTGTTAGGTTCTGCATTTTTAGGGCCGATCATTATTGTTGTCGTGATCACGACAATTATTACACCAGTCTTTTTGAAGGTGGTATTTGCACCGGGCACGGCTCCGGTACCGGAACAGATCGTACCGGAATCAGAGCGTGTAAAGACAATTTACGAATCCAAAAAGAGAGAATGATTTTTTTGAGGGACGCGAGAAGGCGTCCCTTTTTGTTATAACTGACGCATAGCTTCGAATGTATTGTAAAGGTTTAACTGGCCATATCCCCACTCTCGGTTCGGATATTTCATATCCGGGTTTCTGGTGGCGCCTAACGTCAGCAGACTTTTGATCAAAGCGGTACTCACGGATGGGATCTTTTTCTGCTGAAGGTGCCATTCCACAAGCAAAGCGGCTGCGCCTGCAGTGATGCCGACCGAGGTACTGGAACCGCTCCTGCTCTCAAACTGTCCGCCGGGAAGAGCACCGGTAATGCTGATTCCCGGGGCTGTAAAATCCGGTTTGACCTGCTCCGTACGAGTAAACCCTCTTCCGGAGGAAAGTGCAAGACCGTTGTTGGAAGAATCGTAATAGGAGACGGAGATCGGCTGTACGGAATCAGAAGGGGCAGTCAGTGTATAGTATGGATTGGAGTTTAAAAAATAAACTTCTCCGCTTAAAAATTCCCGCACAGGAAGCCAGATGTGGAATCGCCCGTCAATAATCTGGACGGGTTCTACCACAAGCTTCCAGATTCCGGGAGCAGCATCGGAAAAACGAAAATGAATCAGTTCCGAGGCTGTACTTTCTACAAACAGACGGTAGTCGATGTAGACTGTTGTATTTTCAAAAAGAAAATTGAAAGTTGTGCTTGTTCCCGCACGAATGGGAATGCGGGACGTACTCTCCCCAGACGGAGAGGTCAGGCTGATGGAGAGGATATTGGGGAGTTCGGTCCATAGCTCCATCACAAAACCGCTAGTATTTTCTCCGACACGGATTTCTACGGTCTTTGTATCAGAAGTATTCATGATCTCGCTGTAAAAGTGATGTCTCTGATCTGCTTCATTTCCGACCCCGATAACAGGAATCCGATTAGACAACAAGGTATACTGCTGGGCAATGATCGAGAGTGGGAGAGAGCCGGAGTGTCCGCCCAGATTGCTGCCAAGTGCCAGGCAGAAGATCAGAGGAAGTCCCAGTTTTTCGGCAAGCAGGTGGAGATAGCGCATACCAAGCATGATATCATTTTCCTGAAAAGCAGGGGCTGTATTGGGAATAAAATAGTAGTCTCTCAGATATTGTTTTGCCTGCTTTAACTTTACAACGGCAATTACAGATTCCGGCGCAGCACCGATAAACTGCGCATCGGGATCTCCGGAACCGGCAGCGATACTTGCGAGAAATGTTCCGTGTCCATTATTGTCCACACTTGGGACAAGGGAATACGGATCTTCCGAGGCAAGCGCTTCATTGATCATATCGGGTGTATAATGAGAGCCATAGTCAAAGGATTCCGGAGGGGTGCCGCTTTGGATCGTCTGATCCCAGATGCCTGCGATTCGAGTGGTTTTATCCAGATGTTGAAATACCGGATTTTGATAGTCGATTCCGGTATCCAGAAATCCGATCATAACCTGTTTTCCGCTTAATTGAATGGTGGAGTGGTTCTGGATCGGAAGGATTCCGGCCTGATTTAGCGCCTGCATACTGAGCAGGGAGTAGCATTTCGGAATCGAAAAATAAGAATAGTTTTCCAGCGATACAGGTTTTATTACAGATTTTGAAAGGTAAGCACATTGATAAAAAAAGCCGGGGTTTTGAAGACAGCAGTCTTTTTCAAGCATATCTTGAAGAAAGGGCATTCGGATGTCGGAGACAATAAAATCATGATAATCTTCAGAAAGAATTTTTTCCCGGCATAAGTCAGAGTATGGCATGAAATGATCTCCTGGATGTTTTTGAAAGTATATGCCGAAAGCTTCAAAATAAGAAGCGGAAAGAAGAAAACAGAAGAAATCTGGTTGAAGTTATGAACGTTTGGGGTATAATGTATATATGCACGAGAAATTCTGTTGAAAATAACAGATATGTGACAGAAAGGAGAAGAAAGATGAAATCTTTTTTTGAAGACTTAGGTAAAAAAATCGGTGAGACAACAGAAACTGTGACAAGTAAAGCAGGCGAGATGATGGAAATACAGCGATTGAGAGGACAGATCCGAACTCTGGAGCGCGGCAATGAGGCGGATATGCTGGAGATGGGGCGCTTTCTGTACGAGAAGTACCAGGCGGGAGAGGCGATGGACGAACAGGTACAGATGCTGTGTGAAAAAATCGATAACAGAACAGAAAGTATCGAGAGACATCAGGCAAAGATCAAGGAGATCAAAGGAACGAGTACTTGTGCAGAATGTGGAAAACAGGTAGCAAAAGAGATGGCATACTGTCCGTACTGCGGAGCGAAAAAAGAAGAAGACATTTGGGATGAAACGGAGGATGTGCTCAGGGAAAAGGCCGATCAGGCGGTTGAATTTGTAAAAGAAAAACAACACAGGCAATGGATACAGTTACAGAGAAGACAGAAGATGCAGCAGAGGTAGTTGTGGAAAAAACAGAGGACGCAGCAGAGGCTGCCTGTGAGCATGTCAAAGACCTTTCAGAGGCAGTGAAGGAAAAAGCAGAGGACGCAGCAGAAAAATTAAAGAATTTACAGAAGAATAGAGGCAGAATATGAAAAATCTGTTTGGAGCAGGGGCAACGGCATTTCTGACGTGTCTGGATATGGCAGTCAAATCAGAAGTGGAAAAGTGGCCGGACGAGGAAGAAAAACCGTTTGCGGACAGCAAAAAGATCGTCCTTAGAAAAGTGCATAATAAGGGGATGTGTATGAGTCTTTTGAAAGAGTATCCTCAGTTTGTAAAGTACACATCTCTTGTTATGGCTGCAATTCTGACCGTCTGGGATATCTTGTGTCTGCGAAAAAAAGGCAGTTATTTGAAAAAAGCAGGGCTTTCACTTGGTGTGGCAGGTGCGTGGAGCAACACACTGGATCGCTGGATGCGGGGATATGTGGTGGATTATATCGGGTTTCAGACATCTGACGAGAAGCTGACAAAGATCACATACAATCTGGGAGATTTTTTTCTTGCGGCAGGAAGTATTCTGATTTTACTCAGTGAATTTTTGCATAATTTCAGGAAAGGAAGTGAGTAAAATGATCCAGGACATAGCACCGCATCAGTTTAAGAACGAATACAGGCCGGTTTCGCCGCAAAAGGACAGCATTGCATTGTATTATGAAGAACACACAGCATTGATGAGGCGGACACAGACGGGAATAGAGTTTCCAACATTTGGAGAACTGGAACGGTTGAACGAAGAGATTTATGAGAACAGTATTTATCTGTTTACAATTGATGAGAAGCAGTATTATCTGGTTGATAATCTGAACCGGGAGCCGCACTCTGAGTTTACAATGGAGAATACGGAGATTTTCAGGACAGCAGATCCTCAGTACAGCGCATTTGCGGGGATCACGGGATATCAGCTGTATCGATGGTATCAGACACGCAGATATTGTGGACGCTGTGGACATAAGATGCGTCATGATACAAAAGAGAGGATGCTTTTCTGTGAACACTGCAGAAATATGGAATTTCCGAAGATCTGTCCGGCTGTCATTGTTGGAGTGACAGACGGTAACCGGATCCTGATGTCCAAGTATGCAGGGCGAAGTTATAAAAATATGCACTTCTTGCCGGATTTACAGAAATCGGAGAAACCGTGGAAGAAACAGTGGCGCGAGAAGTGATGGAAGAAGTCGGATTGAAGGTAAAGAATATCCGATACTATAAAAGTCAGCCATGGGCATTTAGTGATACCCTGTTGATGGGATTTTACTGTGATCTGGACGGTGACGCAGAAGTGACACTGGATGAAGAGGAACTGGCACTGGCGGAATGGTTTGAAAGAGACGAGATTCCGGTAGAGCCGTCCAGAGACAGTTTAACCAATGAAATGATCATAAAATTTAAACAAGGTGAAGTTTAGGAGGTAGCACAATGAGAGCAGAATTTGATGAAAGTCTGGTAACAGGAAACGAAATGATTGATTCCCAGCACAAGGAACTGATTGATAAGATTAACAAATTACTGGACAGCTGTGAGACAAGTAAAGATAAGGTGGTGTCTGTAAAAACACTGGATTATCTCGCAGATTACACAGAATTCCATTTTGGAGAAGAAGAAAAACTGCAGGAAGAGATTACATATCCGGGTGTGGAAAAGCACAAAGAAGAGCATGAAAAATTAAGACAGGTCGTAAGAGATCTCTACAATATGCTGGAAGAGGAAGAAGGGCCGTCTGCTGCATTTGTAGAAGCAGTGAATAAAAATGTGGTGGAATGGCTGTACAACCACATTAAGACATTTGACCGTTCTGTTGCAGAATACAAATTTATGCATGAAAACGGTGAGAGATTGTAAGAAAAAGATTGCGGATAAAAAGTGGCACAGCGGGAAACATCCCGTCTGTGCCTTTTGTCTGGATATTCTTTTTTATCATTTCATTTCCGCATACAGTTTGACCAGTTCGATCATCACCTCTACGGATTTATCCATGCCCTCAGCGGTAATGTGCTCAAATGGTCCGTGATATCCATGTCCACCGGTTCCAAGGTTTGGACAAGGCAGCCCCATAAAGCTTAAGCGAGCGCCATCTGTACCGCCGCGGATCGGAAGGATCAGAGGTGTGACATCTGCTGCAAGGCAGGCTTTTTCGCATTTTCGATCAGATGCATGTTTCCATCTTTTATGATCTCTGCCATATTACGGTACTGTTCATCAATGGTCAGTTTTACGGTGCCCAATCCCCATTTCAGATTCATCTGTTTGGAAATTTCTTTTAAGGTTTCCAGACGTGCGGCAAACTTGTCGGTATCGTGATCTCGGACAATGTAATGCAGTTTTGCGCAGGCTACATCGCCGGACATGCTTACAAGATGATAGAATCCCTCATAGTTCTCGGTATCCGCTGGAGTTTCTCCCTCAGGGAGGGCAGCGTTGATCTCCATTGCCACCAGGGCGGCATTGACCATCACATCTTTTGCAGATCCCGGGTGTACATTCACGCCTTTGATCTCAAAGATCGCATCTGCGGCATTGAAGTTCTCATACTGAATCTCACCTTCGGTGTCTCCGTCCATGGTGTAGGCAAAATCCGCATCAAATTTTTCGACATCAAAATGATCCGCTCCTCTGCCAACTTCCTCATCCGGAGTAAATCCGATCGAAATCTGACCATGTGGGATATTTTCAGTCAAAACCCGTTCTGCCATGGTCATGATCTCTGCAACTCCGGCCTTGTCGTCTGCACCGAGGATGGTATCTCCGTTGCTGGTGATCAAAGTACGACCTTTGAGATCCTTTAAATGCGGGAACATGGAGACAGAAAGAACCCGTCCGTCAGAACCGCCAAGAGGAAGGTCGCGTCCGTCATAGTTTTCAGTTACAACCGGAACGATCTTCTTGTCACAGAAGTCAGAAACAGTATCCAGATGTGCAATAAATCCGATCTTCGGACAATTTTCATATCCCGGCGTGGCAGGAATCTGTGCGTAGACATAGCATTTTTCATCCGTCCGTGCCTTTGGTAGTCCCAAATTGATGAACTCCCGGATCAGATCCTGTGCCAGGTCAAACTGGCAGGCAGAAGACGGTACGGTAGTGCTTGTCTCATCACTTGGGGTGCGTACAGTTACGTATTTTAAAAGTCGTTCATAAGCTCTCATAAATAAATCTCTCCTGTTTTGTTATAATGATCTGTGTTTATTATAATTCCTGAGAGGAAGAAAGAAAAGGCAGAAATGGAAAAAAATCAGAAAAGTAACTTGACAATCAAAGCTGGGAAATTCTATAATGAACGTTGTTCAGAATGGAGGTGCAGATTTGAATATGGCAGTTACATCAAGAGAGGAAATACTTGCAGTGTGCAGAGAGATTGTGGCAGAAGAAGGGCTTTCGTCCGTAAACATGAGGCTTGTGGCTTCCCGGTGCAACATTGCATTAGGATCCGTGTATAATTATTTTCCATCCAAATCGGAACTTTTACTTGCGACGATTGAAAGTGTATGGATGGATATCTTTCATATGAATGGACAGGTACTTGTATTTGAAAGCTTTACAGCATGTATTGCCTGGTTGTTTGATACGGTGTATAAAAGCAGTCAGAAGTATCCGGAGTTTTTTAATCTGCATTCCATGAGTTTTGCAGCAAAAGATAAAAATGAGGGAAGGAAAATGATGGAGATTTCCCTGATGCATTTGAAGAAAAATCTGGTTCAGATATTGACAGAGGACCAGAATGTGCGTGAGAATGCATTTGAAAATGAGCTGACTCCGGAAATTTTTGTGGAGTATGTGTTTACACTTCTGATGTCCATTCTTCTGGAAAAGCAGAAAAGCTGCGAACCACTTTTAACGATGATCGCACACAGTATCTATGAATCCCACTTTTAAAAAGTGGGAAATTTTAAACATAAATATGAACAATGTTCATATTGGAGAGGAGAACAAAATGAAAAGTAAAAAAAGAACATTACTGCTACTGGCCAGCATTGTCTGGCTGATTGCGGGGTTCAATATTATTCGAATTGGAATACTCAGCTATACGGGGCATGTGACAGTTGTGAATATTTTGCTCTCAGCGCTGGTTTTTGCTGTATTCTGGTCGATGGTATTTTATAAACTGGTGATCAGACATACCGACAGAATTCAAAACTACGAAGATGAGCTTCAGTTTTTCTGGCATTTTTTTGATAAGAAGTCATTTTTGATCATGGCATTTATGATGACTTTTGGAATTGGTCTTCGAGCCTCCCATTTTGCACCGGATGTGTTCATCGCTGTGTTTTATTCAGGATTGGGAATGGCACTGTTTCTGGCAGGAGTTCTGTTTGGAGTTCATTATTTTCAGCAGGAAAGAAAAGTAAGCAGATAGAAAAGGTGCAAGTATCTGTTTGTTTACGATTTTACGTAAATTAAAATAGATCATAAGGGCAGGATAGGAAGTGCCGCATTCTTTTAAAAGTTCTTTGTCTATGCCATCGACGTCCTGAAAAATTTTTGCTGTTTTACGACCTTCCCCGGAAAGCAGCAATGGGGTGATGGATGAAATCTGTCTGATCCGGAGAGGGAGCGGACATTTGTGGACAGCACAGCTTTTCCCTAAAATAATACCGACCGGTTTTTGGTTTAAGAGGGCAACTCTGGAAAAGGTCTGATTTGTAAGGCAGCTGCACAGGAAAATCTTTGCCAGCTTTCTGGAGGTTTTTGTGCTGCAAAAGTCATCATAATGCCAGGTTTTCTCCTGTAAAATGTTTTGACAATGGACAGGATAAAGTATACAGTTAGTGTAAAGTCAAGAGAAAGAAGAAAAAATGATGAAAAAAGATAGTATGAGGATGACAACAGCTCAGTTTGCAAAATTACATGAAGTAAATAAAAGAACACTATTATGTGACGCAGATAATGATCCGGATCAGGGATTAGTGTTTATAAATTTTTTAGAAAAGAATTAGCACTCTTCTCTTGACGTGGCTAATAATGAATGCTATATTACGTGTAGAACAATGAAACAAGTAGTGAGGAGGAGTTGCTATGAATATAAATAAATTTACACAGAATTCAATGCAGGCAGTGCAGAATTGTGAAAAGATTGCGTATGATTATGGCAATCAGGAGCTTGCGCAGGAGCATTTATTATATGCGCTGGTTACGCAGGATGACAGTCTGATCTTAAAATTATTGGAAAAGATGAGCATTCAGGGACCTCTGTTTATTAACAGAGTAGAAGAGCTTTTGAATAAGCGTCCGAAAGTACAGGGCGGGCAGGTGTTTGTCGGTCAGGATCTGAACAATGCACTGATCCATGCAGAGGATGAAGCAAAGCAGATGGGCGATGAGTATGTGTCTGTAGAGCATATTTTCCTTTCTTTACTGAAATATGCAAGCAGAGATTTAAAGCCGTTATTTCGTGAGTTTGGAATCAGCCGGGAAGGTTTTCTGCATGCACTTTCTACTGTGCGTGGAAACCAGAGAGTGACCAGTGACAATCCGGAAGCAACGTATGATACGTTAAACAAATATGGACAGGATCTGGTGGAGCGGGCAAGAGATCAGAAGCTGGATCCGGTCATTGGACGTGACGAAGAGATTCGAAATGTGATCCGGATCCTGTCGCGTAAGACAAAGAACAATCCGGTCCTGATCGGAGAGCCTGGTGTCGGTAAAACGGCAGCCGTAGAAGGGCTGGCACAGCGGATCGTCAGCGGAGATGTTCCTGAGGGACTGAAAGATAAGACGATTTTTGCATTGGATATGGGAGCTCTGGTTGCAGGAGCAAAATACAGAGGAGAATTTGAAGAGCGTCTGAAAGCCGTTCTGGAAGAAGTGAAGAACAGTGACGGCAAGATCATTCTGTTTATTGATGAATTGCATACCATTGTGGGAGCAGGTAAGACAGATGGTGCCATGGATGCGGGAAATATGTTAAAGCCAATGCTGGCAAGAGGCGAGCTGCACTGTATCGGTGCGACGACACTGGATGAGTATCGTCAGTATATTGAGAAAGATGCGGCTCTGGAGAGACGTTTCCAGCCGGTCATGGTGGAAGAGCCGAGTGTGGAAGATGCGATTTCTATTTTAAGAGGACTCAAAGAGCGTTATGAAGTCTTCCACGGAGTGAAGATCACAGACAGTGCGCTTGTGGCAGCAGCAACCTTGTCGAATCGATATATTTCTGACCGTTTCCTGCCGGATAAGGCCATTGATCTGGTGGATGAAGCCTGTGCGCTGATCAAGACAGAGCTGGATTCCATGCCGACAGAGCTGGATGAGCTGAGACGCCGTGTGATGCAGCTGGAGATTGAAGAAGAGGCACTGAAAAAGGAAGAGGACCGTTTGAGCAGAGAGCGTCTGGAACATCTGCAGGAAGAGCTGGCAGGACTAAAAGAAGAATATGCAGGTAAGAAAGTACAGTGGGAGAATGAAAAGACATCTGTAGAGCGGGTACAGAAGGTCCGGGAAGAGATCGAGCAGGTCAATAAAGAGATCCAGAAAGCGCAGCGGGAATACGATCTGAACAAAGCGGCGGAATTGCAGTACGGAAGACTTCCGCAGCTGCAGAAACAGCTGGAGGAAGAGGAAGAAAAGGTAAAGGCAAAAGATCTTTCTCTGGTGCATGAGGCTGTGACAGATGAGGAGATTGCAAGAATCATTTCCCGGTGGACAGGAATTCCGGTGGCAAAACTCAACGAGAGTGAGAGAAGCAAGACGCTGCATCTGGGAGACGAGCTGCACCGAAGAGTCATCGGACAGGACGAAGGAGTGGAGCTGGTAACAGAAGCGATTATCCGTTCCAAAGCAGGAATCAAAGATCCGACCAAACCGATTGGTTCTTTCTTATTCCTGGGACCTACCGGAGTTGGAAAGACAGAACTTGCCAAGGCACTTGCTCAGAGTCTGTTTGACGATGAGAATAACATGGTCCGCATTGATATGAGTGAATACATGGAGAAGTATTCCGTGTCCAGACTGATCGGAGCGCCTCCGGGATATGTCGGATATGACGAAGGCGGACAGCTCACAGAGGCAGTCAGAAGAAAACCGTATTCTGTTGTATTATTTGATGAGATCGAGAAAGCCCATCCGGATGTATTCAATGTCCTGCTTCAGGTGCTGGATGACGGAAGGATTACGGATTCACAGGGCAGAACCGTAGACTTTAAGAATACGATCCTGATCATGACTTCCAATATCGGGGCGAATTATCTTCTGGAAGGAATCCGGGAAGACGGCACGATCGAAGAATCAAATCAGAATCTGGTCATGAATGACTTAAGAGCACATTTCAGACCGGAATTTTTGAACCGGCTGGATGAAATAATTATGTTTAAACCATTGACGAAATCCAATATTCATGCCATCATTGATTTGTTAGTAAAAGATGTCAACAAGCGTCTGGTAGACAAAGAACTCTCCATTGAGCTGACGGATGCTGCGAAGAATTTCGTAGTGGAAGGCGGATATGATCCGATGTACGGAGCAAGACCGCTGAAGAGATATCTCCAGAAGAATGTGGAGACGCTGGCAGCAAAACTGATCCTTGCAGGAAATGTGGGCAGAGGAGATCGGATTGAGATTGATGTTGTTGACGGAAAATTAGAGGCAAAAGTGAAAGGACAGATCGTCGCATGACACCCGTTATTTTCCATATAGATGTCAACTCGGCTTATTTAAGCTGGACTGCAGTCGAACAATTAAAAAATGGTGCCGGAACAGATTTGCGTATGATCCCGTCGATCATCGGCGGAGATCAGAAATCCCGTCATGGGGTTGTTCTCGCAAAGTCAATTCCGGCAAAAAGATATGGCATCCGCACAGGGGAACCTGTTGCGAATGCCTTTCGTAAGTGTCCGAATCTGGTGATGGAACCGCCGGATCATAAGATGTACCGGGAAAAAAGCCGGATGCTGATGGACTATCTTCGGACATTTACGAAAGAAATCGAACAGGTCAGTGTGGATGAGTGCTATGTGGATATGACACAGGCGATGGAAGGTTTCTGTTCCCCGGTTGATGCGGCTATGTTGATCAAGAACGGAGTTCGGGAGAAGTTCGGTTTTACGGTCAATGTGGGAATTTCTTCGAATAAGCTGCTGGCAAAGATGGCTTCGGATTTTGAAAAGCCCGACAAGGTACATACCTTGTTTCCGGAAGAAATCCGTGTAAAAATGTGGCCTCTTCCGATTGGAGAACTGTATATGGCAGGGCATTCCAGTGTGGAGATCCTGAAAAAGCTGGAAATTCTGACGATTGGAGATCTGGCACAGGCAGATCCCAGACTGATCACGCTGCATTTGAAGAGCCATGGACAGATGCTCTGGGAGTTTGCAAACGGAATCGATCATTCCAGTGTACAGTCACAGCAGGCAGAAGCAAAAGGGGTTGGAAATTCTACGACATTGTCAAAGGATGCAGAAACACTGGAAGAAATCCGTCCGGTCTTTGCACATCTGGCAGCGAGTGTTGGTGAAAGGCTGAAAAAAGCCGGTCAGAAAGCATCCATGGTCAGTATGGAAATCAAATATTATGATTTCCGAAAGATTTCGCATCAGAAACAGCTGATGCGGCCGACATCGGATCAGAATGTTCTTTACGAGAGTGCCTGTGAACTGTTTGAAGAAGTATGGACAGGTGAACCGGTCCGCCTGCTTGGAATCCGGACGGCAAAACTGGTGGATGAAAAAGAGCCTATGCAGCTATCTATTTTTGATATTGAGATCCCCAAGCCTTTGGATGAGAAGCATCAGAAATTAAAAGATGCGATGGAGAAGCTGGATGCCCGTTTTGGAAAAGGGACTGTCATTAAGGCAAGTCTGATGAAAAAAGAACCGGATACAAAAGAGAAAGACGAAAAGAGAAGATAAATGAGACGAAATTATAATCTGGAGATCATACGGATGATTTCCTGCATTTTTGTGATTGTGATCCATGTGACCAATTATTTTTGTAGGGCATATGGAGAAATTACACAGAGTGAGTATTTGTTTGCACTTTTACTGGATACACTGGCGAGAGTAAGTGTTCCCTGTTTTTTATGATCTCCGGAGCATTGCTTCTGGGAAGAGAAGAACCGTTGAAAAAACACGGGGAGAGACTGCTTCGTTTTTTGATCGCACTGGTAGTATGGAGTGTAGTGTACTATATCTGGAATCGTGCTTTTATGAAGACAGAATATGATCTGAAAGAGATTCTGTATGTACCGACAGAACCTCATTTGTGGTATCTTTATGCGATGATCCCAATTTATATGGTATTGCCGTTTTTTCAGGTCATGTGCAAAGGAATGAGCGGAAAACTGGAGAGAGCTCTGCTTGTTGTCTGCAGCGCTTCCGTAGTCTTTAACTATGTGGTTTCCCTGCAAAATGGGGAAGCGTATTATGATTTGCCGCTGATCGGAGACAAGGTGTATATGCTTTATATTTTTATCGGGTATTTTATTTATAAGTACCGGAGATATATCCGAATCAGTCAGAAATGGGCAGCTGCAATTTTTATCGGCTGTATGACCGGCGTGTTTGCTCTGACAGTCTTTATCACACAGCGGTCAGGGGAGCATTATGAACGGGTTCTGGAATACGGATGTCCGCTCATCGTACTTGCAGGCGCTGCATTTTTTATGATTCTTATTCGCTGGCAGGACTGTGAGATCCGTCTGAAAGAAAGGACAAGAAGACTTCTTGATATCGGTTGCGGATGTTCGTTTGGGATCTATCTGATCCACATTCTTTTTCTGGATGGATATAAAAAATATGCAGAACCGGCTGCTGTATCTGCGTGGATTGCAGTGCCGGTCCTGATTGCCGGAATCGGAGGTCTATCCTTTCTGTGTATTACGCTTCTTCGAAGAAGCCGTATCGGACGGGCGATTACGTAATACAAGGTATGTGATGCCGCATCCTGTCAGGATTCCGATGCTGTCTACAAATACATCTGTAATCTGGGGAGACCTGCCGGGAATAAAGGACTGGTGGAATTCGTCCCCGGATGCGCAGATGACACAGAATAAAAATAGAGCCAAAAGCAGTTTTTTTCCACGAAGACCATAGGTATAAAGCGGCAGGGCAGCCAGCAGAGTCAGGATCAGGTATTCCGTGGCGTGGGCTGCTTTGCGCAGAGGATATTCGATTTTTTCGGTATAATGTTCGATTGTCTCTTCCGCCAAGTCCTGATGAAAGAGGGTATCACAGACAGTGACGATCTGCCTGCTTACTTTTTGGCTCAATCCACCGGAAGTTGTTCCGTTCTGATTGGAAAATCCAAAGATGGTACAGAGCATGACAATGACCGGAAGAATGGTCAGAGGTTTTAAAATAGATTTCCATCGTTCTTGTTTCATATCTGAAAACTCCTTTGTATTCAAACTGATACTAATTGTAACATTGCGGATGAGATGTGGCAATGTTTTATCTGCCGGAAAGCCAAACCTTACAAAAACGTAAGACAACAGTTGTGATTTGTAATGTGAATCAATGGAACAAGCTTCTGTGTTCCAGTTATAATAAACGAGAAGTAAGAAAACGGGAGAAATGAAAGGAAGGAATGACGATGACATTACTGGAAGTAAAGAATCTGAAAAAATATATACCACACGATTTGGAGGAAATCAGGTACAGGCGCTTTCCAATGTGAACTTTTCGGTGGAGGAGAAAGAATATGTAGCGATCATGGGAGAGTCCGGATCCGGAAAGACAACACTTTTAAATATTCTGGCAGCGCTGGATAAACCAACATCCGGGAAGGTGTACCTGAAAGGAAGAGATCTGGGAGAGATCCGCAATAAAGAAATGGCAGCATTTCGCCGGCAGAATCTGGGATTTGTATTTCAGGATTTCAATCTTCTGGATACATTTTCTCTGGAGGACAATATCTATCTTCCGATGGTACTTTCCGGCAAAAAGTATCCGGAGATGAGTCAGAAACTCAAACCAATTGCACAGCAGCTTGGAATCACTCAACTTTTGAAGAAGTTTCCATATGAAGTATCCGGCGGTCAGAAACAAAGGGCGGCAGTGGCAAGAGCGCTGATCACGCAGCCCAAGCTGATCCTTGCAGATGAGCCGACAGGAGCGTTGGATTCGCGGGCTGCAGATGAACTGCTTCGCTTGTTTAAGGAGATCAATCAGCAGGGACAGACCATCCTGATGGTGACGCACAGTGTGAAGGCAGCGAGTACGGCAAACAGAGTTCTGTTCATCAAGGACGGAGAAGTGTTCCATCAGTTGTACCGCGGCAATATGAGCAATGAAGAATTGTATGAAAAAATATCCGCAACACTGACTGCGCTGACAACGGGAGGTGAGGACAATGCGTAATGTATTGTATCCAAAGCTGGCTGCGACCAACATTAAGAAAACGGAAAGACGTATTTTCCGTATCTTCTGACCTGCATTTTGACTGTCATGATGTTTTATGATCTCTTGTTAGTCTCCACCAATTCGGCGCTGGATACCATGCCCGGTGCATCCCAGCTGCGTCTGATCCTGAATTTTGCAGTTACGATCACAGGTGGTTTTTCGGCAATCTTTCTCTTTTATACGAACAGTTTTCTGGTTCGTCAGAGAAAAAAGAGATGGGATTGTATCAGGTGCTTGGAATGGATAAGACGAACCTGACAAAGATGATGGTCTGGGAGAGCATCTATACTGCGGGCGCAGGTATCCTTGGAGGAATCCTGGCAGGAATCGTATTCGGACGCCTCATCTTTCTGGTACTCCTGAAATTGATCCGGTTTGATGTTGCATTTCAGTTTTCTGTGGAACCGGAGGCTATTTTGATCAGTGCCGGTCTATTTGGAGCTATCTTTCTTGTGATTCTGATCTGGAACATTTTCCAGGTGCAGAGAGTCAATCCGGTGGAACTTCTGCAGGGAGGGAAAAAGGAGAAAAAGAACCAAAAGCAAACTGGCTGATCGCAGTGATCGGAATTCTTTTGTTGGGAAGCGGATATTATATTGCACAGACGACAGAGTCACCGCTTAGTGCGATCACAAAATTTTTTATTGCAGTAATTCTGGTTATTTTCGGAACCTACGCTCTGTTTACAGCGGGAAGTGTAGCGCTGTTAAAATTATTGAAGAAAAATAAAGCCTATTATTATAAGACAAAACATTTTGTTTCAGTGTCAGGTCTGATCTATCGAATGAAACAAAATGCAGTAGGACTGGCAAATATCTGTATTATGAGTACCATTGTACTGGTATTGATTTCTGCGACAGCATCCTTGTATATCGGGCAGGAAAATATAATGAATACACGTTTTAAGACTGAATTTTCCGCAACATCTGATGAAACAACTCCGGAAAATATACAAGCGATGGAGCGGATCGTGCAGGAAGAGACGCAAAGCCGGGGGCTGGAGATTATTCATGAACAAAAATACCGGTATGTGCCGCTGAGCGCCATGAAATATGACAATCAGCTCAAGTTTGATACGGATTCAGGAAGTGGATATGATGCAGATGCGATGCGAGGCTTGTATGTGATTCCATTGGCAGATTATAATGCACTGGAAGGAACCGATATTTCACTTGCTCCGGATGAAGTGCTGACCTATTTCCCGGATGAAGAGTTTGACAGCGGAGAAATCGTGTTAGGTAAAGAGAATTATCATGTAAAAGAAACTTGAAGGAATCCAATCTGCAGAAAAAGAAAGAGGCAGATGTGACAAAGAATATTTATCTGGTAATGGCGGATGATGCAGCTGTAGAGCATGTGATACAGCTCTATGGTCCGACCAAAATTCCGATCACGATGCAGTATCTGTTGAATTTTGATATGAAGGGAAATGACACTGCAAAAAGTGAAGCTCTGGAATCCATGAAAGCGCGGATGGAGACAAGCGGCGAGGTGCAGTCATGCTATGTAGAATACAGAGAAGCTTATGCACAGGAATTTTATGGCGTTTACGGCGGATTTTTCTTCCTTGGAATTTTTGTAGGATTCTTGTTCCTGATGGCGACGGTCCTGATCATTTATTACAAACAGATTTCTGAAGGCTATGATGACAAAGACCGGTATCAGATTATGCAGAAAGTAGGAATGAGTAAGAAAGAAGTCAAAGGATCGATTCACAGCCAGATTTTGACAGTATTCTTTGTTCCGCTTCTTATGGCGATCCTGCATGTGACAGTGGCATTTAAACCGATTACAAAGCTCCTTCTTGTGTTTAATCTGTCAGATACACATTTATCCATGATGTGCACAATTGGAGTATCAGCAGTCTTTGCAGTATTCTATGTGATAGTCTTTGCAATCACGTCAAGAGAATATTATAAGATCGTAAAATAAAAAGAACAAGTTGCTGTAAATCCGTTATGTATGGATTTTACAGTAGCTTGTTCTTTTTGGTCAATCGTGCTATAATGCAGAAAAGCATAAAATTCTGGTTTTCTAAGCGGAACGATACCGCATCTTTTATTCTTATAGCATATCGGAAGATCTCTATGCTTTGATTTCAATCTAAAACAGCAGAGAGGTTTGAGCGAAAGATGAAAACCTGTATGGTACGAAAAGGATTCAGATCCCGACCCCGCAGTTTGTGATTTTTTACAATGGAAGTCAGGAACAGCCGGATCGAAAAATTTTAAGATTGTCTGATGCGTATTGCGTCAAAGAAGAACATCCGGCATTGGAGCTGACTGCGGTGATGCTGAACATTAACCGCGGGCATAATGAGAAGTTAAAGGAAATGTGCAAATCTCTGAAGGATTACTCGGAATATACTGAAAGAGTGCGGGAGTACGCCCAGGTAAAGCCGGTGGAAGAAGCAGTGGAACAGGCAATCAGTGAGTGTATTCAGGAAGGGATTCTTTCAGAGTTTTTGAAACAAAACAGAGCGGAGGCGAAACAAGTGAGTATTTATGAATATGATGAGGAAAAGCATATGCGGCAGGAGCGGGAAGCGTCCTGGGAAGAGGGCAGAGAAGAGGGGATAGAAGAAGGAATTAAAAAGGGAAAACAGGAGCTTTTAGAAAGGCTGATTCAAAAGAAGCTGGTAAAAGGAAAGTCAATTTCTGAGATTGCAGAGGAGCTGGAAGAAGAGGAAGAGGTCATTGCAGAGATGATACAAAAATCTGTTCGGGCGAGAAAATGATTACACTTCTGACTTGTCATTCGTATGGATTCAGAGAGTGATGTAAAAAATCTTCCATAGAAGATCATGTGTCGGGAAACACGGAATTCTATGGAAGATTTTTATTTTTACATTCGATTTAAATGTATTCCAGTTTTTCGAAATAGTGCATTAAAATATCCGGACAATTTTCGACTCCCAGTGCGGAGGTATCCAGAATCATATGATAGTCATTTACATCACCCCAGGTTTTTCCTTGTATGTTCATAATAATAAGAAGCACGCTGTTCATCAGTCTTATCGATTTTCTCTTTTGCATCCTCGTAGGAAAGGTACTTCCAGCTTCATAATGCGTTTGATACGGTCTTCTTTATCAGCACATACGAAAATATTCAGAACATTCATGCGGTCTTTTAAAATATCAGAAGCGCACCGTCCGAGAATGATACCATGGTTTTTCGGCAAGATTACGGATGGCTTCTGCCTCGGAGTCATACATGCGGTCATTGACCTGCTGTTCAATATAGGCACGGTCATAGACAGGAATGTCCAGTCTTTTGGAAAGTTCATCTGCAATGATACTTGCACCGGTTCCGAAACGACGGCTCATGGTGATTACTAATTTCATATGAATTCCTCCTTTGTATTTGTCAGAATTTATGCGTTGACAGAATCTGTGATTTTTGTGCACAGTTCCTGCAGTTGTTCCATTTGAGAATCATGCAGTGCTGATTTTACAGCGAAGTTTTCTGTCAGAAGTGTCATGTTTTTCAGTTCTGCAAGCTTTGCTTCCATCAGTTTTGCGGACTGCGGAGCCCAGCTTCCGTTTCCTAAAACAGCTACGGTGCGCCCCTGTACCATCAAAGCTTTCATATCTTCCAGATAGTTTGCCATCAGAGGATAAATTCCATTGTTGTAGGTTGGTGCGGCAAGTACAAGATGGCTGTATTTGAAACTGTCAGAAATCAGCTCAGATACATGTGTTTTGGAAATATTGTGGATCTTGATATTTGTGATTCCGGCATCAGCGAGCATGGCAGCCAGAACATTGACCATATTTTCTGTATTGCCATACATGGAAGCATAGGCAATCATAACACCCTTTGTCTCTGCTTCATATTTGCTCCAGATATCGTATTTTTCCAGAATATAGGAGAGGTTACTTCTCCATACAGGTCCGTGGAGAGGGCAGATCATCTGAATATCCAATGCAGCTGCTTTTTTCAGGACATTCTGTACCTGAATCCCATATTTTCCGACAATATTTGTGTAATAGCGGCGGGCTTCGTCCAGATAATCACGGTCGAAATCCATCTCATCGTTGAAGATCACTCCGTCCAGTGCTCCGAAAGTACCGAATGCATCGGCAGAGAACAAAACTTTATCGGTCTCATCGTAAGTCATCATAGCTTCCGGCCAGTGCACCATTGGCGCCATCACAAAGTGAAGTGTGTGTTTTCCGCAGGAGAATGTCTCGCCTTCTTTGATGATGATCTTTTTATCTCCAAGATCCATGCCGTAGAACTGATCGATCATCGGAAATGTTTTGGCGTTTCCGATCAGCTTCATATCCGGATAACGCAGGTGCAGATCCTCGATCAAGGCGCAATGATCCGGTTCCATGTGATTGATCACAAGGTAATCCAGAGTACGCCCGTTCAAAACAGCCGCGATATTTTCCAGAAACTGTCTGCCTACTGCGCTGTCTACCGTATCGAAAAGGACGGTCTTTTCATCCAGCAGCAGATAAGAGTTGTAGGAAACTCCTTTCTGAATCGGAAAAATGTTTTCAAATAGTTCCAGTCTTCTGTCATTGCTTCCGACCCAGTATAAATCTTCGGTTACTTTTCTGACACAATGCATGTTAAAGTTCCTCCTTTATTTTCACTATGATTCTGTCAATCTATAGAAGTTCACATATTAACGTCTATATTTTAACATATTGAGATAAATTCGCAAGGCGGGTATGGGTTTTTGTGCAAAAAAATGACAGTTCCTTATAAAATCCTTAGAATTCGCCCTTAAAGTAAAGCTGTACAAAGAGAAGGGAGAATCATTTTATGGAAGAAATAATTTTGGAAACAAAAGAACTATGCAAGCAGTATCACAAACAGACTGTGCTGAAAAATATCAATATGAGAATTCCGAAAGGGTGTGTATACGGGCTTTTGGGAGCAAATGGCGCAGGAAAATCGACATTGATGAAAATATTGTGCGGGATGACGCGGGCAGATGCCGGGGAAGTATTTTTTGACGGAAAAATATGGAGTCGAAAGTGCATAGAACGGATTGGGGCTTTGATCGAGCTGCCTCCTGTTTATGAAAATTTAAGTGCAGTGGATAATCTGAAAGTGCGGACATGGACGCTTGGGATTTCAGATGCCCGGATCCTGGAGGTACTTGATATTGTGGATCTGAAAAATACGGGGAAAAAGCAGGTGGGAAAGTTTTCCATGGGAATGAAGCAGCGGCTGGGAATTGCGGTGGCATTGTTAAATGATCCGGATTTTCTGATTCTGGACGAACCAGCGAACGGACTGGATCCGTTTGGAATCCGTCAGCTTCGGGAAATGCTGGTTTCTTTTGCAGAAAGTGGGATGACAGTACTTGTCTCCAGCCATATTTTAGGTGAAATCCAGCAAACGGCAGACTACATTGGAATCCTGGCAAATGGAGTATTGGGATATCAGGGGGGACAGCAGGAAAATCTGGAAGAACTGTTCACGGAAATTGTGAGCAGAAACAGGGGGTGAACGGATATGAGAGCATATATCAAGGCAGAGCTTCTGAAAAACAGACATTCCGAATGGGCAAGACTGATGGTTATTTTTCCAGCGATATCGATTTTATGTTCTGTATATTTCTCGTTTGGAAATGCAACATATTATCAGATGAATCAGTATAACTGGTGGTATATGTGTTTCCTTCCAATCCAGGTAATCGCAGGCAGTATTTTTATCTGCCGGAGGGAGAAACGTCTGAAGTACAGAGCAGTGCAGATGCTTCCTGTATCAGCAGGGAAGATCTGGATAGCAAAGGTTGTCAGCTGCATTGGGCAGATCATTGTAAGTACAGGAATGATCGCAGCGGCGGTGGCCGGAATCAGTTTGGTTTTGAAACAATTATTTACAGGAGGAAATCTGTTTTCCCCGATTACTGTGGCAGCAGCATGGGGACTGTTAGTCTGCGCGATATGCTGGCAGATTCCTTTGTGGATGTTTTGTTATCAAAAGACGGGGATGGTCCTGACCTTTTTACTTGGGATGGGAGCGAATTCGATTCTTTCGACTGTTTGGACAACAGGATCCAGATGGTGGATGAATCCGTTTGCAATTTTGCCAAGGCTGATGTGTCCGGTTCTTCAAATACTGCCAAACGGACTTCCGGCAGTGCCGGAAAGTGTCATGTTTACGCCGCAGGTACTGGAAAAGAGTGTGATCGTTCCGGGAATCTTACTCAGTATGGGATTATTTGCCCTGTTGACAGCTATGACAGCAAGATGGTATCAGAGGAGGATGGAAGTCGGATGGGAAAATAAAAAACTGGTGGGAAGTGAATTCCTAAAATTGAAAGGAACCTGGATTTTCTGGATCCATTTGGGAGTTCCTGTTGCAGGCGCGGGATTGTTTTTATTGTATGGAGTGGCTGCAAAAAGAGAATGGCAGAGTGTACTGGAATTTTATGCAGAAACACTCGCGATCGTGTACCCGTCTGTTTCTGCGATCATCTGTATGCAGTCTGTGATGCAGGAATTAAAGGCGGGAAATTTTCAAAATCTGCTGTGTGTGTCAACATTGCGCTGGAGCGCAGTGTTGAGAAAGATACTCACACTTTGGATTCTCGGATTGGCGGCATCACTGCTTGCTTTTTTACTCTTTGGAATGGGCGTCTGGGGAACGAAAGCTGCGTGGAATCTGTCGGTAAAAGAATATCTTATATGCGGGCTGATCTTGTGGATAACGCAGGCAGGAATCTATCTTCTGCACTTTTTTCTGGCAATGCGTTTCGGAAGTGGAGCCTGTCTGGCAGCAGGGGTGACGCAGAGTCTGATTGCGGCATTGCTCTTTACTGGATTAGGAGATGGACTCTGGATGTGGTTTCCATGTGGATGGAGTGGACATCTGCTGTTGTATTATGTAAAATGGAAAACAGAGAGCGAAGTGTTTAAAATGGCGGGAGAAATGCTGAAAGAACAGATCAGGACGGGCGTTCTCTCAATGGTGGGAATGACGATAACAGGGCTGATCCTCTGGTGTATCTGGATACAGCATCACGACAGGAAAAGCATTTCACAATGACAGGAAAGAGGAGTCAAAATGGCATGGATATTGGCGGTAGATGATGAAGAAGGGATTCGGAATCTGATTCAGAATGCATTGGAAAAAGATGGACATCGGGTGAGTGTATGTAAAAATACAGAGGTGATAAAGGAAAAGGATTTGATTCACTATGATCTGATTTTACTGGATATCATGATGCCGGGAACAGACGGCATCACCTGGTGCAAAAAGATCAGACGGTATGTGGACTGCCCGATTTTATTTCTGACAGCAAAAGCGGAGGAAAAAAGTATCATGGAAGGGCTTGGTTCCGGTGGAGATGATTATATCTGTAAGCCGTTTGGAATCGGAGAACTCCGGGCAAGGGTTGCGGCACATTTGCGAAGAGAAGCCAGAGAAAAAACACATGCAGTGGAAATTTCAGGAATACGTTTTGATCTGGCGGGAAAGAGTGTTCAGGTGGGGGAAGAGAAAATTCCTCTGACGAAAAGTGAATATGAGATCAGTGAGCTTCTGGCATTGAACCATGGACAGGTTTTTTCCAAAGAGAAAATTTTTGAGAGTGTATTTGGATATGAGAGAGAAAGTGACAGCTCCGCAATTACAGAGCATGTGAAAAATATTCGGGCAAAATTTGCCAGATATGGGAAGAAGAATATACAGACAGTGTGGGGGATCGGGTACAAGTGGGAGTAAGGCAAAAGAATATTTCAGGGATTTTCAGACGTTTTCTGTTTAGTTTTTACTTGCAGGAGCAGCAACTATACTGGTTTTGGGAGTGGTTGTCCAGATTTTGACCATAAAGGCGGTGATACATCCCGCTAATTATGATGAACAGCAGTTGGAGCAAAAAAGGGAAGAGATTCAGACAGCAGAAAAAGTGGAGGAAAAAATGCTTCCATACGGAACCAGGTTTGGAGTGTTTGACAATTCAGGCAGGTGGCTTTACGGAACATTTACAGAATCAGAAAGAGAAGAAGTATGGAAAGCTGTTTTGGAAGAGAAAAATGAAATCAGAAGTGGATATCTGAAACGATTCCAGAGAGAAGAGGAAATCTGTCTGGTATCCTATCAGCTTCGTGTTCAATTTGGAAATCCGGCACTCAGAGAACGGTTTCCGCATGTTCTGGAATTACTTTTGCTGGCAGCGCTTTTGATTTTTTGTGCGGAAGTGATGTTTTTGATCCGATATTTCAGCCGGAAGATTAAACAAGAACTTCAAAAAATTGAATGGATGACAGAAAAAATTGAGCATCAGGATCTGGAATTTCCATGTCCGGATTCTCAGGTTCTTGAAATCAAAAAAATCCTGGAGACGTTCGGAAGAATGCGGGATACACTGAAAGAGTCTCTGATGAAGCAGTGGGAGCTTGAATCAGCCAGAAAAGAGCAGATGGGAGCGCTGGCACATGATCTGAAGACGCCTTTGACTGTGATCCGGGGGAACGTACAGCTGATGGGAGAGGCAGAGAGTCTGGAAGAAGCACAAAAGTACAGCCTTGCATTGGAACAGGAAATTCAGGGAATCGAAGAATATTTGCAGATTTTGCAGGAGATGATCTCCACAGGAGGTTATCAGATGTACAAAAAAGAGCAGGTGGACATACGAGAACTGACAGGACAATTCAGAGAGCGGATCGAAGCGGCGGCTGCCGGGAAGAAGCAAACGATTCAGTTTGAATGTGAAAATCTTCCAAAGTGGATTTGTGTCAATGAGAAACTGTTGATACGGTCCTGGGAAAATCTGGTATATAACGCAATCGAATATACGCCACAGGGAGGAATGATACGAATCTGTATATCTGAGGGAAGGAACAACTGGAAATTTCCGTTAGAGGATGAGGGGAGGCGGGA
>ENA-OQIF01000264-OQIF01000264.1-human-gut-metagenome-genome-assembly--contig:-NODE-264-length-24757-cov-6.128948_pt1 | contig 24757 bp, 27 predicted proteins | sample MGYA00242574_ERZ504738 | MGnify/ENA primary metagenome ERZ504738 (study PRJEB26092, sample SAMD00036437) | human gut metagenome | host: Homo sapiens | study: EMG produced TPA metagenomics assembly of...
AGATGCCGGTTATGTACAGAACGAAATTTTCATTTTCAGACACCGGGAGGAGAAATTGAGGTTTTCTACTTAAATGAAGATGGAAGCCGCATTCGTCTTTCGGTGGGAAAAGCATCTTTTTGGAGTGATGAAATTCCGGTGACAGGGGAACGAAGAGAAGTGGTCGATGAGGACATGGTATTTGGAAGAAACCTGTATCCGACGACTTGTGTGTCTGTCGGAAATCCACACTGTGTGATTCCGATGAAAGAAGTGTCGAAACATCTCGTGTGCAAAATCGGAAATCATTCAGAGATTGCAAGATATTTTCCGAATAAGATCAACACACAGGTGATGCAGGTGATTGATGAAGAAAATATTCGGATTGAAATCTTTGAGCGCGGCGTGGGATATACGCTTGCATCTGGCAGCAGTGCATGTGCTGCAGCGGCAGCTGCATATAAACTTGGACTTACGAATCCGGGTGTGACAGTGCACATGCCAGGTGGTGAGTTGCAGGTGGAGATTCAGGAGGACTGGGAGATATTTGTGACAGGTGAAGTATTTTATATTGGAAAGATGATACTTGGAAATGAATTGAGTGAAAAATTGAGAATGATGTAGAGAAGAGGACTGTCCGCGGTGGATGGTCCTTTGCTGATATTGCCCGAATATTCAAGTGTAAAAGGCATTGCAACTTAAAAACAGATTGTTTATACTAAAGGAGAGAAATATTGACAGAGAAAAAGCAGAGCAGTATTACCAACAAAATCTGAGAGAGCTGAAAGGATAGAAGGAATGGCATTACAGTTTATTATGGGACCACCCGGTTCGGGAAAGTCCCATTATTTATATGAAAAAGTAACAAAAGCATCTTTGGAGCATCCCGAGACCAATTATATTGTGCTTGTGCCGGAACAGTTTACCATGCAGACACAGAAAGATCTTGTGATGGCAAGCCCGGGAAAAGGAATTATGAATGTAGATGTGCTGAGCTTTGGACGACTTGCACATCGTATTTTTGGGGAGACCGGTGGAAACCAGCGGACAGTTCTTGATGATGTGGGGAAAAGTTTTGTGCTGAGAAAGATTGCAGGGGATTGTGAGGCAGAGCTTCGCGTACTTGGAAGTAATCTGAAAAAGACCGGATACATCGGGGAAGTGAAGTCGGTTATATCGGAATTTACACAATATGATATACAGGAAGAGACGTTGGAACAGATGATAGAAGAGGTGAAAGACTCTTCTAATCTTTATTATAAATTGCAGGATATCAAGACTATTTACCATGGATTTCGAGAATATCTGAGAGAAAAATATATTACAGGGGAAGAACTTTTAGATGTCCTTTGTACTGTGGTGGGGAAATCTAAGATTTTAAAAGACAGTGTGGTTGTACTGGATGGGTTTACTGGATTTACGCCTGTTCAAAATAAGCTTTTGCGTGAACTGTTTGGTGTCTGCAAGAAGGTTGTGATTACAGTGACAATGGAGCAAAAGGAGAATCCATTTTCTTATAAACATCCATACCAGCTGTTTGCATTGAGCAAGCAGATGGTGACTTCCCTGATTACAATTGCCAAAGAGACAAAGACAGATGTAGAGGAGCCGATATATCTATATGACAGACCGATTTATCGATTCCGCGAGAATACAGCGCTTGCATTTTTAGAGGCGCATCTGTTCCGCTATTCAAAAGAGCAGTATGAAAAGGAACAGGATCGTATTCAGGTTTATTGTGCGAAGAATCCGAAAGAAGAGGTCGATTTTGCTGCGCAGAAGATTCGAAATCTGGCTCGGACAAGAGGATACCGTTATCGGGAGATTGCAATCATTGCAAGTGACTTGAACACATATGGAAATCAGATTGAAAAGATTTTTGGAGAATATCAGATACCGATCTTTATGGATCATAAAAGAAGTATTTTGTTGAATTCATTTGTGGAATACGTCAGAAGTCTTCTTGCGATGGTGGAACAGAACTTTTCATATGAAAGTGTATTCCGTTATCTGCGCACGGGACTGACCGGGTTTTCAGACGAAGAGATTGACATTGTGGAGAACTATGTTATTGCACTTGGAATCCGTGGATACAAAAAATGGCAGGAGAAATGGATTCGAAGAGCCAGAGGGATGGAGGAAACGGAATTGGAACGTATTAATGACATCAAAGAACGTTTCCTTATTCAAGTGGAAGATGTGACAATGGTATTAAAAAAACGAAACAAAACGGTCTCAGAAGTCACAAAAGCACTGTATGACTTTCTTGTGAAGGGAGAATTGCAAAAAAAGGTAAAAGAATATGAAATTAGATTTGGAAATGACGGAGAACTTGCATTGGAAAAAGAATATGGACAGGTATACCGTATTGTAATTGAATTATTTGATAAGTTTGTAGAGTTGCTTGGAGAGGAACAGATTGCGCTGAAAGAGTATTGTGAATTGTTGGATGCAGGACTTGAGGAGGCGAAGGTTGGTGTGATCCCGCCAAGTCTTGATCAGGTTGTGGCGGGGGATATTGAAAGAACCCGTATCAAGGACATCAAGGCGGTGTTTTTGCTTGGAGCCAATGACATGTATATTCCAGGAAAAGAAAATGCGGGAGGTATTCTCTCAGAGCATGACAGGGAGCTGTTCCAAAAAGGAGGAGTGGTACTGGCTCCCGGAGCGAAAGAAAAAGCATTTATCCAGAAGTTTTATCTCTATCTGCTGATGACAAAACCATCCGAACAGTTGTATGTGACATATAGTAAGGTCTCTGCGGATGGAAAGACACTTCGCCCGGCATACCTGATTCAGGATTTACGGCGAATGTACAAAAAGATGGAAATTCAAGATGCAGATTGTCAGCCAGACAAAAAAGAATTGACACCGAAAAGCGGATTTGCATATCTGATTGAAAAGTTACAGAAAAAACACGAAGGATTGGGCACTGAGTGGCAGGAATTGTATACATGGTACAGACAAAATCCAAAATGGCGAAAAAAAATAGAACAGATAGTGGAAGCTTGTTTTTATGAAAAACCAAAAGATGGTCTTACAACAAGAACAGCTCAACGATTGTATGGGACTATTTTAGAGAACAGTGTAACCAGATTAGAAAAATTTTCGGCATGTGCCTATGCTCATTTTTTATCTTACGGGCTAAATTTGCGGGAACGTGAGGAATATACTTTTCAGGCGATCGATCTGGGAAATATTTTCCATAGTGCCATTGAACATTTTGCAAAAAAACTGGAGGCGGAGGGGTACACATGGACGACGCTTCCGGAAGTAAGAAGAGAAGAACTGATTGAAGAAAGTGTGGAGGAAAGTATTGTGGATTATGGAAATACAATCCTCTATAGCTCGGCGAGAAATGAATATATTATCAAACGTCTGAAACGTATGATGAGGCGCACCGTCTGGGCACTGACAAAACAGTTGGAGAAGGGCGATTTCATGCCGGGCGGGTATGAGATTTCTTTTGGAGGAGCATCCGGACTATCTACGTCGGACATTGCGCTGGATGGACATGGACGAATGAGACTGCGTGGAAAGATTGACCGGGTTGACATCTGTGAGGATGAGGACAATGTCTATGTCAAAGTGATTGATTATAAGACGGGGGCGAAAGCGTTTGATCTGGGGGAATTGTATTATGGCTTACAGTTGCAGCTCGTTTTATATCTGAATACGGCATTAGAACTGGAGAGCAGAAAAAATCACGGGAAAACAGTGATACCTGCCGGGATTTTTTATTATCAGATGAAAGATCCAATCGTGGACAAGGAAAAAGATGAAGAAAAACTGGAAAAGAAAATATTAAAAGAACTGCGTTTGGATGGCGTGGTGAATGCAAGGGAAGAAGTGGTGCGGCATTTGGATAGGGAGATATCCGGAAATTCACTTGTTGTGCCGATCGGGCGAAATAAAGACAGGAGTCTGTCAAAGGCATCCAAAACAGCGACACAGGAAGAGTTTGAGCTGATTTCAGAGTATGCCAAGAAGCAGATGAAACAGATTGGGACAAGAATATTAGAAGGGGAGACGGAGGTGTCCCCATATGAGCTTGGAACGATGACAGGCTGTAGTTACTGTCCTTACAAGGCGATTTGCGGATTTGAAGAAAAAATTCCGGGATATGAATATCGGAGACTGCAGAAACTGAAAAAAGATGAGGCGCTTATGAAGATGAGAAAGGAGGTGTCAGAGTGGGAGTAACATTTACACCGGAACAAAAGCAAGTTATTGACCTGCGAGATCGAAATATTTTGGTATCGGCAGCAGCCGGATCAGGAAAGACTGCGGTGCTTGTAGAGCGTATTATTACGAGGCTTACAAAAGATCAAAATCCGATAGATGTAGATCAGCTTTTGATTGTGACCTATACGGAGGCAGCAGCATCAGAAATGAAAGAACGTATACGTACAGCAATTGAAAAAGCACTGGAGGAGAATCCGGATAATGTGCATCTGCAGCGTCAGGCGACATTGATTCACAGTGCACAGGTGACGACGATCCACAGCTTCTGTCTCTCTGTGATAAGGGATTATTTCCATACGATCGATCTGGATCCGGGATTTCGGATTGCCGAAGAAGGAGAACTCAAACTACTTAAGCATGACGTGATGGAAGAGCTTTTAGAAAGGTATTATGAAGAGGGGAGTCAGACTTTTCAGGAATTTGTAGAGTGTTTTGCATCTGGAAGAGACGATAAGAAACTAGAGGAGCTTATTTTGCAGCTATATGAATTTTCAAGAAGTTATCCGAATCCGGAAAAATGGCTGCAGGAGTGTGTGCAACAGTACGAGTTTGACAGTCTACAGGCGCTGGCAGAGTCAGAGTTTGTAGAACCTATTATGCGCAATACCAGATCTTATATGAAAGATCTGAAAGAAACTATTGTATCAGGGCTGCAAGTATGTGACTGCGAAGATGGGCCGTATATGTATCGGGAGACTTTGGAAGCAGACCTGCAGAATATAGAAAAAATTAACAGTGCAGAAGACTTTTTGGAGATGTTCACCTTGATTTCTAAGGTGAAATGGGCCAGGCTTGCAATCAACCGCGACAAGAGTGTTTCGGAAGAACTGGCTGCCTATGTGAAAGGTGTCCGGGAGGAAGTCAAGAATACGGTGGCTTCGGTTGTAGAACAGTATTTTTTCGATGCTCCCGAAGAATTGTATCAGGATATGCTCACGGCAAAATCGAATATGGAAGTGCTTGTACAGCTTGTAAATGATTTTGCCGATACCTTTGCGGAGAAGAAAACTGGGAAAAATATGATTGATTTCGGAGATATGGAACAGTTTGCTCTGCGGATTCTGACATTGGAAGAGGGCGGAAAATTAGTGCCGTCTAAGGCTGCCAAAGAGTATCAGGAGAGATTTGCGGAAGTTATGATCGATGAGTATCAGGACAGTAATCTGATTCAGGAGGCGATTCTGACGAGCGTATCCAAAGTCTCTAAAGGGAGCTATAACATTTTCATGGTGGGGGATGTTAAGCAGAGTATCTATAGGTTCCGTCTGTCAAGACCAGAGCTTTTTATGGAAAAGTTCAACACATATAGTCTGGAGGAGAGCGACAAGCAGAGAATTGATCTGCATAAAAATTTCCGAAGCAGAAGAGAGGTACTTGACAGTACGAACTTTATTTTTGAACAGATCATGACAAAAGGGCTTGGAGGCATCGCATATGATGACAAAGCTGCGCTCTATGTCGGAGCATCCTATGAAGAACAGGCTGGAAATGAGACAGAAGTTATTTTGGTAGATACGGATTTTGAGGATGAGGAGGATCAAAAGATAGAGGAAACGAACCGAGAGCTGGAGGCGAGAGCCGTGGCAAGACGGATCAAAGAACTTGTCGGTCATCACATGGTATTGGATAAGGAGACGGGAGAATACCGGACTGCCAGATATAGTGATATCGTAATTTTAACGCGAAGCCTGAAAGGATGGACAGATGTATTTACCAATATTTTGAACCGGGAGGGGATTCCGGCGTACAGCGGTTCTAAGGAAGGGTATTTTGAGACGAGAGAAATTCGGACAATTTTGGACTATTTGCGGATTTTAGACAATCCGAGACAGGATATTCCGTTTGCGGCAGTGCTGACCTCCTGTTTTGGAAAGCTGACGAGTGAGGAGCTTGCGAATATACAGTGTGAAGGGGAAGGAAAGACATTCTATGAGCGCACATTGTTCTATTTGGAAAATGGAAGTGACGAAAATCTCAAAGAGCGGATCACAGATTTGCTGAGAAAGTACGAAAGATTCCGAAGAAAAGTACCTTATACGGCTATTCACACATTGCTATGGGACATTATAGAAGAGACAGGATATGGAGATTATGTGGCATCTTTACCTTCCGGAGAACAGAGAAAGGCGAATCTGGAGATGCTTGTGGAGAAAGCAGTAAGCTTTGAAAGCACCAGCTACAAAGGATTATTTCATTTTATACGCTATATCGAGCAGCTTCATAAATATGATGTAGACTATGGCGAGGCATCTGTTTTGGATGAGCAGGCAGATACCGTCAGGCTGATGAGTATTCACAAAAGTAAAGGATTGGAATTTCCGATCGTGTTTGTGTCTGGCATGAGCAAACGATTCAACACACAGGATATCAAAGGAAGTATTGTGATTCATCCGGAATTTGGTGTTGGAATTGACGCGGTGGATGTAGAAAGAAGAACGAAAGCACCAACATTGTTGAAACGGATGATTCAAAGAGATGTGTTGATGGAAAATGCGGGCGAAGAACTTCGTGTTTTATATGTGGCACTTACAAGAGCGAAAGAAAAACTCATTATGACGGGGACAATATCGAATTTGGAACAGAAAATAAGAAGTTATGAAGGGCTTCGCAGCCATGAGGAAACGGAGCTTACATTCAGCAGACTGACAAAAGCAAATTCCTATTTCGACTGGGTACTTCCGGCACTTTACCGTCATGCTTCCTTTGCACCGATCTTAGAGACGTACAATATAGGAGCGCCGTTTATGAATCCGCTGTATGATCGTGATGTGCCAATCCGGGTATACAAAATGGGAATCGGAGAGATTGTCGCGGGGGAAGTTGCAGAGGAGCTGAGCGGACAGTATACGAAAGAGCTGTTGCATAACTGGGATGATACTCGCACCTATGATGAGCAGATGAAAGAACAGTTGGAAATACAGTTCGGGTATCAATATCCATATGAGCGTGAGCGAAAACTGAAGCAAAAAATGACGGTATCAGAACTGAAAAAACGTGCTTATTTGGAAGAAGAAGCCGGAGAACTTGTGTTTGATGAGGCAGATGTCGTTCCCCTTCTTCCGAAATTTTTACAGGAAGAGGAGGAGCTTACCGGGGCATCAAGAGGAAGCGCTTATCATAGATTGCTGGAATTGCTTGATTTCTCGAAAAAGTATGATGAAGTGACATTGAAGGAACTGATCGAGGAGCAAAAACGAAGCGGAAAGCTGTCGGAGGAGATGTGTACTTCGATTCGGGAGAAGGATATTTTACGGTTTTTAAACACACCTGTCGGAGAGAGAATGCATCGAGCGGCAGTTCGGGGGACACTGTGGGCAGAGCAGCCTTTTGTTCTTGGAATAGATGCAGATGAACTTTATAAAGGGGAAAGCCTGGAAGAAACTGTTCTCGTTCAGGGAATCATCGACGTCTGGTTTGAAGAAGATGGAGAATTGGTTGTTTTGGATTATAAGACAGACAGAGTGTTCAAAGAAGAGATATTGAGGGAAAAATATCATACACAGCTTGATTATTATGCGCGGGCATTGGAACAGCTTACAGGAAAATGTGTAAAAGAGAAGATTATTTATTCCTTTACAATGCAAAAAGAAATCGAGGTGTGAATATGAGATATATAATGTGGTATTTACTGGCGATCAATATCGTGACATTTTTCTTATATGGAATAGACAAACAGAAGGCGCGCAAAAAAAGGTGGCGGATACCGGAGGCGACGCTTCTTTCAATGGCGGCTTTGGGAGGCTCTGTTGGAGCCTGTGTCGGGATGCAAATATTCCGACATAAGACTCAGAAGCCGAAATTTTATATTGGAGTGCCTGTAATTCTTTTGTTGCAGGCTGGAATTGTGATATATGTTTATTTGAAGTAGGAGATAAAACTCCTACTTTTTTGTAATATTATATTGACTAATAATATTATATGACATATAATATGTGTATAAAAATAATATTGCATCAAAATAGAAAGGAGTGAGGTCATGGTATTTAATACAGGAGCAGCCTTGCTGGATGCGATTGTTCTGGCTGTAGTATCAAAAGAGCAGCAGGGGACTTATGGATATAAGATCACACAGGATGTCAGACAGGCGTTGGAAGTATCGGAGTCAACCTTATATCCGGTGCTCAGGCGACTTCAAAAAGATGGGTGTCTGGAGGTGTATGATATGCAGTTTGACGGCAGGAACAGGCGATATTACAAAGTGACAAAGAGAGGGGAAGAACAGTTGGAGATGTATCGAAAAGAGTGGAAAAGCTATTCAGAGAAGATCTGCAAGATATTTGAGGGAGGTGTGGATGAATGAACAGAGTAGAATATATGACAAGACTTGCATCGATGCTTCAGGACATTCCAGTGGAAGAAAGACAGGAAGCAATGAAATACTATAACGACTATTTTGATGAGGCCGGTGAGGAGAATGAAGAAAAAGTTGCAGCAGAATTAGATAGCCCGGAAAAGGTAGCGGCGGCAATCAAAGCGGAAATTTACGGGAGAAATAATACTGGGGAAACGAAAGCACCTGTGTATCCGGCAGAAAAAGAAGAGAAAGATACGAACAATTGGTGGAAGATTCTCCTGATTATAGTAGGTGGACTGTTTGTTTTATCCATTGCCGGCCCGATCGTTCTAGGTGTGGCGCTGACGGTATTGGCAGTGGTGTTTTCGGGATTTATTGCTCTGATCGCATTTGTTATAGCGGCAGGCTGTCTTGCAATTGTAGGGATTGCATTGTTTATTGGCGGGCTTACGCAGATTGCCGTGGCGCTTCCGGAGGCATTTACGTTGATTGGCAGCGGAATGATTTTATTCGCAGTTGGAATGGTGGGAGTTGTGTTGCTTGTGCAGCTTTGCTTCGTTGCATTTCCGAAGATGTTTCGGTGGATTGTAAAAATCTGCAAAAAACCATTTCATAGAAAGGCGGTGTCATAATGAAAAAAGGATGGAAGAGATTTTGGATCACAAGTGGTGCGATTGCCGGAATCGGCGTGCTGTTTTTGATTTTGGGATTTATACTGGGAGTCTCTTTTTCAAAGATCAAGTTTGGTTTCCCATATATATTTCCATTGAGCAACAGGGTGGTGACAGTAAAGGAAAGCACAGGGCAGACCGGCGAAGAAAAAACGTTCGAAGGGGTAAAAAATCTGGAAATGGATGTGGATCATATGAGTGTATATCTGAAGCCTTCCCAAAATGGAAAAGTATGTGTGGGCACTGAAGATATTGACGAGAGAGCAAATCTCCAGATATATAAGGAGGGAGATACTCTGAACATTGAGACGGATTTGGAAAGTAATCGAATCAATCAGGCAGGGACGATTATTTTGTACTTGCCGCAGGATGTGAAATTCTATGAGATGGACATTTCAGTAGGAGCAGGAAGTTTGAAATCAAAGCTGCAAAGCGTACATGCGGAAAATGCGGATATTGCGGTAGCGGCAGGAGCCGCAGAGATACAGGGCATTATGGCGCAAGAGATGTATCTGGAATGTGGAGTGGGTTCTGCAACGCTTGTGCTCCATGGAGAACAAGAAGACTATAACTATAGTCTGGAGTGCGGAATGGGTGAAGTGAAGATTGCAGACGGAAGTTATTCAGGAATCGCAGTTGAGCAACAGATTGACCATGGGGCATCGAAAAATTTGAATATTGAATGTGGCATGGGAAGTGTCAATGTAAAATTTGAAAAATAGTCTGGAATAAAAATGAAAAAAATGGAAATCCTCTTACCATCATGGAAAGGGGATTTTTATTATGTCTAAAAAGAAAGAAAAACCGATTTGCTTAAGCAAGCTGGAGCCGGAAGAAAAATTAAAATATGAGATTGCAGAAGAATTGGGATTGCTCGATAAGGTGCTGGAGGATGGCTGGAAGGCGCTTTCTTCAAAAGAGACCGGGAGAATCGGCGGACTGATTACGAAGAAAAGGCGAGAGATGGAGAAAGCAAAAGAGTAGTGACCAAAGTGTGAACAATTTCGAACCGGACTTGAAAAGAGAAGGGAGATTTGTTATAATCGTAAAAACTGGGGAGAAACAACAGGTGAGGTTATGAATGAGAAAATAAAAGTATTAGGCGTGTCAATTAATCATTACACGGCTAAGGAAGCAATGAAAAAGGTCATGGAATATATGGAGACAGAACCGATCAATGTGATCGAGATGGTGACGATGAATACGTTGTCGCAGCTTTTGAACAAAGAAGAAAAGCCATATATTGATGAGTTTGACCTTACATTTGCAGGAGATAAATCAATATTAGAGGCGGCAGGAGTGACTGACTCAAAATATTTGAATGAGGCCAAGACACTGCTGTTCGTGAAAATGGTAATGCGATTTCTGCATAAAAGCCACAAAAAGGTTTTTTTGCTCGCCGAAGATGAAGAGGCTTTGTCTGAACTGAGAGAATATGTGACAGGAAAATACAGCGGGATTGTTATCTCTGAGACTGCGACCATGGAAGAACACGGAAAGTCCGATGACATGATTGTCAATCGAATCAACGGTGCAGAGACCGACTGTATCTTTGCGGCGCTTCCATCTCCGCTTCAGGAAGAAGTCATTCTTCGTAACCGCACACTTTTGAATGCCAGAATTTGGTTCGGAATGGGTACTGGATTGAAAGAACGCAGGAGAACGGGATTTGGAAGAAGACGGCTGAAGGCATTTTTTACACAACACATCGTGAAGAAAAAGATTGAGAAAGAACGTAAGCAAAATCAGAATTTGTGAACAATGTATAGTGTGGAAAAAGGATAAGAGCAAAAGGAAAATTGAGGAAATGCATAAAAAATTATGATTTCCTCTTTCTTTTTTTGCTGTTTTGCATTAGTATATAACGTAGAAATATGCGTTTAACCATTTTAAGAAAAAAATGTATTGTAGAAAATGCATATGAAAATTACGAGTGGAGGGAATTGAATGATATCAAATCAAATACTTCAAAACACAATTGAAGGACTAAAAAGCAATTACAAGAATTGATTTATGTGTAGTAGATATAGAGGGAAAAGTGCTTGCGGGGACTTGTACAGAGACAGATGACTATGCAACCTCGATAAAATCTTTTGTAGATTCACCTGCAGACAGCCAGGTGGTGCAAGGATGTCTAATTTTTTAAAATTTTGACGAATATCAGTTAGAATATATATTACTTGCTTACGGGGAAAATGAAAATGCATATATGATCGGAAAGCTTGCAGCATTCCAGATTCATAATCTGTTGATTGCATATAAAGAAAGATTTGACCAGGATAATTTTATCAAAAATCTGTTATTGGATAATCTGTTGCTTGTGGATATTTATAATCGTGCAAAGAAACTACACATTGATACAGATGCAAGACGTGTCGTATTTATTATCGAGATGGCGTATGAGAAAGATGCGAATATAATTGAACATGTGCGAGTGTCCATTGGAAGAAAAACAAAGATTTCATCACAGCTGTCGATGAAAAAAATATTATTGTCGTAAAGGAACTGGAAGCGAGGGAAGGCTATCAGGAGATGGAGCAGGCTGCGAATGCAATGCTGGAATTATTAAAAGCAGAAGGCGAAGAAGGATTGCATGTCGCATATGGTACGATCGTAAGCGACATCAAAGAAGTTTCAAAATCTTATAAAGAAGCAAAGCTTGCGCTTGATGTCGGAAAGATTTTCTTTAACGAAAAAGATGTGATAGCATATAGTACACTCGGAATAGGACGTCTGATCTACCAGCTTCCGATACCACTTTGTAAAATGTTTATCCGAGAGATTTTTGAGGGGAAATCACCGAATGATTTTGACGAGGAGACTTTGATCACAATTAATAAGTTCTTTGAGAACAGTCTGAATGTATCTGAGACATCAAGACAATTGTACATTCACCGTAATACGCTGGTGTACAGACTGGATAAGATTCAAAAGAGCACAGGACTTGATCTGCGTGTCTTTGAGGATGCCATTACATTTAAGATTGCGCTGATGGTTGTAAAATACATGAAACATATGGAAACGTTGGAGTATTAATAATTATGGAGGAGCGTATGATAGAATTAAAAGATGTTACGAAGGAATACTCAAAGGGGATAGCTGCGCTCAATGGAATCAGTCTGACGATTGAGCAAGGCGAGTTTGTATTTATCGTAGGAGACAGTGGGTCGGGAAAATCGACTTTGATTCGTTTGCTGATGAAAGAGCTGGATCCAACATCCGGAACAATTACTGTTATGGGTGAGGATCTTGGAAAAATGAAACACAAACATATTCCGAAATACCGCAGAAGAATCGGAGTTGTGTTTCAGGATTTCCGCCTTTTAAAGGATCGGAATGTATATGAAAATATTGCATTTGCACTTCGTGTGACAGAGGCACCAACTCGTATTATCAAACAGAAAGTTCCTGCGGCATTATCGCTGGTGGGACTGGCGCAAAAGTATAAATCGTTTCCGAAGGAGCTGTCAGGAGGAGAACAGCAGCGTGTGGCGATCGCGAGAGCGATCATCAATGAGCCGTCTATTTTGCTGGCAGATGAGCCGACCGGTAACCTGGACCCGTCTAATTCATGGGAGATCATGAAGTTGCTGGAGGAGGCAAACGACAGAGGAACTACAGTCATTGTAGTTACACATAATCATGAGATTGTAAATGCAATGCAAAAACGAGTTGTAACAATGAAACAGGGCAGCATTGTCAGCGACGAGAAAAAAGGTGGGTATGTATAATGAGAATCAGTACACTAGGATATTCGATAAAGCAAGGGGTTAAGAATATTGGGAGAAACAAGATGTTTTCCATTGCCTCTATGGCGACGATGGCAGCATGTATTTTCCTGTTCGGCGTATTTTTTTCAATTGTAATAAATTTTAGATACATTGTAGATAAGGCTGAAGAAGGAGTAGCAATTACGGTGCTTTTCGATGCAGATGCGACGGACGAGCAGATTAAAGAGATCGGCGAGAAACTAAAGAGCCGAGATGATGTGGCAGAGGTGAAATATATTTCCGCGGAACAGGCATGGAAAGACTTCCAGAAAGATTATTTTGGAGAGGACAATGCGGATGCGGCAGCGGGATTTGAAGGCGATAACCCGTTGATTGACTCTGATAACTACGAAGTATATTTAAAATCAGTTGAGACACAGGCAGACCTTGTAAAATATGCAGAGGGACTTGACGGAGTTCGCCAGGTCAACAAATCAGATGTCGTTGCCGATGCGTTAGGAAATGTGAATGTGCTCATTGCATATGTCTCAGGAGGAATTATCCTGATTCTGCTTGCAGTATCTATTTTCCTGATCAGCAATACGGTTACGATGGGAATTACAATCAGACGTGAAGAGATTGCGATTATGAAATACATAGGTGCAAAAGACTTTTTTGTAAGAGCGCCATTTATCGTGGAAGGTATCTTCATCGGTTTGATCGGAGCGGCGGTACCGCTTGTGGCACTGTACTTTGCATATGGAAAAGTTGTTAATTATGTTTTGGAAAGATTTAAAATTTTAAATAATATTTTAGACTTTCTTCCGGTGGGGCAGGTATATCAGATATTACTGCCGGTTGGATTAATTCTCGGAGTAGGAATTGGTTTTGTGGGAAGTTTCTTTACGATTAGGAAACATTTAAAGGCATAGGTGACTTTATGACAAAAAGAAGAAGAATTGCGAACTGTATGATTGCAGGAGTACTTTCACTCAGTTTTATCATGCCGACATATGCGACGGATTTATCCGATGCACAACAGAAGGCACAGCAATTAGAAGAACAGAAAAAGGCCGCCGAATCAGAAAAGTCTTCTTTGGCGGAACAATTGAATACCATTGTGACGGACATGAAAAAGTCAGAAGAGGACATGACAAAAAAAGAGTCGGAAATCGAAAAGGCTGAAGAAGAACTTGTCAACGCAAAGGTAGATGAGCAGAATCAGTATGAAAGCATGAAAAAAGAATCAAGTACATTTATGAAAATGGAAGTTCCGAATTTTTAGAGATCATGCTGGAAGCAAAAGATATGGCAGACTTTTTGAATAAGGCGGAGTACGCCACAAAGATGTCTGAGTATGACAGAGATATGTTGAAAAAATTCCAGAAGCTTGTAAAGAAAGTGGAGGAAGAAGAGGCAAAGTTAAATAAAGAATATGAAGAGCTGCACACACTTCAGGCGAGTCTCACAGAAAAGCAGACAGCAGTGGAGAAGCTTTTGACGGAGAAGGCTTCGGAGATTGCGAGTATTGAATCCGAGATGACCGAAGTGCAGGGATTGATCACAGCTGCCAAGGAAGCAGAGCGAAGAAGGCAGGAAGCAGAGGAGGCAGCTAAGCAGCAGGCACAGCAGAATAATGGAAATTCTGGCGGTACTGCCGGAGATTCTGTTGTGAGTGGGAATGGTTTCTTCACTCATCCTTGTCCGGGTATGAGTTACCAGTCAAGCTACTTCGGAGAAGTACGTGAGGGAATCGGTGATTCCAGACCGCACAAGGGACATGATTATGCTGCGGCGCCGGGGACTCCGATCTATGCGGCAGCAGCCGGAAAGGTGACAACAGCCGGATACAGCAACTCTGCCGGATACTGGGTTGTTATCAACCATGGCAATGGGCTTGTGACAAAATATATGCATATGTGGCAGATGCCGTATGTGTCAGAAGGTCAGACAGTGGAAAAAGGGCAGAATATCGGAGGCGTAGGTACGACAGGACAATCGACCGGAAACCACCTGCATTTTCAGGTGGAATTAAATGGTGTTCCGGTGAACCCGTCAAATTATATGTAAGAAGGTATATTGGTGAATGAAAAAGAAAAATAGCTTTTTAAAAGGGGCACTTTGCGGTGCCCTTGCTATGTTATTAGCGGTAGCATTTGTAGGAGGCAGCTTCTTCATCTATAAAATGTCTAGAGATGACAAAGTTGTCACGATGGGAACTGAAAAGAAATTGGAGACACTTAGAGGCTTGATCGATGAAGTTTATCTTCATAGTGATGAAATTTCAGATGATGAATTGAAAGAGTTTTTGATCAAAGGATATGTAAGTGGTCTTGGTGATCCGTATTCTGTTTATTATGACAAAGAGGAGACGGACAGTCTGTTTGAGTCAACAGAAGGAAAGTTTAGTGGAATTGGTGTTTCAATCACGCAGGATTCTGAGACAGGAGCCATGACATTTGTGAATGTGTACGAAGAAGGAGCCGGAGCAGAAGCCGGATTTCAGGCGGGAGATATTCTCTATAAAATTGATGGAGAGGATGTGACCGGTCAAGATCTCAATAATGTTGTTGCCAAGATTAAAGGGGAAGAGGGAACGCAGGTAGAGATTACAGTTCTTCGTGGTGAAAACATGGAAGAGTATACGGCGACAGCGACGAGAAAAGTGGTGGAAGTACATACGGTTGAACACGAGATGAACTCAGACGGAATCGGCTATATCAGAATTACAGAATTTGATTCCGTGACGTATGATCAGTTTGCTTCTGCCTTGGAAGATTTAGAGGCTCAGGGAATGACAGGACTTGTCATTGATCTTCGCGACAATCCGGGAGGAAATCTTGACACTGTTTGTGACATCCTTGATCTGATTTTGCCGGAAGGAACTATTGTTTCTACGAAAGACAAGAATGGAGAAGGAGAAACTTACACATCAGATGAGGAACATAAGCTGGAGATTCCGCTGTCAGTGCTGACAAATGGAAACAGTGCCAGTGCATCTGAGATTTTTGCGGGTGCGGTTCAGGATTATGGAGTTGGAACACTTGTGGGAACAACTACATTCGGAAAAGGGATCGTACAACAGATATTTCCGTTGACAGATGGAACAAGTATTAAATTGACCATCTCCGAATATTTTACACCGAAGGGAAGAAATATTCATGGGACGGGGATCGATCCGGATGTGGAAGTTGAATATGAATACAATGAAGAAGATCCGGCGGCAGATAATCAGCTGGAAAAAGCAATTGAGATTGTGAAGGGAAATGGAATGTAAATTTTGCATTCCATTTTTTTGTCTCTATGATAGAATAAAAGTAGTATGTAATTTTATGCTCAAATCTAGAAGAAAGGATGAAAACATAATGAAAATTTTGATTCAAAATGGACATGTGCTGGATCCGGAAAGTAAAACAGAGGGGATATATGATATCCTTGTGGAAGAAAAAAAGATTGTAAAGGTGGCAGAACATATTACAGATGCAGCAGATAAGGTGATTGATGCGAAAGGCTGTTTTGTGATGCCAGGATTATTGATTTGCATGTGCATTTGCGAGATCCGGGAACTGGAATATAAAGAGACGCTTAAGACAGGAGGAGATGCGGCGGCAAGAGGTGGTGTCACGACAATCTGTGCAATGCCAAACACAAAACCTGTTATTGATACAGAAGAGAAAGTGAGACAAGTGCATGAAAGGGCAAAAAAAGAGTCCAAAGTGCATGTGATACAGCTCGGCGCGATTACAGTTGGACAGGCAGGCGAGGAGCTCGCAGATATTGTCGGAATGGCAAAAGCAGGATGCCACGCAATCAGCGAAGATGGAAAATCTGTGATGAATGCATCTTTATACCGTAAGGCGATGAAGATTGCAAAAGAACAAGGAATTGCGATTTTTGCACACTGTGAAGATATTACAATGGTGGAAGGCGGAGTGATGCACGCCGATAAAAAGGCAGAGACACTGGGGCTGAAAGGAATTACGAACGCGGTGGAAGATGTCATTGTGGCAAGAGATATTCTCCTTGCGAAAGAGACTGGGGTGAGGCTGCATCTTTGTCATTGCTCAACAGAGGACAGTGTCAAACTGGTGAGGGCAGCAAAAAAAGAGGGCTTGCCGGTCACAGCAGAGGTGTGTCCGCATCATTTTACAATGACGACAGGGGATATTACAGAAGATCATGGGAACTTCAAGATGAATCCGCCGCTTCGAGGAAAAAGCGATGTGGAAGCGCTGAAAGCAGGACTGAAGGAAGATATTATGGACGTGATTGCTACAGATCATGCACCGCACTCAGAGGAGGAAAAAAATAAGTCTATGAAAGAGGCGATGTTCGGTATCGTAGGACTTGAGACAATGGCAAGTCTGACTTACACGGAATTGGTGGATACCGGAGTTCTGACACCGATGCAGATGGCAGAAAAACAAGCTATTACCCGGCAAAGATTTTAGGCTTGCAGGACAAGGGAGCAGTTTCGGAAGGAAAGATTGCGGATCTCGTGATTTTCGATCCGAACAGAGAATACATAATTGACAAAAATACATTTTTCTCAAAAGGGAAAAATACACCGTTTGACGGTTGGAAAGTGAAAGGCGATGTGCGTTACACATTGGTGGACGGCACTATCGTATATGAAAATACATCATACTAGGAGGAATGAAAGATGATTAACAAGTTAGTAGAGAATATTAAAAAGACAAAGGCGCCGATCGTAGTTGGTCTGGATCCGATGCTCAATTATATTCCGGAGCAGGTGCAAAAAAAAGCGTTTGCAGAATTTGGAGAGACATTGGAAGGCGCTGCGGAGGCAATCTGGCAGTTCAATAAAGAAATCGTGGATAAGACATATGATCTGATTCCGGCAGTCAAACCACAGATTGCAATGTATGAGCAGTTTGGGATTCCGGGATTGGAAGCATTTAAAAAGACAGTGGATTATTGTAAAGAAAAAGGACTTGTTGTCATCGGTGACATCAAACGTGGTGATATTGGTTCTACATCAGCAGCATATGCAGTCGGTCACCTTGGACGCGTGCAGGTGGGAAGTAAATCATATGTGCCGTTTGACGAGGATTTTGTGACAGTGAACCCATATCTTGGTTCGGATGGGGTGAATCCATTTATCGATGTGTGCAAAGAAGAAAAGAAGGGACTCTTTATTTTAGTAAAGACATCGAATCCGTCAAGTGGAGAATTTCAAGATCAGTTGATCAATGGAAAACCATTGTATGAATTGGTAGGAGAAAAAGTGGCACAGTGGGGAGAAACCTGCATGGGAGACGAATACAGCTATATCGGAGCTGTTGTAGGGGCAACTTATCCGGAGATGGGAAAAGTACTTCGTAAAGTAATGCCAAAATCTTACATCCTTGTTCCAGGATACGGAGCGCAGGGAGGCCAGGGAAAAGACCTTGTTCATTTCTTTAACGAAGACGGACTAGGAGCAATCGTAAATTCTTCACGTGGAATTATCGCGGCGTACAAACAGGAAGCATATGCGAAATTTGGCGCAGAGAATTTTGGAGAGGCTTCAAGAGCAGCTGTTGAGGCAATGGTGAAAGATATTAATGGAGCGCTCGAGAGCAGATAAGGAGAATGTAAGATGGCAGCGAGAAAGAGAGAGACAGTTACAGTTGTTTCACAGGAACAGCTGGCAGACGGGATTTTTAGTATGTGGATTCAGACGGAAGCTGCAAAGACTGCAAGACCGGGACAGTTTATTTCCATGTACACAAATGACGGAAGCAAACTGCTTCCAAGACCGATCAGTATCTGCGAGATTGATACGGAAACATCGAAACTTCGGGTTGTATACCGTGTGACAGCAGAAAAGACGGGGACAGAGCAGTTTTCCAAGATGAAAGCGGGAGATACACTTCCGATCATTGGACCTTTAGGGAATGGTTTTCCGTTAGAAGCAGGAAAAGGGAAACGAGCATTTTTGATAGGTGGAGGTATTGGAGTTCCGCCGATTTTGGAGCTTGCAAAACAGCTTGACTGTGAGAAGCAGATTATCATGGGATATCGTGATGCAGATACATTTTTAAAGGAGCAGTTTGAGGAAAATGGAACCGTCTATATCTCGACAGAGGATGGAAGTGTCGGAACAAAAGGAAATGTCATGGATGCGATTCGTGAAAATGGACTTGAGGCGGATATCATTTACGCATGTGGACCTACTCCAATGCTTCGCGCAATCAAACAATATGCAGAGGAACAAGGAATTGAATGTTATATTTCTCTGGAAGAGAGAATGGCGTGCGGTATCGGGGCATGTCTTGCGTGTGTATGCCAGTCAAAAGAAAAGGATCACCACAGCAATGTAAATAACAAGCGCATTTGCAAGGACGGTCCGGTATTCCTGTCTACGGAGGTGGAGATCTAATGAATATGAAAGTAAATATTGCAGGTGTAGAGTGGAATAATCCGGTGACAGTGGCATCCGGTACATTTGGTTCGGGAGCAGAATTTGCAGAGTTTGTTGATTTGAACAGACTTGGAGCCGTCACGACAAAAGGAGTTGCAAATATTCCTTGGGCGGGAAATCCGACACCGAGAGTTGCAGAGACATACGGTGGAATGATGAATGCAGTAGGTCTTCAGAATCCGGGGATTGAATTGTTCTGTGAGAGAGACATTCCGTTTTTAAAACAGTATGACACAAAGATTATCGTGAATGTGTGTGGAAAATCTACAGAAGATTACTGTGAGGTTGTGGAACGTCTTGCAGACGAAGATGTAGATATGCTGGAGATCAATATTTCCTGTCCAAATGTCAAGGAGGGTGGAATTGCATTTGGTCAGAATGCGAAAGCGGCAGAAGAGATTACAAAAGCAGTAAAGAAATATGCAAAACAGCCGGTCATCATGAAATTGAGTCCGAATGTGACTGATATTGCGGAGATGGCGAAGGCAGTGGAAGCAGGCGGAGCAGATGCAATTTCTCTGATCAATACACTTACAGGAATGAAGATTGACATTAACCGTCGCAAATTTGTGCTCGCAAATAAAACGGGCGGAGTGTCAGGACCGGCGATTCATCCAATCGCAGTCCGCATGGTATATCAGGCATTCCATGCGGTAAAAGTGCCGATCATCGGAATGGGAGGAATCGCAAGTGCGGAGGATGCAATCGAGATGATCCTTGCAGGAGCAAGCGCAATCTCTGTCGGCACAGCGAACTTCCATAATCCATCTGTGACGATGGAAATCGTAGATGGAATTCAAGATTATATGAAACAATATGGATTTACTTCTGTGAATGAGATGGTTGGACTGGTAGACTGATTGTAGTGTGAAGAAAGAAGGGATACAAGATGGATAACCAATATAAAGGACTGGGAATTACCTCTATGGTACTTGGGATTGTCTCTATTCTTTTGTGCTGGACGGTGGTGATGTCCGGATTATGTGCAGTTGTGGGAGCAGGACTTGGGGTCTATTATCTGTCTAAGAGAAAACAGGAACGCGGATTTGCGATTGCAGGTATTGCGACATCTGCATTTGGACTGATTTTATCCGTATTTGCGGTTGCTATAATTTTGATAGCGGGCACAGTGGAGAGTCAGGTTCCTTCCATAGAAGAACAGACTCCGTACTATGAAGAACAGCCGCGTGATGATTTCTTCGATGATTATTATGACGATTTCTTTTACGATGATGATGACATGAATCAATATCGAGACTTTTTCTAAATAGAGTGTGATGAAAATGCAAAGATGTAATCCAAAGCAGATAGAAAAACCATTACATGAGATTAATTATTATACGGATAAAGGGTTTCCGATTGAGATGTACACGGTAACGCAGGGGAATATTGAACCATCGGGAAGGGGATATATGGACTTACACTGGCATGAGGAACTGCAGTTTACTGTCGTGACAAACGGAAAGCTGAAATTGAGAGTAGATGGGAAATTATATACGCTGGATGAAGGAAATGGAATTTTTATCAATCGAAATCTTCTCCATATAACGACAGAGATTAGCGATGGAGGCAGATATCTGAGTTTTAATTTTCCGGACAAGGTAGTATCTTTCTTCTCAGGGAGTACTATGGAGGAGAATTTTGTGCTTCCCTATGTGGGAAATTACGGGATAGCGGTAGTTGAATTTAAAAGGACAACGTCATGGCAGAAGGAGATACTGGATACTCTGCTAAAGATGGAGCTCCTGTTTAAAAGAAGAAGAGAGAAAAGACAAGCTGTTGGAAGAGAAGAATATCAGATTGCAATAAAAATTGTGGAGATATGGTACATGATGATTTGCAATATAGAGAAAAGTGGAAAGAAAATTTCCAACAGCTATATTAGAAAGCAGGAACGGATACAGGCGATGCTGTCTTATATCCATAATCAGTATATGCATCCGATGTGTCTGGCGGATATTGCGCAGGCAGGGAATGTCAGTGTTGGAGAATGCTGCAGAGGATTCAAGGAAGTTGTCTGTAAAAGCCCGAACGAGTATCTGGCAGAATACCGTATATTGAGAAGCAAAGAGTTGCTAAGAGGGACGGAACTATCGGTAACGGAAGTTTCCGGGGCGATTGGATTCAACAGTGTGAGCCATTTCATTCAATGTTTTAAGAAAATGACTGGTGTTACTCCAAAAGCTTATAAAAATATGAAATGTTAAGATATTAATATTTTTTGTTAAGGTTTTGGTAGTTCTTTTTACTCGAAAATGCTAAGATGTCCTTATCAGAGACAAGCATTAGAGAAAGGGGAACTAAGATGATATATATTAGTGATATTTATACAACAGCACCGACGGATGATCGCGTAGCAACAGAAAAAAAGGTGTATCAGATACTGGATAAACTGAAAATTTCTTATGAGAGAGTCGACAATGATGTTGTGGAGACGATGGAAGAGTGTGAGGAGATTGACAAGGCGCTTGGAACAGAGATTCGAAAAAGTATTTTCTTGTGCAATAAGAAAAAACGAGTTTCTTTTGGTTGTGCTTCCGGCAAAAAAATCTTTGGATACGAACACATTGAGTAAAAAAATCGGAGTACCGCATCTTTCATTTGCATCAGGAGAACTGATGGAAGAGCATCTTGGAACGAAACCGGGATCTGCGTCTGTCATGGGATTGATCAATGACGAAGACGATTATGTTCAATTGATTGTGGACAAAGAAGTTGCACAGGAAGAATGGTTCGGCTGCAATCCGGGGATTAATACAAGTCATTTGAAAATGAAGACAGAAGATTTGTTGAATAAATTTTTGCCACAAATCAGACATAAAGCAAAGATTATGGAATTGTAATAGAATAAAGAATTAGACCAGCGGAGATTCGGAGAAAGATGAATCTCCGCTGGTTTTTGCGTGATAAAGTACACTAGTGCAGAGATGAAATTAGCAAAGAAAATAGCAAGGAAGTGCAAGAAATTCCTAAAAAGAAAAGTTGACACAAAACAGCACATAAGATAAAATGAAAGAAGAACATTTGTTCTTTGAGAGCAGAATATTATGATGAAACAGAATAGATGATTATTTACGGATGACCAAGAGAGATATTCTCCATACAAAAGGGAAATATATGGTATAGAAATTATGAAAGGTGGGAGAGAATGAAAAAGAAGAAAGAGATATCTATGATACGTTCTTCAGCAGCAGAATATTTAACCTTTATTACAGCAACTGGAGAAAGTGATGTTAATGCTATATATTTTGATGAAAATGTGTGGCTGACTCAAAAAATGATGGGACTCTTGTATAATGTAGAAACACATACTATTAATTATCATTTGAAGAAAATATTTTCAGATGGAGAAATAGATGAGAATGCAGTTATTCGAAAATTTCGAATAACTGCTTCAGATGGAAAAAGTTATAATACGAACCATTATAATTTAAAAGCCATTATTGCAGTGGGTAATAAAGTTGATTCACCTAGAGCAGTTCAATTTCGTAAGTGGGCAAATGATATTATAGAAGAATTCACAATTAAGGGATTTGTGATGGATGATGAGCGATTGAAGAATTTTGGAACTGTATTAACAAAAGATTATTTTGAAGAACAACTGGAAAGAATTCGTGAGATTCGGTTGTCTGAGCGGAGATTTTATCAGAAAATTACAGATATTTATGCGACAAGTATAGATTATGACTCTAAAGCACAAACAACAAGACTATTTTTTGCAAAAGTGCAAAATCAATTGCATTGGGCAATTCATGGAGAAACAGCGGCAGAAGTGATTTATCATAGAGCAGACAGTGAAAAGCAAAACATGGGATTGCAAACATGGAAAGATGCACCTAGCGGGAAAATACAAAGATTCGATGTGACAGTCGCAAAAAATTATTTGACTGAGCAGGAACTTTCGGCAATGGCAAGGATTGTTAATGCTTATTTAGATTTGGCAGAAATGCGGGCTGAAGAACAAGTTCCGATGACAATGGAAGATTGGGCAGAACAATTTGAAGGTTTATTGAGACTGTCCAAGAAGGAAATTTTAACACATGCAGGGAGTATTTCTGCTAAGATAGCAGAAACACATGCGCTAAATGAATTTGAAAAATACCGTGTGAAGCAGGATCAATTGTATCAGAGTGATTTTGATCGTGTTTTGCTGGAAACAGCAAAGGTGGTGGATGCAAAAGATGAACAATAAAATATATTATCATTATTGCTCTGTGGATACATTTTATAACATTTTACAAACAGATATCATTAGATTTGGTAATCCACTAAAGATGAATGACTCGGCTGAAAGTATTTGGTTTCCAGCAATGGTAAAAGACTTTTTAAAAGTTGGATTAATGATGTTAAAATAAATTATGAACTATTGGATTTATATTGGGAACTTGGGAAAAATATTGTCAGCAAGCAGAAAAATGCTAAATAGGGAAAATCCTTTCTGAATGTGATGAGTAAAGATTTGCGGAAAGCTTTTCCGGGAATGTCAGGGGTTTCAACACAAAATTTGAGGAGCATTCGGTTTTGGTAGAAAAAATGCAAAAAAATTATCAGTTGCAGTAAATATGACGATGGTATACCTCTGTTATGAAGCAGGGAGAATGATTGTGGAAGAAGAACAAAGTGGAAAAGAACGTGCAGCATATGGGAAGTACATTTTGAAAGAATTGTCTCAGAGACTGACACAGAAATTTGGAAGAGGATATTCATACGATAATTTAAAACTTATGCGTAAATTTTATCTGGTTTATTCCAAGGACTCAATTGGGGAAACGCCGTTTCCCCAATCTGAAAAACTTCCAGTTACACAGGAAGGGAGAAAATTTTATCTAAGCTGGTCTCATTATCTTATTCTTATGCGAATAAACAATATTGAAGAACGCCATTTTTATGAGATAGGAGCATATAGAAATGGGTGGAGTAAAGATGAATTAGCTCGACAGTATGGAAGTTCGCTCTATGAACGTTTGGCATTGAGCAGAAATATTGGACGATAAAAACTTGGAATAAATGAGGGTTGATTTGAACAGAGGAGAAACATATGGAACATTTTGAATTGGTATCAGAATACACCCCAACCGGCGACCAGCCTCAAGCCATTGACCAGCTTGTAAAGGGTTTTAAAGAAGGCAACCAATGCCAGACCCTTCTTGGTGCAACCGGTTCGGGAAAGACATTTACGATGGCGAATGTCATTGCACAATTGAATAGACCAACATTAGTAATTGCACATAACAAGACCTTGGCAGCACAGTTATATGGCGAATTTAAGGAATTTTTCCTAATAATTCTGTAGAACTATTTATCTCCTACTATTTATAAGGCAGAAAATGAGTGATATTGTGTGCTGTTTTGTACATTTTTACATTGTTTCTGCGGACTGTATGGACAGAATAGCACTAGATGAAATAGGTGAAAATAGACGGACGGGTGA
>ENA-OQIF01000265-OQIF01000265.1-human-gut-metagenome-genome-assembly--contig:-NODE-265-length-24578-cov-6.728764_pt1 | contig 24578 bp, 28 predicted proteins | sample MGYA00242574_ERZ504738 | MGnify/ENA primary metagenome ERZ504738 (study PRJEB26092, sample SAMD00036437) | human gut metagenome | host: Homo sapiens | study: EMG produced TPA metagenomics assembly of...
TGTGATACCATTCAGCTGGAAAAGTATCGTTATCTTTTTCAATGCGCAAAGGAAAGTAATGATTTTGATTCATTTATGAAATTCGCAGTGTAGTTTTGTGCAATTTTTCAAATTTGCTCATTTATAGATCTTAACTTAATGACATTGGCAAAAGAGCTTGCTCTTTTTTAATTTCTTAAGAAAATCTGTAAAATCATCAGAAATAGAACTGAAATCTTTAAGAAGTCTTAATAAAGCCCTTATGATATTTTAAAATTGATTTGGTAACATTAATACTAGAAAGAAGGAAAGTTTCAAGATTGTACCTTTTCGAAAAATGGATGTCCCTTTTTTGAAACTTTAATTTTATAAAATAAGAGTACTAAGAGGAGGATGGAAAGATGCAGAAAGAGGGAATGAAAAAAGCAATTAATATTTTGACGGTACTTTGTACTGCGGCAATGGCTGCATTTGTCATATATGGTGTAAAGAGTGGAATTTTTACAGATCGGGCCATGATGGAAGAATTGGTTCGAAAAGGCGGAATATGGGCGCCGGTGACATTTATCTTAATTCAGATGGTACAGGTGGTTGTTCCGATTATTCCGGGAGGAATCACATGTGCAGTAGGTGTTGTCATATTTGGACCATGGTATGGACTGCTTTATAACTACATCGGAATTGTGGTAGGTTCCGGAATCAATTTCTATTTGGCAAGAAGATATGGACAATGCCTGGTGAAATTTTTTGTGAAGGAAGAAACCTATGACAAGTATATTACATGGCTTGACAAAGGAAAGAAATTTGATAAGTTTTTTGCACTTGCGATTTTTTTCCCGTGTGCTCCGGATGATGTGCTTTGCATGATTGCAGGATTGACAAAGATGTCGTGGAAGAAATTTTCAGCGATCATTTTATTAGGAAAGCCGGCATCTATCGCAGCATACAGCATGGCTCTGATTTACGCAGGCGGATTTTTAGGGAAACTCATAGCATAGATAACAAAGGAAGAGAAAAGGGGACAGCATTATGAAAGTACTAATTACAAGCGATTTATTTGATTCAACTATTAACGGAGTGGTAACTTCTGTAAAAAATCTGGAGAAAGAATTGACAAAGCAAGGACATGAAGTGAGAATTCTGACTGTGTCTGATCAATATGCGTCCTACCAAAAAGATAATGTCTACTATATGAAATCTGTGCCGGCAAAGATATATCCGGATATTAGAATTCCGGTATCCAAGTGCGCGGATTATATAGAAGAACTGATTCGGTGGAAACCGGATGTGGTACACAGTCAATGTGAATTTTTCAGTTTTGGCTATGCAAAGAAGATTGTGAAAGCGACAGGCGCTGTGTTTATTCATACTTACCACACATTGTATGAACAGTATACAGAATATGTTCCGATTGGAAAGACATTGAGCCGGGCGGCACTTGGAAAATGGATTAAATTGAGATTGCGAAATGTAGATACCATCATTGCACCTACGAAAAAAGTAGAATATGCACTTTTGGAATACGGAATGGAAAACAACATTCAGATCATTCCATCGGGGATACAGATTGACCGTTTTTTCAAAAAGGAAGAGGCGGAGATAACAAAAAGATTAAAAGAAAAGTATCAGATTCCAGAGGACAAAACAGTTCTGCTAAGTCTTGGAAGACTTGGATTTGAAAAGCGAATTGATGAACTGCTGCGAGGAATGAAGGCACTGCTTTCAAAAAGACAGGATGTTGTTCTTTTGATTGTGGGGGCGGACCGGCAAGAGGAAGCCTGGAGCAGCTGGCGAAGGAATTAGGTATCGAAAGATCGGTTCGGTTTGCCGGTATGGTAAATCCAAACGAAGTAGCTGATTATTATAAATTGGGAGACATTTTTACATGTGCGTCGACAAGCGAGACACAGGGGTTGACTTATATTGAGGCGATGGCAAGCGGACTTCCGCTTGTGTGCAGAAAGGACCCTTGTCTTTACGGAGTGCTGGAGGAAGGCGGAAACGGATATTCTTATGAATCAATCCAACAATTTGTGTCCGGTGTACAAAGACTTTTGGAAGAAAAGGAAATATTTGAAAATGCGAGACAGCACAGCCGGAAAATCGCAGAAGAGTATGGAACAAAACGATTTGGAAAGCGTGTGGAAAGCTGCTATGAAAAAGTATTATTGGAAAGAGAGTGTGAGAAAAATGAAAGTGCTGTTATATGCGAAGAATCGACAGGTCGTCTTAAAAAGTGGAGTGGGGAGAGCCATGGTTATGCAAGAAGAATCTCTTAAGGGAGACGGTGTGGAAGTGACGACAGACCCAAAAGATGATTACGATGTAGTACATATCAATACGATTTTTCCGAGTGATTATTTTATGGCAAAGAAAGCGAAAAAATGCGGGAAAAAAGTAGTTTATCACGCCCATTCTACAAAAGAGGATTTTCAAAATTCCTTTACAGGTTCGAATCTGATTGCACCGTTATTCAAGAAGTGGATTATGAAATGCTATCAGACCGGAGATCTGATTTTAACCCCGACAAATTATTCGAAGTCATTACTTGAGGGGTACGGTATCAAAAAACAGATTGAGGTTATCTCAAACGGTGTGGATACTATGTTGTTTCAAAAGAACATACTGGCTCGTGAGAAATTCCGAAATAAGTATGGATTTAAAAATACAGACAAGATTGTGATGTCAGTAGGACTTTATTTTGAGAGAAAAGGAATTTTAGACTTTGTAGAACTTGCAAAGCAGATGCCGGAATATCAGTTTGTCTGGTTCGGCTATACGCCGGATAGCCAGATTCCAAAGAAAATCAGAGAGGCGGTTCACACAAAGCTGCCAAATCTCAAATTTACCGGATATCTGCCAAAAGAAGAGCTGCAGATGGCGTATAGCAGCTGTGATCTGTTTTTCTTCCCATCTTATGAGGAGACAGAGGGAATTGTCGTGCTGGAGGCATTGGCGTCCCAGATTCCGGTACTGCTTCGTGATATTCCGGTTTACAGTGACTGGCTGGAAGAAAATAGAGATGTCTATAAGGGAAGAGATAATCAGGAATTCAAAGAGCGGATTGAAGAAATTTTGGAAAGAAAGATTCCGACGCTGACATTGAATGGATTGGAGCGGGCAAGAGAGAGAGATGTGTCACATCAGGCAGAGATTCTGAATCGATATTATGAAAGACTGGCAACCGTATAAAAATTGCCACAGTTGTAAGGAGAGCTCACAACTGTGGCAGTATTTTTTACTATAGTTGAATATTTTTGAATAAGTCGCCGAGACTTGTACCAATCTCTTCGGATTTTGGAATCTCTACTTCTTCTACGATTTCTTCTTCCGGCTCGATAAGCGCTTTGATGCTCAAGCTGATCTTTCCATCTTTGATGCCGATTACTTTGACATTGACTTCCTCACCTGTCTTTAGAACGTCAGCAGGCGTCTTGATACGTTTTTCACAGATCTGAGAAACATGCACAAGTCCGGATAATCCATTTTCCAGACGGATGAAAGCGCCGTATGTCTGGAGCGTCTCTACGGTTCCGGTCAAAACAGAGCCAACCTCGACAGATGCAAGTAATTTTTCTTTTCTTTACGCTCTTTTTCTTTCAGAAGTTCCCGTGCAGATAAAACAAGACGGTTGTTCGCCTGATCGACATCAATTACCTGAACCTCAATATCTTTTAATAAGTAGTCTTCCAAATCTTCGATATATGATAAAGATAATTTAGAGGCAGGAATAAATCCACGAAGACCTTCTACCATGGCGATTGCACCACCGTTTACAATTCCTTCTACTTTTACCGGAAGGACAGTTCCCTGTTCCATGTATTCTGTTACACGGTTCCATGGATTTGCATCGTCAAAATGTTCCTCGTAATCTGCCATTGTTTCTGTCTGTAATTGTTCTTCACTCATTTGTCACACCTCTTCGTTTTTATTTTATACTGTTCTTAGTATAACATATTTTTAGAAAGAAGAACAAGAAATGTCAGAAATTATTTGACAAATGCAAAAAAAAATGGCAACCTAAAAGAGCAAAAGGAAGTGAAGTAAATGGAAAATAAGAAATCAAAGAGAGTATATGTAGTAGGACATAAAAATCCGGATACCGATTCTATCTGTTCTGCGATTGCCTATGCGAATTTGAAAAATCAGATTTCAAACAATGAGTACACGGCAAGAAGAGCCGGGCAGATCAATGAAGAGACACAGTTTGTGTTGAGGCATTTTGGCGTAGAGGCTCCAAGATTGCTTGCAAATGTACACCTTCAAGTAAAAGATATGGATATCAAGAGAATTGAAGGAATTAAGAGCAGCACCTCGATCAAAGAGGCTTGGGCGATGATGAAAGAAGAAAATGTGCATACATTGCCCGTGGCAAGAGATCATAAGTTGGAAGGCGTGATCACAACAGGGGATATCGCGACTTCCTATATGGATGTATATGACAGTAAGATTCTTGCGACAGCAAGAACACAGTATCAGAATATTATCAATACGCTCGACGGTGAGATTGTGATTGGCAATCCGCATGCATATTTTGTAAAAGGGAAGGTAGTAATTGCTGCCTCCAGTCCGGATATGATGGAGAGCTTTATTGAAAAAGACGATCTGGTTATCTTAGGAAACCGATATGAATCACAGCTCTGTGCAATTGAGATGGATGCAAGCTGTCTTATTGTATGCCAGGGGGCACAGGTGTCAAAGACAATTAAGAAACTGGCAGAGGAGAGGAGTATCGTTGTGATCACAACGCCACATGATACCTTCACAGTGGCAAGGCTGATCAACCAAAGTATTCCTGTAAAATATTTTATGAGCACAGAAAATCTGACATCGTTTAACACATTAGATTATGTGGAGATGGTAAAAGAAGAGATGGCGAAAAAGAGATATCGGGATTTTCCTGTCATAGACAGAAAAGGAGATGTATATGGTCTGATTTCCAGACGTCGTCTGTTGGAGGCAAGTAAAAAGAGGGTCATTTTAGTTGACCACAACGAGAAGTCGCAGGCAGTAGACGGAATTGAAGAGGCAGAGATTTTGGAGATTATTGATCACCACAGATTGGGAAGTCTTGAGACTGTCGGACCGGTTTATTTTAGAAATCAGCCGGTGGGATGTACGGCGACTATCGTTTACCAGATGTATAGGGAAAACCAGATTAAGATCAATGAGACGATTGCTGGTCTGTTGTGTTCTGCAATTATTTCAGATACATTGATGTTTCGCTCACCGACCTGTACAGGAATCGACCGTATAGCGGCAGAAGAGCTGGCAGAACTTGCGAAGATCAATATTGAGGAACTGGCACAGGATATGTTCCAGGCAGGAAGTAATCTGAAAGGAAAGACGGCAGAGGAAATCTGCTTTCAGGACTTTAAGAAATTTACAGTCGGCGATGTTACATTCGGAGTAGGACAGATTAATTCGATGAGCCGTGATGAATTACAGGAGATTAAATCAAAGCTTTTGCCGTATATGGAAAAGGCAAGACAGGCACAGCAGGTAGATATGGTGTTTTTCATGCTGACTAATATTATTCAGGAATCAACAGAGCTGTTGTGCTGTGGAAACGGCGCAAGAGAGCAGGTGCTGGAGGCGTTTGATCTGTCTGATGATATAGAAGAGATTATGTTAAAAGGTGTTGTGTCTCGTAAAAAACAATTGATACCAGCTTTTGTAATCTCGCTGCAGCAGTAGGAGGATACAGATGGGAAAACAGAGTTGGAAGCCGGGGAATATGATTTACCCGCTTCCGGCAGTCATGGTGAGTGCCGGAAATGCGGAAGGGCAGACGAATATCCTGACGATTGCCTGGACAGGAACAATCTGTACGAATCCGGCAATGCTATATATATCAGTGCGCCCGGAACGTTATTCGTATTCCATGATCAAAGAATCCGGAGAGTTTGTTGTCAATCTTACTACAGAGGAATTGGCAAAAGCGACGGATTACTGTGGCGTGCGTTCCGGCAGAGATGTGGATAAATGGAAAGAGATGCACTTGACGAGGGGAAAGGCAAAAGAACTTCAGTACGCGCCGATTATCGAGGAGTGTCCGGTAAATATAGAATGTAAGGTGGAAGAGATCAAAGAACTCGGAAGCCATCATATGTTTATCGCCAAAGTCATGGCGGTTCAGGTAAGCGAAGAGTATATGAATGAGACAGGAAAGTTCTGTCTGAATGAAACTGGACTTTTGGCATACTCACATGGAGAATATCTCGGGTTGGGAAAAACAATAGGAACTTTTGGCTACAGTGTAAAAAAGAAAAGAAACGTAAAAGTAAGAAGGAAAGTTTTAGAAGGGAAACTACCTTCTTCTTTTTTGTAAAATATATATGCTCTGTCAAACATATACATAGTGTTGAGGAAACAAAAGGAATCAGAAAAATGATGCGGTATAAAAAAGCAGCATTTGCATTTTCCATGCTATACGCAGTATGTCTGCTGGGAATAGCAGGGTATTGGAACAAGACAAAGCCTGTAGATGCGGCAGTGGAAGTGAGTGAGAAACCGAAAATTGCAATCACATTTGATGATGGACCGAGTGTCTATACAGAAGAGCTTTTGGACGGACTGAAAGACCGAGGGGTAAAGGCGACATTCTTTGTGATCGGAAAAAGCGCTGTCTCCTATCCGGATATTGTAAAACGAGAAAGTAATGAGGGACATCTGGTAGGAAATCATACCTATAATCATGTGGAAATCACGAAAATAGGGGACAAAAAGGCGAGAGAAGAAATTGAAAAGACCAATACTGTACTGAAAGAGATGCTCGGAAAGGAAATCGAATATGTACGTCCGCCGTTTGGGGCGTGGCAGAAAAAACTGGAGCAGGAGATGAATGTACTTCCTGTGATGTGGTCGATTGATCCGCTTGATTGGACAACCGAAAATGTAGATGAAATTGTGAATAAGGTAGTGACGGAGGCGAAAGAAAATGATATTATCTTATTGCATGACTGCTATCAAAGTTCGGTTCAGGCAGCGCTTCGTATTATCGATATCCTGCAAAAAGAAGGATTTGAATTTGTCACTGCCGACGAACTACTATTAGATTAGAAAAGAGGATTTTAGTTTATGATACATGAATATTCCAGAACAGAATTACTTGTCGAAAAAGAGGGCTTACAAAGACTGAAAGATGCAACTGTTATGGTGCTTGGAGTGGGCGGAGTCGGATCGCACTGCATTGAGGCGCTGGCGAGAAGCGGAGTTGGGAGACTGATCTTAGTGGACAATGATAAAGTGACACTGACCAACATTAACCGCCAGTCTATCGCGTATCACAGTACAATAGGGCAGTATAAGACAAAATTGATGAAAGATCGTATATGGGACATTTCATCTGAAATTGAGGTCATCACACATGAAAAATTTATACTGCCGGAAAATCTGCATGAGATTTTTGATCGGAAAGTGGATTACATTATAGATGCGATTGACACAGTTACCGCAAAACTGGCGCTTGTGGAATATGCAAAGCAGCAGGATATCCCGATCATCAGCTGTATGGGAACAGGAAATAAACTGCATCCGGAGCTGTTTGAGATTACTGATATTTCAAAGACATCAGTATGCCCTCTGTGCAAGGTGATGCGAAAAGAGCTCAAAGAAAGAGGGATCAAACATTTGAAGGTGTTGTACTCGAAAGAAAAACCGGTGGATACATCTGGAAAATCAACCGGAGAAAATATGGGCAAACGGCGGGCACTGCCGGGAAGTATTTCATTTGTGCCGCCGGTTGCGGGACTTCTCATTGCGGGAGAAGTGATTCGGACGCTTGCGGGAGTAGAATAGAGGAGTTGAGAAAATGGATTTATTTGATTATATGCGTGAAAATGCAGCGCAAAAAGAGTCTCCGCTTGCTTCGAGAATGCGCCCGACAACGCTGGAAGAAGTGGTTGGACAGCAGCATATCATCGGGCAGGATAAGCTTTTATATCGGGCGATCAAAGCGGACAAGCTGAGTTCGATTATTTTTATGGACCTCCTGGAACAGGAAAGACGACACTCGCAAAGGTTATTGCGAACACAACGAGTGCACAATTTACACAGATCAATGCAACAGTTGCAGGGAAAAAAGATATGGAGGAGGTTGTCCGTAAGGCGAAAGACAATCTTGGCATGTATGGACAGAAGACCATTCTGTTTGTCGACGAGATCCATCGATTTAACAAAGGACAGCAGGACTATCTATTGCCGTTTGTAGAAGATGGAACGCTTATTTTAATTGGTGCGACGACAGAAAATCCGTATTTTGAAGTGAATAGTGCGTTGATTTCCAGATCCAGCGTCTTTGAATTGAGGGCGCTGACGAAGGAAGATATCAAAGTGCTTTTAAAAAGAGCTGTATATGACGAAATAAAAGGTATGGGAAGTTACAGAGCTGATATCGATGACGATGCGTTGGAGTTTTTGGCTGACATTGCAGGGGGAGATGCAAGAAATGCGTTGAATGCAATAGAGCTTGGCATTTTGACGACAGAGAGAAGCAAAGAAGATGGAAAGATTCATATTACGTTAGACGTGGCTCAGGAATGTATTCAGAAGAGAGTTGTTCGATATGATAAGACTGGAGATAACCACTACGATACTATTTCTGCTTTTATCAAAAGTCTGCGTGGGTCTGATCCGGATGCGGCGGTATACTATCTTGCAAAAATGCTCTATGCGGGGGAAGATATCAAATTCATTGCCCGACGAATTATGATTTCTGCGTCGGAAGATGTGGGGAATGCAGACCCGAATGCATTGACGGTAGCAGTTTCGGCGGCACAGGCAGTAGAGAGGCTTGGTATGCCGGAAGCGCGTATTGTACTTGCGCAGGCAGTCACCTACATCGCATCGGCACCAAAGAGCAATGCGGCATATCTTGCGGTGGATGCCGCACTTGAAAATGTGAGAAATTATAAGACAACTGTCCCGGCTCATCTTCAGGATTCGCATTACAAAGGAGCCGCAAAATTGGGACACGGGATAGGGTATAAATATGCACATGATTATCCGGAGCACTATGTGGAGCAGCAGTATCTGCCGGATGAGATTAAAGATGCGAAGTTCTATTTCCCGACAGAGATTGGATATGAAAAGAATATGAAAGAACGTTTGGACAGACTTAAGAGCCGCAGACAGGATTCATAAAAACAGGAACAGGAGGTTTTCAAAGCCTTCTGTTCCTGTTTTGTTATTTGATATCTCGTTTTCGGAAAGAAATCAGTCCAATCGCTGTGGCAACGATAAAAAATCCGAAAGCTACGCAGATACTTCTTGCGGCCAGTTTTCCGGTAATATCGGAAGTGGCAATCTGTGTCATGTTTGTGTCAATCAGATAATTCGAGAGCGTGATAGACGTATCGAAAATCTTGTTAATGATCATCTCTCCGAACATGACGATGAGAGAGATAAATTCCAAAAAGAAGATATTGGCGGCAATCGCACCTCCACTTTGACGGATCAACATGCTGAACATGACAAACACGGCAGTGAATGCGCTTACCAAAAGAAATTCAATCCCGATACCTTTGCAAGCGTTAGCGACAAACGAACTGTCAACTTTGCCAAAGCCCCAGAGAGCTGTGCCAAGACCTGTAGCTACAACGGCGTAAAGGAGAGTCATGACGATTGCGGCGATGACAGAAACGATTATCTTGGAAAGATAAATCTGGGTGCGGGTATGATTTTTGGAAGCAAGATTTTTGATCGTTCCGTGTGAAAATTCTCCACCGACAAACAGTGACACAAAGATGGAGATCAAAATGGTTGTTGTTCCGGCAAACTGCATGAGGAGCATGTTGGAAGCATTTAGATCCGCAGAGCTCATCGGGATACCGTCGGTAGATATATTCAATCCGCTTTCTTCCAGTGCTGCCTCTTCCTGAGCTGCCTGCTGCGGTACTTTATCCATCAGTTTTACAGAAAAATCCATGATCAATACACTGAATACAGCGAGTGCGACAGCGAGAATCATGCATACCCAGAAAGATTTCGCTTTTCTTAATTTGTAAAAATCACTTCTTATCAAACTCTTCATAATTATTTTCCTCCAATCACTTTTAAGAAATATTCTTCCAGTCCAAATTCCTGACCATTTTCAGAAATACAACGTTTCCATAGTTCTTCTTCTGTAAATTCCTCGATAAGAGAGCCATTATGTATAATGCCATAGCGGGTGGCAAATTTGGATAGCTCGCTTAGGATATGGCTGGAAATCAATACCGTAATATGCTTTTTCTGATTCAGATGTAAGATTAGGTCACGAATCTCTTTGATCCCTTCTGGATCCAGCCCGTTGGTCGGCTCATCCAGAATCAGAAATTCAGGATCTCCGATCAGTGCAATTGCAATGGCAAGTCTTTGGCGCATACCAAGAGAAAAATTCTTTGCCTTTTTCTTTCCGGTATTGGAAAGTCCTACAAGTTCCAGTGTCTCGTCCACTACACGCAGATCTTTTACATTTGCGATGCGGCACTGTGTGATGAGATTTTCACGGGCAGTCATATTTGGGAAGAGTGCCGGAGACTCAATTACCGTGCCGATCTTTGCACGTTCTTTTACAAGGTCACTGCTTCCAAATAATTCAATGGAACCGGAAGATGGAGTGGCAAGTCCGGCGATCATACGGATCAAAGTTGTTTTTCCGGCGCCATTTTTCCCGATAAAGCCGTAAATATCTCCTTGCTGAATGGTCATAGACAATTCTTTTACAACCTGCTTGCTACTATATGTTTTCGTTAATTGTGATGTTTTCAATACAGCATTCATAAGAATCCTCCTCTTGTACTAATGTATTATTGAGTTAATACAATAATATTCTTAAAAGTTTTATTTGTCAAGAGAAAAATAAAAAAAGAATGTGCATGGGCACATTCTTAATGTGTAATATTTTATAAAAGATGCTGCATAATGAGCGCATAGACTTCCTGATGATTTTTATTCCAGTTATTAGTGACAGCAATCGCTTCTTCTTCAGTAGGGACAGTGAGAGTCAAATCAATGAGCGGTGAAGCGTTTTCAATAATCTGGCATCTTACAGAAAATTCATGGCTCATATTTTTATAATAGTCTGCTTTGACAGATACTTCATCTTTGAGTTCATATCGTTTTTCTTCGATAAAGGCATCGACATCTTCACGGATGGCGGAAGAGATGTTTGTCTTGAAATATTGTATGGTCTCAAGTCCCTCCTCTGTGAGATGATAAAGTGTGCGATTGTGAACAAATTCTTCGCGGATCAGATTGGATTCTACCATCTCGGAGAGTGCCTGCTGTAAGGTGAAGTAGGTAGTGTAACCCTTATCAAGAATAAATTCCGAAATTTGTCCGTTGGTAAGCGGAAAATCCAATTTTTCCAACATATATAAAACAATCAATTTATAAAGTGTAAATGGTTCTGACATAACTGCTCCTTTCTAAGCATGAGAAAGATAATCTTTCCCCTGCCAAATATCAGTATCCTTAAAATATTTTTGAATACTGTTCAGCACAAGACGCTTGTTCGCAGTCCATTTGGGCGCGATCAGTAAATTCTTTGGACCGTCTCCTGTGAGTCGGTGGACTACAATATCCGGACGAAGGTGGGAGATCAGAACCCCAAGTAATTCCAGATATTCCTCCAAAGAAGGAAGCCAAAATGGAGACTGCTCATAGGACTTGGCAAGGTCTGTATGTTTTAAAATGTGCAACAGTTGTAATTTTATGCCTTGAATCGGAAGCCTGTTGAGATAAGAAATCGTATCAAGCATCATCTGTTTAGTCTCATTGGGGAGACACAAGATGGTATGAACGATGACCGGAATTCCGATATGATGCAATTGAGTGACTGCCCGCTCAAACATAGAAAGAGGATATCCTCGTCGGATAAACTCGGCGCTTTTTTCGTGTATTGTCTGTAGTCCAAGCTCAATCCAGACCGGTTTGATCTGATTCAGACGATTCAGCAAATCTAAAATATCGTCCGACAGGCAGTCCGGTCTTGTTGCAATGGACAGGACTTTTACATCCGGTTCCTGAAGTGCCTCCATAAAAATCTGTTCCAAGTAGGAGACGGGGGCATAGGTATTCGTATATGCCTGAAAATAGGCAATATAGGAAGAGCCGGTGTGTTTGCGCTGGACAAGGCTTTTTCCGTCTGAAATTTGTTCTTTAATGGAGACGTTCCGATCACCGGCAAAGTCCCCGGATCCTCCGGCGCTGCAAAAAATACAGCCGGTGTTTCCGAGTGTTCCATCCCGATTCGGGCAAGTCATACCTCCATCCAGTGCAATTTTATAAAGCTTTTCGTGAAAGGTCTGTTTGACATAATAGTCAAGCGAATAATATCGCTTGTCACCCCAGCGCTCCATTAGATCAAAGCCTTTACTGCAGCGCTTACTGCATCTGCAACGCGTGGATCAAACGCTTCCGGAAGAATATTGGTATCGCTTAAATCTTCCTCAGCTACAAGTCCGGCGATGGCATGGGCAGCCGCAAGTTTCATCTCTTCTGTAATCTGTGTGGCGCGTCCTTCCAAAGCGCCGCGGAAGATTCCAGGAAAAGCAACGACATTGTTTACCTGATTTGGAAAATCAGAGCGTCCTGTTCCGACAACCTTTGCACCAGCCTTTTTTGCAAGGTCAGGCATGATCTCAGGGACAGGATTTGCCATGGCAAAAAGGATGGCATCCTTATTCATGGAAGCAACCATATCTTCCGTCACGATGTTTGGCGCGGAGACACCGATGAAAATATCTGCGCCACAGAGAGCATCGGCAAGTGTTCCTTCTTTTTCTTCCAAATTGGTCACTTCGGTCATGTATTTCTGCATGTAGTTTAAATTCGGCGAATTTTTGGAAAGAATTCCATTGATATCACACATAGTAATGTGAGAAAAGCCATAAGTCAAAAGTAGTTTTGTGATGGCAATTCCAGCGGAACCGGCACCGTTTACGATTACTTTGCATGAGTCTTTTTGCTTTCCTGTCACTTTTAATGCGTTGATGATTCCGGCGAGCACTACAATGGCAGTTCCGTGCTGGTCGTCGTGAAATACCGGAATATCCAACAATTCTTTTAATCGTTCTTCAATTTCAAAACAACGTGGAGCAGAAATATCTTCCAAATTGATTCCTCCAAATGCCGGGGCAATATTTACGATAGTTTTGATGATCTCTTCTGTATCCTGTGTGTCAAGACAGATTGGAACTGCATTGATCTGACCGAACTCTTTGAAAAGAACTGCTTTTCCTTCCATGACAGGAAGCGCTGCATATGCCCCGATATTTCCGAGACCGAGAACTGCACTTCCGTCAGAGATAACGGCTACAGTATTAGCTTTCATAGTATATTTATAGACTGCCTCTTGTTCTTTTGCGATGACTTTACATGGCTCGGCAACGCCAGGTGTATATGCGATTGCAAGATCTTCTCTGGAGTTTACATGCGCCTTGGCGGTTGTCTCTAGTTTACCGTTCCACTGTTCGTGCATTTGTAAGGCTTTTTCGTTTGTTGTCATTTTTCCACACCCTTTTATTACATTTTAGTTTTTGTTTCGTACATTATCATACCATTGTGCGGAACTCAAATCAACTGAGATGAAAAAAATACTTTATCTTCTGAGAAAAGTAGTGTATAATAGGAATCAGAAAATTCAATGTAGTCAATTCAGACAGTGAAATCCCACAGTATGGTATTTGAATAGAGAAAGGATGTAAGTATGAGAGAAAAGTATGAATCTCTGTCACTAGCAGCATTAAGAGATATTGCGAAAGCAAGAAAATTAAAAGGTGTCAGCACTATGAAGAAATCAGAGCTGATAGAACTGATGCTGGAACAGGACGAAAAAGATAAAGCAAAAGAAGTAAAAGAGGAGATTAAGAATGAAAAAGCCGGTGTGGCAGATATTGAGCAGCTTGACAGCGGCATGGCAGCACATGGAATTATAGAGGTGCTCCCGGATGGATATGGGTTTATTCGAAGTGACAATTACCTGCCCGGAGAGAATGATGTATATGTTTCTCCGTCTCAAATCCGCAGATTTGGGTTGAAGACTGGAGATATCATCTCTGGAAATACAAGAATCAAGACACAGGCGGAAAAATTCAGCGCCCTTTTGTATCTTACAAAGATTAATGGAGTTTCTCCGAGTGAGGCGACAAAAAGAGCGAATTTTGAAGACATGACACCGATTTTCCCGAATGAAAGACTACGTCTTGAAAATGGGCAGAGCAGTACGGCGATGAGAATTGTAGATTTGTTATCGCCAATCGGAAAAGGACAACGTGGTATGATCGTGTCTCCGCCGAAAGCGGGTAAGACAACGCTGTTAAAGCAGGTGGCACAGTCTGTTTTGAAAAATAATCCGGAGATGCATTTGCTGATTCTTCTGATTGATGAGCGTCCGGAAGAAGTAACAGACATAAAAGAAGCAATCACAGGAGAGAATGTAGAAGTGATCTATTCTACATTTGACGAGCTGCCGGAACATCACAGACGTGTATCAGAGATGGTGATCGAGCGTGCAAAACGCCTGGTAGAGCATAAAAAAGATGTCATGATTCTGTTAGACAGTATTACAAGACTTGCAAGGGCATATAACCTTACTGTTCCACCGAGTGGAAGAACATTGTCGGGAGGTCTTGATCCGGCTGCGCTTCATATGCCAAAACGAATCTTTGGTGCGGCGAGAAATATGAGAGAAGGCGGAAGCCTTACCATTCTTGCCACAGCGCTTGTAGATACCGGAAGTAAGATGGATGATGTCATCTATGAAGAATTTAAAGGAACCGGTAACATGGAACTTGTATTAGATCGTAAATTACAGGAAAAACGAGTATTCCCTGCGATTGATATTCCAAAATCAGGGACAAGACGTGAGGATCTTCTGCTGTCTTCGGAGGAGCAGGAGGCGGTTTATACAATGCGAAAAGCGTTGAATGGAATGAAGCCGGATGAGGCAGTAGACAACATTTTGAACATGTTTGCACGTACAAAGAACAACGAAGAATTTGTTCAAATGGTAAAAAAGACGAAGTTTTTATAAAAAATTTATAGAAAAACTTGCAAAGAACTGGCATCTGTGGTACAATGACAAAGCTGTTTAGAAAGTAGAAATCATCGCGGGCATCGTTTGAGATGTACTTGACAGACGATGGCCTACGCACAAATAAAATTATTAAAGAGGTGAAAATCATGAGAGAAGGAATACATCCAGAATACCATCAAGCAACAGTAACATGTAACTGTGGGAACACATTTGTAACAGGATCTACAAAAGAAGGTATCCACGTAGAAATTTGTTCAAAATGTCATCCATTCTACACAGGACAACAAAAAGCTGCTCAGGCTCGTGGTCGTGTTGATAAGTTTAACAAAAAATACGGAATTCAGGAATAAGAGAATCCAAATGAACGGGTTGAGGTCAATGCATCTCAACCCTTTTGTTTCTTTATGGAAAGGCAGGAACTATGAAATCATCAAACATAGGCGGTCAAGCTGTACTCGAAGGAATTATGATGAAAAACGGCAAGGACTATGCGGTTGCAGTGCGAAAGCCTGACAAAGAGATTGAAGTCAAAAAAGACGAATATAGGAGTTTTATAAAGTGGGAAAAGCTCACTAAGATTCCGTTTATCAGAGGAATTTTTAATTTTATAGATTCCATGGTATTAGGTATGAAGACGCTTACTTATTCAGCCAGCTTTTATGAAGAGGAGGAGACGTCACGTGTCTTGACGGAGGAAGAGGCAAAGAAACAGGAGAAAAAGGAAAATGTGCTTATGGGAATTACCGTGGCAGTTTCGATTGTGCTGGCGATGGGAATATTTATGGTGCTGCCATATTTTATTTCCGGTTTGTTTGACAAAGTTATTTCCTCCAGATTTATAAAGTCTGTCATAGAAGGTTTGATCAGAATTGCTATTTTTATCGGCTATATCTTGCTCATTTCTCGGATGAAGGATATACAGAGGGTTTTTATGTACCACGGTGCAGAGCATAAATGTATCAATTGCATTGAGCACGGATTAGAGTTGAATGTGGAGAATGTAAGAAAAAGTTCGAAGCAGCACAAACGTTGTGGAACAAGTTTTCTGTTTTTGTGTTGTTTGTCAGTATCATTGTCTGTTTTTTATTACCGTAGAATCTCCGGTGCTAAGAGTTGTGCTCCGTATTGCGCTGATTCCGCTGATTGCAGGAATTTCTTATGAGATGATTCGTTTGGCGGGAAACAGCGACAATCCAGTCGTAGAGATTTTGAGTAAACCGGGACTGGCGCTTCAGAATCTGACGACAAAAGAGCCGGAAGATGATATGATCGAAGTGGCAATCAAGGCAGTGGAGGAAGTATTTGACTGGAAAGAATATCTGAGAGAAAATTTTGGAGCGGATGTAAGATGACATTGAAAGAAGCGTATGAATATGGCCGGGAGCGATTAAACGCAGCTGGGATTGAAGAGTGTTCTGTTGATGCATGGTATCTGCTTGAATTTGTCACAGGGCTTGACAGAACAGCATATTTTTTGAAGCCGGATGAGAAGATCACGGATGAGCAGGGCTCTTTATATAAAGCCTATCTGGAGCAGAGGGCGCAGCATATTCCACTTCAGCATATCACAGGTGTTCAGGAATTTATGGGATTGGAATTTGCGGTCAATGAACATGTCCTTGTTCCAAGGCAAGACACGGAGACGTTAGTGGAATGTGTGCTGTCTTATGTTCAGCCACAGATGAAAGTGCTGGATATGTGTACCGGTTCCGGTTGTATACTGATCAGTCTGATGAAATTAGGAAAGATCGCGCAGGGAGTGGGAGCAGATATTTCAGACGAAGCTCTGAAGACAGCAAAAAAAAATGCCGAGAAACATCAGGTGGAACCACTGTTGATAAAAAGCGATTTATTTGAAAATATTGTGGATAAGTATGATGTGATTGTGTCAAATCCACCATATATCAGAACAGCGGTGATTGAAGAATTAAAAGAAGAGGTGAGATGCCACGATCCGATTCTTGCTCTTGACGGAAAAGAGGATGGACTTTATTTTTATAGAAAATTGATAGAACAAAGTCCGATGTATCTGAAAAAAGGTGGAATGTTGTATTTTGAGATTGGACATGATCAGGGGCAGGATGTAAAATGTCTGATGGAAAAAGCCGGATTTGAGGATGTGATGGTGAAAAAGGACCTCGCAGGACTTGACCGGGTTGTCTTTGGCGTGTACAATATTGCAGAAGGTGAACACATAGAAAAAGGTATATAGTATAGAAGAAAATGTTGCCCGCCATGCGGGCGGATGAGAATATGGAGGAATGGACATGTTTGATAAATTAGATGATTTGCTTATTCGTTTTGAAGAGCTTATGAGTGAACTGCAGGAACCGGATGTGGCAAACGATCAGAATCGTTTCAGAAAATTGATGAAAGAGCAATCAGATCTTGCTCCGATTGTAGAAGCATACAATGAATATAAGAGTGCGAAGCAGGCAATCACAGACAGTGAAGAGATGTTGGAGATGGAGTCTGACGAAGAGATGCGCGAGCTTGCAAAAGAGGAGCTTTCTTCTTCTAAAAAGCGTGTGGAAGAGCTGGAGCATGAATTGAAGATTTTACTTCTTCCAAAAGACCCGAACGATGATAAGAACATTATGGTCGAGATCCGCGCGGGTGCAGGTGGAGATGAATCTGCATTGTTTGCGGCAGAAGTGTACCGTATGTATGTGCATTATGCGGAGAGCAGGCATTGGAAGACCGAGATGATTTCATTTAGTGAAAATGGGATCGGAGGATTCAAAGAAGTTGTATTTATGGTAAGTGGTCAAGGTGTATATTCACGAATGAAATATGAAAGTGGTGTACATCGTGTGCAGCGTGTTCCGGAGACAGAATCCGGCGGACGTATCCACACTTCTACAATCACTGTGGCAGTCATGCCGGAGGCGGAAGAAGTGGATGTTGTCATTGATGAAAAAGATATCCGTATCGATGTTATGCGTGCGTCCGGAAATGGTGGACAGTGTGTCAATACAACTGACTCAGCGGTTCGTCTGACTCACTACCCGACAGGAATTGTAATTTACAGCCAGACAGAAAAATCACAGTTACAGAACAAGGAAAAAGCGTTCCGTTTACTTCGTTCAAAGCTGTATGAGTTAGAGTTGGAAAAACAGCAGTCAGCAGAGGCGGAAGCAAGAAGAAGCCAGATTGGTACAGGAGATCGTTCTGAAAAGATCAGAACATACAACTTCCCACAGGGACGTGTGACAGAACACCGTATCAAATTGACGTTGTATAAGATTGATAATATTATGAATGGAGATCTGGACGAGATCATAGATAGCCTGATTGCGGCAGACCAGGCAGCGAAACTGGCGAATATGAATGAATAGATTATAAAAAGAAATAGAAATTGGCTTAAGAATGTAAGAAGAGCTGTATTTCTTAGTTTTTTTGATTGATTATTTTTGTTCTGCCTCGTAGAATTCATTTATATCGAGCAGGATTGCTACTTTTTTTCTTCCTATAGTATGATATTTGAGAAGAAGGAGGAGAAACATCTGATGAGAGAAAAATTAAAAAAATTATTTTCATATTATAAACCGTATCGGGTTTTGTTTTACAGTGATATGTTTTTTGCAATTTTGGGAGCAGTTATCACGTTAGTGATTCCGCTGATCGTGCGCTATATCACGAATGAGGTGGTTTATTTTAATCACCATAAAGCGATGCAGACAATTCTCGTATTAGGTGCGGTGATGATCGGACTCGTTATCGTCGAGTTTGGCTGCAATTATTTTATTGCATATTATGGGCATATTATGGGGGCTTATATGGAAGCAGATATGCGCAGTGACATCTTTGGGCATTATCAGAAACTGACATTTGCTTTTTATGACAATCAGAAGGTTGGGGCATTATTGTCGCGTATTACGAGTGATTTATTTGATATTACGGAGCTTTTGCATCATGGGCCGGAGGACGTGGTCATCTCGATCATAAAACTGGTCGGTGCATTTGTGATTTTGATCAATATCAATGCACCGCTTACAATTGTTGCGTTTGTGTTCGTGCCGGTGATGGCTCTGTTTGCATGGTACTATAATCGAAAGATGAAACGTGCATTTAAGCGCAACCGCGAGAAAATCGCGGATATCAACAGCCAGATTGAGGACAGTCTTTCCGGTATCCGTGTGGTAAAGTCGTTTGCAAACGAAGAGATTGAGATGAAGAAATTCAATCAGGGAAATAAGAATTTTGTGAATGCAAAAAAAGTAAGCTACCGGTATATGGCAGGATATAATTCGGGATTAAGTGCATTGACAACGCTTGTGACTGTTGCAGTGCTTTTGGCTGGAGTAAGCTTTTTGACATCGGGTACGATCATCGTGACAGATTTGGTTACATTTTTGCTGTATATCAATAATTTCGTAGAACCTGTAAAAAAACTGATGAACTTTACAGAGATGTTCCAAAATGGATATTCTGGATTTGAGCGATTTCAGGAAATTATGGCAATTGCACCGGATATCAAAGATGAAAAGGATGCGATAGCTGTAGATCATCTAAAGGGAGATATTACATTTGAAAACGTTTCTTTCTACTATGAAGAAAGTGCAGAGAAAGTATTAAATAATATTCAGTTAAAAGTAGATGCGGGAGATTATATGGCATTAGTGGGACCGTCAGGAGTCGGCAAGACAACGCTTTGCAGTTTGATACCGAGATTTTATGATGTGTCTGAGGGAAGCATTCAGATTGATGGAATGGATATCAGGCATATAAAATTGGCGGATTTGCGAAACAATATCGGAATTGTACAGCAGGATGTGTATCTGTTTGCAGGAACGATCATGGACAATATCCGCTATGGCAATCCAAATGCGACAGACGAGGAAGTTATTCGCGCGGCAAAGCGGGCAAATGCACATGAATTTATCATGAGTTTTCCGGAAGGATATGATACCGATATCGGACAGCGCGGAGTGAAATTGTCAGGAGGGCAGAAACAGAGACTTTCGATTGCCCGTGTGTTCTTGAAGAATCCACCGATTCTTATTTTTGATGAGGCGACATCGGCGCTTGACAATGAGAGTGAACAGGTAGTACAAAAGTCGTTAGAAGAACTTGCAAAAGACCGGACGACGTTTGTGATTGCACACCGTCTGTCAACAATTCGCAATGCAAAGCGGATTCTTGTGCTGACAGAAAATGGAATTGAAGAAGAAGGAACACATGAAGAATTGATGTCAAAAAAAGGTGTATATGAATCACTTTACAAAATGCAGTTCCGTTCTTAGTATATAAAAGAAATGTAAATTTTTTCAAGTCCGACTAAAAAAGTGGGAAAAATATGGTATACTTTTAAAGTATGAAAAAATAGCAAAGGAGAAGGGTAATTTTATGGAAGAAATTCAGTTTAAACGACCGGAAATAGAAGACCGCGAACTTATAGAGTCCTATTTTCGGAAATATCCGAGCCGCAGCTGTGAGAGAACATTTGTCAATGTATTTTTATGGTCAAGACACTATAAAGTGACATTTGCAGAGATAGAACATACGATTGTATTCAAATCAGAGGATCACGGTCTGGCGTTTGCCTATCCGGTAGGAGCCGCGGAGGATGTGAAACGGGTGCTTGAATTTTTGATGGAATATAGTGCAAAAAAAGAGGCGCCATTTGTGTTATATAATGTAACGGAGGATAACTTCAGACAACTGGAGGAGTGGTATCCGGGACAGTACCAGATTGAGTACAACAGAGATATTGCTGATTATGTGTATGAATCGGAAAAACTTGCGACATTGTCCGGCAAAAAACTTCATGCGAAACGAAATCATATCAACAAATTTAAGGCGACATTTGATGACTGGTGTTATGAGCCGATCACAAAGGAGAATGTAGAAGAATGTTTCCAGATGGCGTTGAAGTGGAGAAATGAAAGCGGATGTGAGGAAGATGTGGAAAAGAATGCAGAGATGTGCGTGACACTCAATTCGCTGCGTTTGTTTGAAGAACTGGAATTGAAAGGAGGACTTCTTCGGGTAAATGGAGAGATTGTGGCATTTACCATGGGAGAGCCGATCAGTGAAGATACGTTTGTGGTTCATATTGAGAAGGCATTTGCGGATGTGCAGGGAGCGTATCCAATGATCAATCAGCAATTTGTAGAGCATGAATGTATGAATTACAAATATGTCAACCGCGAGGAAGATACAGGAGCTGAGGGACTTCGCAAGGCGAAATTGTCTTACCGCCCGGTATTCCTTGTAGAAAAAGGCGTTGTTACAAAAAATCAGAATCATAAAGGAGAACGATACGATGATAGCAGAAAAGATGAAAAATATGGTGGCAAACAGCTCCGCAATCCGTGCGATGTTCGAGGAGGGGAATCGTCTGGCACAGATTTATGGAGCGGAGAATGTGTTTGATTTTAGTCTTGGGAACCCGAATGTCCCGGCTCCGGAGGCTGTAAAGCAGGCAATGATTGACATTTTGAATGAAGAAGATCCGGTGGCGCTTCACGGCTATACGAACAGCAATGCAGGCTATGCAGATGTGAGACAGGCAGTGGCAGATTCATTAAATGAGCGGTTTGAGACAGCGTTTTCCGGAAATAACATTGTCATGACAGTCGGAGCGGCAGGTGGACTTAATGTAGCGTTGAAGATTTTGCTGAATCCGGGAGACGAAGTGATCGCGTTTGCGCCATATTTTGGAGAATACAGAAGTTACACAGCAAATTTTGATGGTGTGCTTGTTGAGGTTTCTCCTAATACAGAAAATTTCCAGCCGAAACTTGATGAGTTTGAGCAGAAGATTACGGCAAAGACGAAGGCGGTTATCGTAAATACACCGAATAATCCGACCGGAGTTGTGTATTCAGAGGAGACGATTCAAAAGCTGGCTGCTATCATGGAAGAAAAACAAAAGAATTTGGAACAGATATCTATCTGATTTCCGATGAACCGTATCGTGAACTGGCATATGATGGTGTGGAGGTACCATATCTGACAAAATACTATAACAATACAATTGTCGGTTATTCTTATAGCAAATCGCTTTCGCTGCCGGGCGAACGAATTGGGTATCTTGTGATTCCGGATGAAGCGGCAGACAGTGAAGACTTGATTTCAGCGGCGAGTGTGGCGACACGTATTTTAGGGTTTGTCAACGCACCGACTTTGCAGCAGAAGGTTGTAAAAAGATGTTTGAATGAAAAGACAGATATTTCTTACTATGACAGAAACAGAGAGACACTTTACAACGGTTTGTCAGAGCTTGGATTTGAATGCATTAAGCCGGAAGGAGCTTTTTATCTGTTTGTGAAATCACCGGTGGCAGATGAGAAGGCGTTCTGTCAGGCGGCGAAAAAATATAATATACTGATCGTTCCGGGAAGTTCTTTTGCATGTCCTGGATATGTGCGTATCGCATATTGCGTATCGCATGAGACCATTGTAAATTCACTGCCGAAATTTAAAGAACTTGCAAAAGAGTACTTCTAAAGGAAGGATAAAAAGATGAGAGTATTTGAAAACAATATCAGAAAAGTAGAGCCGTATGTTCCGGGAGAACAGCCACAGGGAAATGTGATCAAATTGAATACAAATGAAAATCCGTATCCGCCGGCGCCGGGAGTGCGCACGGCGCTTCAGAATATGGATACAGACCTGATGCGCCGTTATCCGGATCCAACGGCAGGAGAACTCGTACATACATTGGCGGAATATTATGGTGTGAAGGATGAACAGGTATTTGTGGGGGTTGGCTCGGATGATGTGCTGGCAATGTGTTTTCTCACATTTTTCAATTCCCAAAAACCAATTTTGTTTCCGGATATTACCTATTCTTTTTACAAAGTGTGGGCAGAGCTTTACCGGATTCCATATGAGTGTCCACAGGTTGATTCACAGTTCCGTATTGTAAAAGAAGATTACTACAAAGAAAATGGCGGTGTTATTTTCCCGAATCCGAATGCTCCGACTTCAATCTATGAAGAGTTGGATTTTGTGGAGGATATTCTGCAGCACAATCAGGATGTGATCGTGATTGTGGATGAGGCGTATATTGATTTTGCGGGGAAATCGGCGATGGAGCTGATTGACCGATATGACAATCTGATTGTCGTGCAGACATTTTCGAAAGCTCGTTCTATGGCAGGAATGCGTATTGGTTATGCCATCAGCAATCCGACCTTGATCAAATATCTCAATGATGCGAAATATTCTTTCAATTCTTATACGATGAATCAGACGTCGCTGGTCTGTGGCGTGGAGGCAGTGAAAGACAGAATATACTTTGAAGAGCAGACAGCAAAGATCATAGAGACTAGAGAGTGGTCAAAAAAGGAACTTTCTGCGCTTGGATTTGTATTTCCGGATTCCAGATCTAACTTTATCTTTGCAAAGCATCCTGAATTCGACGCAAAAGAATTGTTTGAAGCCTTGAAAAAAGAGGACATCTATGTTAGATTTTTAGGAGGTTCCAGAATCAAAGATTATTTAAGGATTTCGATTGGAACAAGACAAGAGATGGAAATGTTGATTTCGTTTCTGAAAACATACATAGAAGAGCGTAAGGAGATTAAAACATGTTAAAGCAAGTATTACAGGGAATGGTAGTGGGGATTGCTAACATTATTCCTGGTGTGAGCGGTGGGACGATGATGGTTGCCATGGGACTTTACGACCGGCTGATCCATGCCATTACACATCTGAAAAAAGAATTCAAGGAAGGTATGAAACTTTTAATCCCAATTTTTATCGGAGCGGGAATTGCGATTGTCGCATTGTCAAGATTGTTTGAGTTCCTGCTGGAGACATATCCGATTCCGACGAATTTTGCGTTTTGCGGTCTGATTGCAGGAAGTCTTCCGTTTATCTTTAAAAAAGTGAAGGGACATGCGGTGACAGTCGGAAAGATCATTCCGTTTTTGGCATTTTTTGGAATTGTAATCTTGATGGCAGTGATGGGAGAGACAAGTGGGAATGCAGCAGATGTAAGTTTCAATGTAATTAATGTAGTGAAGCTGTTTGGAGTCGGTGTCATTGCAGCAGCGACGATGGTAGTACCGGGAGTCAGTGGTTCCATGATGCTGATGCTGCTTGGATATTATGATACGATTTTGAAAGCAATTAATAATTTTATTGATGCACTTATGGCATTTGACATGAATGGACTTTTAACAGGTGTCGGTATTCTTGCACCGTTTGGAATTGGTGTAGTAATAGGAATATTCCTGATTGCGAAAATCATTGAGTTTATTTTCTCGAAGGCAGAGATTCATGCATATTATGCGATCATCGGTCTGATTCTTGCATCTCCAATTGCAATTCTGTTAAAGACAGACTGGAGCGGTGTTTCTGTGATTATAATTGTGATAAGCGTAGTTACATTTGCGGCAGGATGGTTTGCGGCAAGCAAGCTTGGCGGTGAGTAAGATGAATATCCGAATGAGATTAGAAAGTCTGGCAGAGCCAGACTTTCGTGCGTTTATGGCAAAATTGACACCGAATGTTCCGAAAGAAAATATGCTTGGAGTGAGAATCCCAAAGCTTCGAAAACTTGCAAAAGAGCTTGCAAAAACAGATTGGCGAACTTATTTGGAAGAGGCAAAAGATGACAGCT
>ENA-OQIF01000271-OQIF01000271.1-human-gut-metagenome-genome-assembly--contig:-NODE-271-length-24226-cov-4.642682_pt1 | contig 24226 bp, 26 predicted proteins | sample MGYA00242574_ERZ504738 | MGnify/ENA primary metagenome ERZ504738 (study PRJEB26092, sample SAMD00036437) | human gut metagenome | host: Homo sapiens | study: EMG produced TPA metagenomics assembly of...
AACTTACTCTCAGTAGTTTAAGTTTCTATCTTTATATTTTATTTATTTCAATAATCAACGTGCAGCAAAGAGCAGTCCACCCATTGTAGCCTGACGTGCAGCCATCATACCTTGTGCATCAAGAGTTACATTCATTTTATCTCCATTCGGTAAGTTCATTTCAGCAGTACCGTCATTGTTCATTTTCAATAGCTCTGTGCTAACTCCATCGGCAACAACATTCCAAGTATTTGCTTCTTTATTATAAATCAACTCCATAGCTGAATCTTCACCTTCTTTAGTGATAGAATAGCCATTTTCAAGAGTCTTTACTAAATAATCCCCATTCTCACCTTTCACTTTCTTAACATCACCTACATTAGCCATCGGGTTGGTTCCACTCCAGAACTCAATAGAATTGATAACCAAAGCGTCCGCCAGATAAGCAACACCATATACCGGAACGATATTTAAAGCAAGAAAAACAAGTTCATTTACAAATTTCGTACCAATAGACTGGTTCCAGGAAGAAATACGATTAAACAGTCCGAATGATCCTACACATGAACTAAATAGGATAGTACCACTGAGAAAAATGGCAGCAACCAAAGTCAATCTGTTCTTTTTCATACTAAATTTATTATTTGTTATTACGTTAATATTATAGATCATTTATATAAAAATGATCCAGTTATATGCTGCAAATATAATCTTTTTAGTCAAAGAGAACAAATTTAGGTTACTTTTCCATTTACAATTTTCGTTTGTTTTTGAGTTGTCGTCCTATCACATAATCAACTGAATATTTCCCGGGACCACTAATATACATCAAAACAAAAATAATCAGATATACTAACGCCAGCTCTTTCATTGCAAAAACATCATTGGCATGAATAACAAAGAATGCAATTACCATAGTAAAAATCATCGGAATCATAGCCAATCTATATAAAAAGCCTATAATAAAGGCCATTGAACATGCTAACTCTGCAAAAACAGCCAATCCTAAAGAGAGGGGAGAACCCAGCCCTAATGGATCAGGAAAGGATGTGGAAAGTTCCTGAAAATTGCTCCACTTTTGTATACCATGATTCATCAACAACAGGCCAAACGAAATTCTTAGAATCAACAAGAATAGAGATGCTCCGGCACTGTCTGGTTTTAGAGGAAATAAAAATTTGTAAATCATAAGTTTATATTTTTAGATTTTATAATATAAACAACTGGCAGTTTTGTATTGTTTACTTGATACAAATCAAATAACGATAAAATCTGAAAAAAACAAGAATAATATTCGACCCATAAATTATCACTTTTGTTATATCAATAAACATTAGCGAATATAATCATGAAAGAAATATGGAAGTTCTTGAAAAGTTGTCTTGAAGAAATAGGCAGAAATATTCTCAAAGAGTATGGCTATTCCGATGATTAATAACTGTTTTATTAAATATTGACTTCAAAGAAAATGCATTGCTTCAAAAAGGCAATGCATTTTTTATCGGTATTGCAAAAAAAATATAATGTGAGCATCTTTTTGATATCTGATCTGTTATATCAACAATATAAAAAAAAGTAACTATGGACTATCTATTTTTCTATCTATTCTTTTTGTTCATTATATGGACATTTATACGTAAAAAGTAATACATGATGCACCCGAAATGGAAGATATCGAGTAGAATCTAATAAAAAAATAAAAGGAGGATCTATACAATAGTATGTCCTCCTTTCATTATTTCTATTTATTATTCTCCTTCGAGGAAGGAGCAATGTAGTCTTCCTTAATGAATTCATCATATACTTTCTTTGGATGATCAAAAGGAGCTACCCCCGTACGATTTTCATTAAAATTCTCACGTCTGAATTTCTTCAGTTTAAGATTATCTTCAGCATATTCCCGAAGTTTCTTCTTTTCATGCCCATACAATGAGCTGTCCAGAACTTCCGAATCCAACAGACTCTCTTTAGGGGTGATAGATGGCAACAGTTTTTGCTCTAATAATCCACGATAAGCACCATTATACTCACACCATACACAGTCTCCTAAAACAAACAGCCGATAAGTGTATCTGGACCATGCTGTCTTAATAGTCACTTCGCGAGAGTAAATCTCCACAGTTGCCTCCGAATCGAATGCCTGATCACGGATTACAACCAATTTCCTACCCGAAATATCTTCCTTAATAAGGGTCATCCATTTTTCGGAATTCAGAATTTCCCCGATAATATCAGGTAATTTTTCTTTAATTTCAAATTGTATTCTCATATCATTCGCCTGTGGGCCAGGACTTATTAATTGCCCCCAATAATAATCAATTTCCTAAAGATAGTAAGTTTTGGAGTTAAAAACAAAATTAAACCATTTTTTTCCAGTCTTTTTGCTATAATTATCCATCTATTTACTGTCAAATACATAAAACTCAATATCCTCATCAATTTTACATATAACTTTTCAATCTGAAGGGTATTATCATTAAAAAGAAACTGATGTCAGCGCAAGAATGCTAACATTTCATAAGAACAATGACAAACGTATAAAATCAATTTTTGCCTCATTCGTTCTATTGCTCCTCTGTTCGGTTTTACACCTGTCAATCAGACGATACTCCCATTTAGCGAACTGGTATGTGTACTCCTTTATGGCTGGACTTAGAGAAGTGATATATAAGAAGAAATAAAACAACTTCTAGATGGCAAATGGACGTACTTGTATAGGGCATTTAATTGAACTCATTTGGATTTTTGTATTATCAGAAAGAGAAATTCTCCTCAGATTTTCATTATATCCTGAAATAATAAAAAGGAAAAACCCTAAAAATAAATGATTTTCAGAGCTTTTCCTTTTTAACTTGTACACCCTCAGGGACTCGAACCCTGGACCCATTGATTAAGAGTCAATTGCTCTACCAGCTGAGCTAAGAGTGCATTGCCATCAAGCGTTCTTGATTTCGGGTGCAAAGGTAAACCTTTATTTTTAAATGGCAAATATTTAAGAGACTTTTTTAATACGGAATAATGTCTTTTATTCCGTATAAAGAATAAACTGTTGTTTTTAAGTATCAAGTTGCAAATAATCACACAAAACAAATGATCTCATTCACAATGATGTATAGCAAAGAAAAAATTTTCAGATTAATATTTAGTAAAAACAAATTATACTTTGAATAAAGAAAAATATCCTAAGGAATTTTTTAGATAGGCTTTATAATACTCTCTATCGAATAATTCACGTAAACTATTATAATCCAACAGATATGGATATAATATTTTATAAGATCCACTATGCTGATAATTCTCCACATCAATTTTATTACATTAATATTATAATATTTCAAGCGGTTGGGCATACCATTATATCAATAATTTATAATATTCATTTCATCTATATTTCTTTTGATGTATTTTTGTAGTCGAAATAAACAGCAAAACTAAAAATCTAATAACGAATGAATTTATATTTTAAAACACACCTTATTTTATCTATTAGGTATATCTTACGCTTTGATATCTTCAGCACAGTCTAATCCGGATAAACTACAATGTAAAGTGACAGGACGCATGCTTCTGGATGGCGGTGTTTATCTCAAAAATGATAATAATTTTGGTAATGGAGTTGAATTCAGTGATCTTCGGATAGGTGCAAAAGTCGCATATCAAAATTGGGATATGAAACTTGAAATAGGCTATACCGGCAATAAAGCGACAATAAAAGATGCTTTTGCAAAGTACACATACAAGAACCACTCTATACAAGTCGGACAATTCTACGAACCGTTTAGTTTAGAAATGATGTGCAGCACTTTCGACATTCGCTTTAATCAATCTCCAGGAGCTGTTCTTGCATTAACAAACGGCAGGCGAATGGGAATCACTTATGGTTACCGAAACAAACGCCATTATATGTCAGGAGGGGCATTCATGGATAATGAAGTCAACAACCTAAAAAAAGCGTCACATGGATATGCTTTGGATGGCAGGGTAGTATATCGTCCGGTTTTAGATAGCAAGAAACTTATTCATATAGGTTTTGCGGCCAATTACCGCACCCCTAACGAATCCTTAAATGAAGAAGATAAAAACATATTTATCTATAAATCTCCTGGTGTGAGTACGATTGATAACCGAAATATTGCAATGGCTACTATTGATCATGTAGCGTATCAGATAAAATTTGGCACAGAATTACTGGTTTATTATCACCGTTTCTGCCTGCAAAGTGAATATATACGTACTCATGTGGAACGAGACAATGCTTTTAAGAACTATGTGGCACAAGGAGCCTACCTTCAGTGCTCTTGGCTTTTATCCGGAGAAACTTATCTGTACGATGAATCTGTTGCATGTGCCGGTCGTCCGGAAGGAAAAAGTCTGGAGGTTTGTTCACGATTTAACTATTTAACACTCAACGATGAGGATGCCTCCATTTGGGGAGGAGAACAAAAAGATATCTCCATCGGACTCAACTATTATATTAATAAATATATAGGTATAAAATTAAACTATAGCTATCTGATGCCCGGAGCCAGTATAAAAGAGATCAGCCGCAAAAACTTTAGTGTTTTTCAAGGACGATTTCAATTCATTTTTTAATTGGCTATTGCTTCCATCGTCTGATCATATTTCCTATTGTAATCCTATAGAGAGGCTGGATCACCATTTGCGATTCTTTACCGATGATAAGTAAAGAAGCACGAACGGTGATCAGCTTTTTATTTAATAAATGATCAGAGGATAACCAATCCCATATCTATTTACTTTGCTTTTCCAGATCTCTGACAGCCGGAATGCACATCATCAAAATTGAGGTAAATACAATTGCTATCCCACAACAGATAAAAATATTGGCTATTCCTAAACTATCAGCAATAAATCCGGTAATGAACAACCCAATGATAGAAGGCAATAAGCTCACGCTGTCAAAAAGAGAAAACACACGTCCTAAATATGCCGGTTTAAACTGAGTTTGCAGTAATGAAGTAAAAGGCCCGGAAAAAAATGGGACAACTATACCTTGTGCCACAGTTAATGCTGCAAAAAGTACAAAACCATCAGCCGGAAGTATTCCACAAAATGCCAATGCCGCACCAAGCAAAAAATAGGAAATAGCAATCAGCAAGGTTTTACGTATCTTTGGATTCCATACACCCAATAAGGCACCACCGGCCAACATGCCAGCACCGAAAAGAGTTTCTATCAAACTTACTTGATATGCTGTTCCCGAGAAATTTTTCAAAGTCATCAACGGCATCAATGCCACCATTGGCATAACAAAAAATGTAACCAGAACTTCAGTTACCATTACCCAACTGACTCCTTTATTACGCATAATTACATTAAATCCATCTCGCATATCATAAAGTACATTTTTAGCTGAGGTATTTTCTTGTTTAGGATTGGGAATATACACAAAAAGTAAAGCTGTACAAGCTATTATAGCTCCCAATACATCTAGAAGCATGACAAGACTCATGTCAAACGCAAGAAGCAATATGGCTCCAAGAGCCGGACCACCAATGTTACAAATCGACTGGATAGCTTGATTGATACCCGCAATGCGCATAAGCTCTTTTTCCGGTGCCAACAATGGTACAGAGGATTTCATGGCAGGCGTATGAAATGCACCGCCAACCGAACGCAACATAAGTAAAAGATATATATGCCATAATTCGATTATATCCAAATAGAACAGTAAAGCGATCACTCCGGAACAGAGAGCGACAAAGCTGTCAGCACCAATCATAGTCCATTTGCGATTCCAACGATCGACAAAGACGCCGGCAAAAAGGGCCTAATAAAGCTTGTGGTAATAAAGCAGCGATAGTTGCAAATGACAATACCTCCGCAGATCCCGTTTTAAGACTAATCCACAAAACAATAGAAAACTGGGCAATAGAACTACTTAGTATAGAGAATAGTTGCCCTGTCCATATAATGATAAACTTTTTCTTCCAATTATTCATAATAAGTTTGATAAAGAATGAAATTATTTCCCTGTTGCATCTATACAGAAGAAGAAAGAATAGGATACCTCCCTGAAAAACCTAAGGTATATCTAAAATAGGATGGAACTGTAACTAAGCCAGCTCCAAATGATTGACGAGTATGTTAAACTGATAAGTTGTTTTCATCAAATTAATTTTTGCGGTGGCAAAGATAAAACAATATTTCAAAATGCCACCAAAAACAAAAAGGAGATTATTTATAATCTCCTTTTGTACACCCTCAGGGACTCGAACCCTGGACCCATTGATTAAGAGTCAATTGCTCTACCAGCTGAGCTAAGAGTGCTTGTTTCTCGTTTGCGGTTGCAAAAGTATGGCTTTTATTTTATACTACCAAATAAACAGACCTGTTTTTTACTCTTTTTTTCTCACATTTATTCAAACTCATAGAGCTCCGAAGGCGTATTTCTCTTTAAAGCAAGTAGTTGCACATCTTTCCCGACAATAATACCTTTACTCTTCAATTTCCACTCAACTGTCTTATATGCTAACTCCGGATGATTATTATCTTTACTCAGATGGCAAAGCCAAATATAACGAAGATGCTCCATTATGTTTTCCGCAAGAAAGTTGGCGGTATCTATATTACTCATATGACCTGTTTTACTTGAGATACGCTCTTTCAGATATGTCGGATAAGGTCCCATACGAAGCATTTCTTCATCATAATTAGCCTCAATGATCAGATAGTGGGCTTTGCAAATATATCGGGCAGCGGTTGGAGTAATCTCTCCCAAGTCTGTAAGGAATGAAAAAACCTTTCCGTCAATTTCTATACAATAACCTACATTATCTGTTCCATCATGCGGAACTTCAAAAGACTCGATACGAAAATCTTCCAATTGCATCGGTTCTTCTTTTTCCAAATAGCGTACAGAACCATGCAACTTTTCTGTCATACAATAGCTTTTATTGATTCCTGCATGTACACGTGCCGTAGTATATACCGGAATATTCAATTTCTCACCTAAATGTCCTACAGCTTTAATATGATCGGCATGATCGTGAGTAATAAATACTGCACGTATTGAGTCCATAGTCACATTTATGTCCTTCAGTGATTTTTTAATGGTACGAATTCCAATACCCGCATCAATGAGTATGCCGTATTTTTCGGTACCTAGATAATAGCAGTTTCCACTACTGCCACTGGCCAGGCTTATAAATCTAATCTTCATTATTCTCTTCTTTTTAATGCAAATTGCCGGCAACTTTTATGGCAAATTGTCGGCAAATATACATAAAAAAGGAAACAATCAGACGTTAGTTTTCTTCTTTTTATCGATGAAATCAGTGATTTTTGCAAAAATAAGCAAAGCAATTGCTGCAACCAAACCGATTGCCGCAAAGTAATACCAGATGTAATGTGCATTCACACTGGCAACTTCCCAGGCCTCTCTGGATTCAAACAAAGTTGGATCCGGACAATACTTGGTCAGCAGAACGCCGGCAAGACCAAATCCGAAAATGGAAGATAAAAAAGAATGAAGATGACTAAACCCTAAATACATACCTTCCTCACCTTTGGGAGCCTGGAGAGAAAAATATTCCAGATAACGGGGAGATATAAAACATTCTGCCAAACCTTGAACTACAATACCGACAATCATCATCAATGTAATGTTGCTCATTCCAGAAACAACTTCATTATCCAAAAGATTGCCGCATGCCATCAATAGAGCAGAGACCGGAATCAGAAACATACCAATATTCATTGAGGTAATGGCACTTCGTTTTGCCATCCAACGAGTTACAAAACTAACGCAACATACTACAACAAAAGGATTTACATTAGCAATCCAGCCAGGTTTGGCTGTTTCACCTGCCATACGAATTACATACTTTGGCATCGTAGCATAAAGTTGGTGCTGCACCATCCAAAATCCCGTGATAATAAGTATTAGAATCAATAAACGCCAATTGGTGACAATACGCAAGAAACCTTGTCCGATCTCACGCATACTTTTTCCTTCTCCTACGGTGTGAGTTGATTTATACAAAAAGAAAACAGCCAACAAAGCAATGAGAGTCATAAATCCGGAGAAATAGTTTATGTAAATATATGCCTGATCACCAATCATATTTCGGAGAGGATCGATAACTGTTTTTCCGGTAAAAGCACCGATGTTAACCATCATGTAGAAAATAGAATATCCACGTGCACGGGTAGCCTCGGTTGTTTCCTTGGCAACAGAAGCCGAAATAACAGACTTAATAAATGAGCCGCCTATCATGATTATAAATAAAACCGGCACTATCAACCAACGGAAAACGCTATCTGTCAATCCACTAAAATGGGTACTTGCCCCATAGCTCACCAACCCGGTACTTTCAAGCAATGTAGGCAATACTCCTAAACCAAAGTATCCGGCAGTTAATAACGAAAAGGCAACAAGCATTGATTTACGAAAACCAATCTTATCGGCATATGCTCCGGTAAAAATAGGAAGCAAGTATAATCCACCGGAAAAAGACCGGAAATCATACTTGCTTCGAAATCATTAAAACCTAAAATAGTAGATAAGTAAATAGTGAGAACGATAAACACAGCATAGTAAGCCATGCGTTCAAACAGTTCGACTGTGTTGCTGACATAAAAGGCTCTTGTGAACCCTTTGGCAGCAGGCTGAGGGGAATTGTTCATTTATGTTTTTCTTTTTTAAATTGATAATAGGACGCAAAGATAAGATTTTCTGCCAATGCGACACCCACACATCTAAAATAAAAGCCGGAAAAAGGCTTGCAAAGCGAATTCCCGACTCAGTTTATTGTAACAGATAAGATGACACTAATTAAAAATGAAAAAAGTTTTTAGCATTAAAATAACTGATATCTTCAACCATCTGACAGACACGCTCCATTTCCGATAAAGGTATCTCACCGTTTTCCACATCACACCCCAATAAATTACATAAAGTACGACGAAAATATTCATGACGAGGATAGGAGAGGAACGAACGAGAATCCGTCAACATTCCCACAAAGCGGCTCAATAATCCAAGAAGAGAAAGAGCATTTAATTGCCTTTCCATTCCATCCTTCTGATCAAGGAACCACCATCCCGACCCGAACTGAATCTTACCAGGTATACTCCCATCTTGAAAATTACCTATCATGGTGGCAATTACTTCGTTTGCACAAGGATTCAGATTATACAGAATTGTTTTAGTCAACTTACCTTTTGAATTCAGCCGATCCAGGAATTTACTCATGGCTTTAGCTGTAGCAAACTCACCTATTGAATCAAATCCCGTATCAGGCCCCAACAGCTTGAACATTCGGCTGTTATTGTTCCGAATAGCACCGTAATGGAATTGTTGTGTCCATCCTTTTTCCCAGTCCATTTCACCGAGCACAACTAACATTGCCGATTTAAACTTCAAAACTTCTTCTTTTGTCAGTTCCGAACCGCCGTATATTTTATTGAAAATAGTTTTAATCTCACCTTCCGTATAGTCCTCAGCATAAAATTCTTCGATCCCGTGATCAGACAGCTTACACCCTTGCTCTGCAAAATAGTCGTGACGTTTACGTAAAGCTAAGATCATATCATTATAGTCAGAAATAGTAATCTCACTTATTTCTGACAATTTTTCTATATAAGTGCGAAAATCTGAAGGAACTTCCACAGCCATAACTTTATCCGGACGCCATGTGGGGAGCATCTTGATTTCAAATCCACTTTCGCGAGTTCTAATATGATATTCCAATGAATCGATAGGATCATCCGTTGTACATACGGTTTCCACATGATAACGCCGCATCATTCCGCGGGCAGAATATTCCTGAGAAGAAAGTTTCTCATTACATTCATCATAAATTTCACGTGCTGTTTTCGGATTTAGTACTTTATCAATACCAAATGCAGTTTTCAGTTCCAAATGCGTCCAGTGGTACAGTGGATTACGGAAAGTATATGGGACCGTTTCTGCCCATTTCTCAAATTTCTCCCAATCTGACGTTTCTTTACCGGTACAAAAGCATTCATCCACACCATTGGAACGCATGGCACGCCATTTATAATGATCACCGCCTAGCCATATTTCAGTTAAGGACTTAAACCGATAATCATCTGCTACCATTTGGGGATTTAAATGACAATGATAATCAATAATTGGCATCTTAGCCGCATGATTATGATATAATTCCTGAGCCGTTTCGGTTTGAAGCAGGAAATTTTTATCCATAAAATTTTTCATTCTTTTGTGCTTTTATTGTATAGAATAATTATCTAAGATATAACCAAGATTACACTATTGATTATAAGCAAAATACCTTCTATTTATATTTTGATTTCATCAATCGTTATCGAACACAAAATTAAAAAATTACTTAGAGATACAAAAATAAACCGGATATTTATAGGATTTTGGTCTTAAAATAAGAAAGGAAAAACGTTTTATCAGAATGAAGGTTACAGGATGTTAACTTCCTACCTCCAATGAAGTTGACTTCCTATTTCCAAGAAGTTAACTTCCTACATATAGGATGTTAATATCGTATTCTTAAGATGTTAACTTCTTAAAATACGGATATCCCAAATGTTTGGTGTGCACCGCATACTACTGCTTATACCTTCTAATAGGAGGTCAAATTTCTTCTTTTTTTGCAGCACGAAGGATAAGAGTAGTGGCTCCAATAGTAATAATGGCTCCGTCATCAATGCGAATACGGTCTTTATCCCCCAAGATCTCGTTCATCAAGAAAGTTCCGGTCAGGCTTGGGGCATCACGAAGAGTATAAACCAATTCTCCTTGTCTGTTACGCTTCACATTAATAATACAGTGGCGTCTGTCCATACTCATATCACCGGTTTCAATCGGAGTATTAATATCTGTACCTACACAACGGCGGCCAATGATATTATCACCTTCTTGCAGAGGTAAGACTTGCTTGAAACCGAAGACATTTTCAATGACAACGATACAGCCAAACTCTTCTTTATATACATCTTCATCCAATTTCTCTTCCTTACGAGGAGCCTTCATCTTACTCTTCCCCAGACGAATACTGAATTGCTTACCACAGTGTTCACATACAAAAACCAATGACTGGCCTTCGCTATATTTAGTTTCATCAAAAGAAAGATAGTTCTCACATTTAGGACAAAGAATTCTTTTCATTATAAAATATTTATTTAGCTAACATCCAGGCGTTCTTATAAGCCTCGTTCTCTCTTAATTTCAACAATTGACGGTTGGCATCTTCACGATCGGCACATGACATAATACTCACGCGAATCTTACCGTCACCCGTCAATACTCTGGCACCTGTATATCCCTTGGCTTTAAGTTCACCTGCCATCGCCTCCGCATCTTTCGTATTAGCTACGCTGGCAATAATTATATGATATGGAAAAGTTTTTTCCACAACCTTGGTTTCGGTTGCTTTCATTGTCTTTTCCGGTTGGTTAACTTTCACTTCTTTTACCGCAACCGGCTTTACTACAGATGCTTTACGAACAGTGGACGACTTTTTCTTCGCAGTTGCCGGTTTGGTTTGTGGGATGGCATCAACTGATTTTAGCATAACCGGAGTCATTGCCACCGATTGTTTCTCTATCTTTTCAAACAAATCAGTTGGAAGTAGCCGGGCATAATTTCCTTTTTCAATATATGTATTCTCTACCGGTGTTGACATAAAGAAAACAATGCAACCGCTGCAATCATAGCTACGGCATTTCTCAAAAAGGCCCAGTTCGCTCTGAATTCATAACTTGTCTTTTTCTTAAGAACAGTCGGAAGAATTTGTTCTTTCTCCGGACGTCGCAAAGCCGACAACTCCTTCATCTCAAACGAGTCGAGCCCATAGAGGTAAGGAGTGGTAATTTTATTGTCGTAAGGAACAAACTCGTAAGTATTATGAATGGTATAGCGGATTTCTCCAATATTAGGAAGATCAGTTTTTCCATCCTCATGCAGAGCGGAGATAAGTTCTGCCACCTCTTTTTCTACCATTTTCGTAGCATCCGAGAAGTTAGTATCGTACACAGCCATATAAGATTGTACTAAGACACCATCATTCAACGTCAATTGAGGATTGAAACCAATAGTACGGGTAGGAGGGAGGAATAAATTCTCTTCAGCCACTCTCATAGCAGGAGCGTAGTGAGCTATAAATCCACCAAAACCGGGAACGATCACACAATCATTCTCTAATAATAATACTTCAATATGCTGTGCCAATTCAATCATGTGTGCAAAATTAACTGATTAATTCAAGATATGCCATAAAACCGCACATTTTATTATTAACAAATGCTAAACGCCGGCTTCCTTTCTTAGCCATCTATAACTGTCATATTAGAAAAAATGCCTACTTTTGCGCTACTTAATAATATCATCAGAAACGAATGAATTATATACAAACAGAAATAGATGGTGTGTGGATCATTGAACCGAAGATTTTTTTCGATCCGCGCGGATATTTCATGGAAGCATTCAAGCAACAGGAATTTGATGCTACTATCGGACAGATAAATTTTATACAAGATAATGAATCTCAATCTTCATTCGGCACGTTACGCGGACTCCATTATCAAAAAGGAGCCTATAGCCAAGCCAAACTAGTGCGTGTCATCAAAGGTGAAGTGCTGGATGTGGCTGTCGATTTAAGAAAGTCATCACCTACATTTGGAAAGCATATCAGCGTATTGTTAAGCGACGAAAATAAACGCCAGCTTTTTATTCCCCGTGGGTTTGCCCATGGATTTTTAGTGAAAAGCGAAATAGCTATCTTTACTTATAAGGTAGATAATATATATGCCCCCCAATCTGAGGCTTCTATCCTATACAATGATCCGGCATTGGCTATCGACTGGCCTATTGCCGATTCTCAACTTGTCATGTCAGAGAAAGACAAGCAGGCAGGAGCCTTTCGGGAAGCAGAATATTTTGAATAGAAACCCTCAATAAATAAAAGAACATGAAAATTGCAATTGTCGGAACCGGATACGTAGGTTTGGTCACAGGAACCTGTTTTGCGGAAATTGGCGTGGATGTTACTTGTGTTGACACCAACAGCGAAAAAATAGAGGCGCTTAAAAAGGGGATTATCCCCATTTATGAAAATGGATTGGAAGAAATGGTCATCCGCAATACCAAAGCCGGTCGACTAAAATTTACGACTTCACTGGAAAGTTGCCTGGATGATGTAGAAGTAGTGTTCTCTGCTGTCGGAACCCCACCTGATGAAGATGGAAGTGCTGATTTGAGTTATGTACTCGCTGTGGCACGTACCATTGGACAAAACATGAAGAAATACAAACTTGTAGTCACCAAAAGTACCGTACCTGTAGGTACAGCATGCAAAGTTCGTAATGCTATTCAGGAAGAATTAGACAAACGGGGTGCCAAAATAGAATTTGATGTAGCTTCCAATCCTGAGTTTCTGAAAGAGGGTAATGCAGTCAATGACTTTATGAGTCCTGACCGTGTTGTAATCGGTGTGGAATCGGAACGTGCAGAAAAATTAATGACTAAGCTATATAAGCCATTCATGCTAAATAATTTCCGCGTGATATTCATGGATATTCCCTCTGCCGAAATGACCAAATATGCCGCAAACTCAATGTTGGCTACTCGTATCAGTTTCATGAACGACATCGCTAATCTGTGTGAGTTAGTAGGAGCTGATGTAAATATGGTGCGTAGCGGTATCGGTTCGGATACCCGTATCGGACGTAAGTTCCTTTATCCAGGCATTGGTTATGGTGGGTCATGTTTCCCCAAAGACGTAAAAGCTTTGATAAAGACAGCAGAACAGAATGGATATCAGATGCGTGTGTTACAGGCAGTAGAAGAAGTGAACGAAAATCAGAAAAGCCTGTTATTCGACAAACTGGTAAAACAATATAATGGAAATCTGGAAGGTAAAACAGTTGCATTGTGGGGATTGGCATTCAAACCGGAAACAGATGATATGCGCGAAGCACCTGCATTGGTCCTAATTGACAAACTGTTGAAAGCCGGCTGCAAAGTACGGGCCTATGATCCCGCAGCAGCAAATGAATGTAAAAGACGAATCGGCGAAACCATATACTATGCACGCGACATGTATGATGCGGTTTTGGATGCTGATGCTTTGATGCTGGTAACCGAATGGAAAGAATTTCGTCTGCCTTCGTGGGCCGTTGTGAAAAAAACAATGTCACAACAGGTAGTCATGGACGGACGTAACATTTATGATAAAAAAGAAATGGAAGAACAGGGTTTTATTTACCATTGTATCGGCAAATAATACCTTATACCACCGCATCCTCACAAACCTGATAACAGAGCTGGAAAGTTAAGAGTTTTTTTATAACCCCCAATTTACTTTTCAGCTCTTTTTTTATATCTTTATCGATATAAATGAGTAATTTTGCACAAAATTAAACAGATGATAAAGTACATTGCAACATTGTTACTGACGGTCTTATTCGTAGCATGCAATAATGGCAAAGGACAACAGCCCTCTGAAGAAAATGAAGACCCCAAGGCCAAAGAGATTCTCCAAGGCATTTGGCTTGATGATGAAACTGAAACTCCCTTGATGCGCATAATAGGAGATACGATTTATTATTCCGATGCTCAAAGTGCTCCGGTTTATTTCAAAATCCTAAAAGATACGCTCTATACCTATGGCAAAGACGTAACCCACTATCAAATTGACAAGCAGAGTGAATATTCTTTTTGGTTCCATTCTCTGGCTGATAATATTATCAAGCTCCATAAGTCGGAAGATCCTAATGATACATTGGCATTCTCCTTTAAGTCGGTTGAAATCATTCCGACCTATACAGAAGTCACTAAGAAGGACAGTGTGGTAATGTTCGATGGCGTCCGCTACAGAGCCTATGTATACATCAACCCCTCACAAATGAAAGTAGTGAAAACAACTTATTCGGAAGATGGTATCAGTATGGACAATATTTACTATGACAATGTAATGCATATATGTGTGTATGAAGGCAAAAAAAGTTTATATGCCAAGGACATTACCAAGCAAATGTTTGTAGATGTAATTCCAACAGATTTTCTGCAACAGGCCATTCTATCTGATATGAATTTTACAGGAATTGACCGCAAAGGCTATCATTATCAAGCACTCGTCTGTATTCCGGAAAGTCCGGTATGCAATCTTGTGAATCTTACCATCAGTTTCGATGGAAAACTAAATATAACGGCTGCAAAATATAAATAAACCGACCTGACCGAAGAATTACAAATAGTAAAAAGAGTATTAAGAGAAAAAGGGCAGAAAAGCTTTACGCTTATCTTCTGCCCGATCTGGGTGCCGTAGAACGTCCACCGTTATTATTTTTTCTATTTCCGTTCCGGAAGTTTCTTCCTCCTCTTCCTGCGTTAGTATACGAACGAGGATTATATTGAGGAGCTTCCCCCAATTCAGCCGGTACCGGTATCTTATAAATTTCTTTTTCGAGGAAATTCTCGATATTCTTAAAATTAGTTTGTTCTTTCTCATTCACAAACGTGAGGGCAACTCCATCATTGTTCGCACGTGCAGTACGTCCGATGCGGTGAACATAATCTTCACTGTCATGTGGAACATCGAAATTAATCACCAACCGGATATCATCAATATCTATCCCTCTGGATACAATGTCTGTAGCGACCAAAATATTGATACGTCCCGATTTGAATTCATGCATAATAAATTCACGCTGTACCTGCTCAAGATCAGAATGCATTTCTCCAACATTCAACTTCATCATTTTCAGCGCCTTTGCCACTTCTTTTACTTTTATCTTTGAAGATGCAAAAATGATAACTCTTTCGGGCACCTCTTCCGCAAACAAGCTTCTTACAATACCCAATTTCTGATTTTCGTAACAGACATAAGCAGCCTGAACAATTTTTTCAGCAGGTTTCGATACGGCCAGTTTGACTTCAGCAGGGTTATTCAGGATAGTATTGGCCAATTGCTGAATCTTAGCTGGCATGGTAGCGGAAAACATAATCGTCTGGCGTTCTTTTGGCAAATATTTTACGATCTGCATAATATCCTCGTAGAACCCCATATCAAGCATACGGTCTGCTTCATCAAGAATAAAATAAGAAACCCGGGATAAATCAACGTATCCCAGACTCAGATGTGCAATCAGGCGTCCCGGTGTAGCTATAACCACATCGGCACCAAGCATCAAGCCTTTTTTCTGCTGCTCAAAAAGTATTCCGTCATTTCCTCCGTAAACAGCCACACTTGAAACAGGCATAAAATAAGAGAAGCCCTCCATTTGTTGATCTATTTGTTGGGCCAGTTCACGGGTAGGTGACATAATCACACAGTTGATGGCATCTTCCGGATGTCCACCTTCCGACAATTTATTCAATATAGGCAACAAAAAGGCAGCCGTCTTACCGGTTCCTGTCTGCGCTACAGCGATTAAGTCTCTACCTTCGAGTATTACTGGGATCGCTTGTTCTTGTATAGGAGTACATTCCTCAAAACGCATAGCGTCGAGTGCTTCAAGTACATTGTCATTTAATTGTAATTCGGAAAACTTCATCGTTTATTTTATTTGCTCGCAAAGATAGAAAATTCACTACGTAGTACAAATTTTTCGGGTTCTTTTATTCTTTCCACTCTTACATATTCAAATAAGAGTCCTTAAATCCCAGGAAGTAAAGTACGCCATCAAGCCCAATCGTATTAATAGATTGTTTGGCATTGGCCACAACTTTGGGTTTTGCATGAAAGGCAATGCCAAGACCGGCAACTCCCAACATAGGAAGATCATTAGCTCCATCCCCAACAGCAATGGTTTGAGCGATATCTACTTTTTCTACCTGAGCGATCAATCGCAGCAGTTCCGCTTTACGCTTTCCATCTACCACATCTCCCAAATAACGCCCCGTCAGCTTGCCGTCTACAATCTCAAGTTCATTGGCATATACATAATCAACACCGTATTTCTTCTGCAAATACTGTCCAAAGTAGGTGAAACCTCCCGAAAGGATAGCAATCTTATAACCATACTTCTTCAGAACATACATCAAGCGATCCACCCCTTCAGTTATTGGCAGACTCTCGGCAATTTCCTGCATTACAGATTCGTCCAGTCCTTTCAGCAGTGCAACCCGCTCACGAAAACTTTCCGTAAAGTCAATTTCTCCCCTCATGGCACGTTCCGTAATTGCTTTTACTTCAGCACCTACACCGGCACGTATAGCAAGTTCGTCAATTACTTCGGTTTCTATTAATGTAGAGTCCATATCGAAACAGATCAGGCGGCGCATACGGCGATACATATTATCCAACTGGAAAGAGAAGTCCATTTCAAGTTCACTGGCCAATTTCATCAACTGTCCCTGCATAGCTTCTTTATCCCGGGGAGTACCGCGAACCGAGAATTCAATACAGGCTCGGGTATGCATTTTACGCTCATCCAATGGAATACGTCCGGTCAGACGTTTGATGGCATCAATATTCATGTCCTGTTCAGCTAAAATACGGGTAACCGCTGCAATCTGGCGAGCCGTAAGTTTACGTCCCAGCAATGTAAGGATATAGCGGTTCTTACCTTGCATATTCACCCAGCTTTCATACTCTTCTTCGGTAATCGGATAGAAACGAATGGTTACTCCCAAGGAAGATGCCTTAAAAAGCAACTCTTTCATCATAAATCCCGAGAGTTGTTCCTCAGTCATACAGAGAATGCCCAGTGAAAGGGTGTTATGAATATCTGCCTGACCAATATCCAGGATAGTGGCATCGTATTTTGCCAATATCTCTGTTACGGAGGCTGTAAGTCCCGGACGATCTTCACCGGTAATACGAATCAGAATTAATTCTGTTTTTGATGGTTGCATAGCTGAATGTTCATTAAGTATCCTGCAAAAGTAGGGGAAAATTCCCAGTATTTATGCTAAATAACATAAAAAACTGCACTTAAAAAGAGAGAAAATTACTTGTTTATTTGGAAGTTGGAATAATATTTACTTACCTTTGCACCCGGTTTCTGAATTAAAGGCCTTGACAGTCAACAGATTCCTCTCTGTTGTGCCTAAAAAGACGATGTTTCGGGGAGAGACCACTGTTTTAGAGGACAGTCCCGGATAGTATTAACTAAAACCGAATTACATGAGGCATGTAAAATGGATTTTTGTTGTATTACTAATTAGTTCCTTGACTTCTTTCGTAGAAAAAGACAAACCCACCGGAGGTTTGAATGTGGGTGACGTAGCCCCTGATTTCACAATCGAATCTACGTCAGATGCACAGTACAATTTTGATTTGACCGACTTAAAAGGTAAATATGTGCTGCTTAGTTTTTGGGCAAGTTACGATGCACAGTCCCGGATGCAAAACGCAAGTTTGAGCAATGCGCTTCGATCAACTTCTCAAGATGTGGAAATGGTTTCCGTTTCATTTGACGAATACCAGTCGGTATTTCAGGAAACCATTCGTAAGGACCAAATAGTTACGCCCACCTGTTTCGCGGAAACTAAAGGCGAAAACTCCGGCTTGTTTAAGAAATACCGTTTAAACCGGGGTTTCACTAACTATTTATTGGATGGAAATGGTGTGATTATAGCCAAAAACATCTCTGCTGCAGAACTTTCTGCTTATGCAAACAAAATCAAAGGTTGATTTTAAAGCGTAAGAAGAGAGTGGGGGTTCCCAACAGGATTTCGATCCCGGGAACGAGACAAAAGAGGAAATGAATACAACAAAAAATTCCGCCCGCACTTGTGGATTTCACAGGAGCAGGCGGAAATTCTTATTTTTAGACCCTTTGAATTCAAATGCAATCCATTATTTGGGAGCCTTTCTATATAGGTAAAATGCAATCAGCGCATACAGTAAATTAGGAATCCACATGGCGATCATCGGAGGCATATTTCCATTTACCGCAAAAGTAGATGCCACGGTCTGGAACAGGATATATGAAAAGCTCAGTCCAAGTCCTATTCCCAAATGCAATCCCATTCCCCCCTTTGTTTTTCTTGAAGAAAGAGATACTCCGATCACAGTCAGGATGAATGATGCAAATGACATGGCGATTCGTTTATGATACTCTATTTCAAACTCTTTGATATTGGCAATACCCCTTTGTTTCTGCTTATCTATATATGCACTAAGCTGAGGGCTGGTCAACATTTCCTGTTGATTACGCATAATCATGAAATCGGCAGGTTCCATCGGTATAATGGAATCCATCTTATCTCCACGGACAATAGTTTCCTTTAATCCGTCGAGATTACGAATCATATAATCCTTAATGGTCCATTTATTAACCGCAGTAGTATCATAAGTAATGCTACGGGCAGTCAAATGGGATACCAGTTTCTTATCTACGAATTTATCCAGCGAAAAACGGTTTCCTGTCTTATTGTAATCCTGATAGTTATCAATATAAGCAATCACGCCTGTGTCTATCTCCAACTGTATATTGTGTACATAAGTGGTCTTTTCTTTTTCACGTATTTATCTTCAAAGTCCAGACGAGTCACACTGCCTCTTGGAATCACATACGATCCTAATATAAAGGTAGAAATCGCAATGATACCGGCCGATATCATGTAAGGACGCAACATACGTTTAAAACTCATACCGGTAGAAAACATTGCAATAATCTCGGAGTTCTCAGCCAGTTTAGAGGTGAAGAATATGACAGCAATAAATACAAACAACGGACTGAACAGATTCGCGAAATATGGAATAAAGTTCATGTAGTAATCGAAGATGATTGCCGACCACGGCGCACTCCGTTCCATAAACTTATCCATCTTCTCGTTGAAGTCGAATACTACTGCGATGGAGATAATCAATGCAATAGCAAATACATACGTCCCCAAGAATTTCTTGATGATATATAAGTCCAGGCGTTTAATAAACCGATTGCTTCTCATAAATTTATAGTCTTGTTGACACTCTTTTCACCATCATAGGTTTCCAGGTTGAAAAGTCTCCTGCGATAATGTGCTTGCGTGCTTCTCCTACCAGCCACAAATAAAACGCCAGATTGTGGATAGATGCAATCTGCATGGCCAGCAACTCCTGCGCATGGAATAAATGGCGCAAGTATGCTTTGCTGTACAGTGTGTCTACATACGAAGCACCGTCAGCTTCAATAGGAGAGAAGTCTGCTTCCCATTTTTATTACGCATGTTCATGATACCGTCTTTCGTAAACAACATTCCGTTTCGTCCGTTACGGGTAGGCATCACACAGTCGAACATATCTACTCCACGTTCAATACCCTCAAGAATATTAACCGGTGTGCCGACTCCCATCAGATAACGTGGTTTGTCCTTGGGAAGTATCTCGTTCACCAACTCAATCATCTCGTACATCTTATCTACCGGTTCGCCTACGGCAAGTCCGCCAATGGCATTACCGTCTGCATCTTTCGAAGCTATGTATTCTGCAGATTGTTTACGCAGGTCGGGGTATACACATCCTTGCACGATAGGAAAAAGAGACTGGCTATAACCATATTTAGGTTCCGTCTCATTGAATCGTTGAATGCATCTGTCGAGCCAGCGGTGTGTCAATCCCAATGACTTTTTGGCATATGCATAATCCGAATCCCCCGGCGGGCATTCGTCAAATGCCATCATGATGTCGGCACCTATGATACGTTCGATATCCATAACCTTTTCAGGAGTAAAGATATGCTTGCTGCCATCAATATGCGAACGGAATTCGGCCCCTTCTTCACGCAATTTACGGATACCGGACAAAGAGAACACCTGAAAACCACCACTATCGGTCAGCATCGGACGGTCGAATCCATTGAACTTATGCAATCCACCGGCTTTTTCGAGTACATCCAGTCCCGGCCGCAAATAAAGATGATATGTATTTCCCAGAATGATCTGTGCCTGAATATCCTCTTTCAATTCAGTCTGATGTACTCCTTTCACACTGCCGATTGTACCTACCGGCATAAATATAGGGGTTTGTATTTGCCCGTGGTCTGTTGTAATCAGACCGGCACGGGCATTACTTTTTGCGTCTGTATATTGTAATTCGAATGTCATTCCTGGTTGGCTTTCTTTACGGATAAATCAATGGCATCGGCAACCTTCTCTTGAGTCAATGCAATGGCAAAGACCTCTTTTACATCATTCACATAATGGAAAGTCAGTCCTTTCAGATATATATCCTGTATTTCGTCAATATTCTTTTTGTTCTCGGCACTCATAATAATTTCTTTGATGCCGGCACGCTTAGCTGCCAGAATCTTCTCCTTAATACCACCTACCGGAAGTACCTTGCCACGTAACGTGATTTCCCCGGTCATAGCCAGATTAGCCTTCACCTTACGTTGTGTCAAAGCAGAAGCCAACGAAGTAGCCATTGTGATACCCGCCGACGGACCGTCTTTCGGAATAGCTCCTTCGGGGACATGGACATGGATGTTCCAGTTATCAAAGATCTCTTCATCCAGATTTAAGAGTGAAGCATGTGCTTTGATATACTCAAGTGCCAGCATAGCAGACTCTTTCATCACTTCACCCAAATTTCCGGTTAATGTGAGACGTCCGCCCTTGCCGCGGCTCAGACTGGTCTCAACAAATAAGATTTCACCTCCAACGGCTGTCCATGCCAATCCTGTCACCACACCGGCATAATCATTGCCTTGATATTTATCACGAGTATATTCCGGAGCACCCAGGAAGTCATACAAATCAGTCGGTTTGATTTCTGTTTTTAAGAAGAAACCATCTGTTGCATATTGGCGGGCCGATTTACGAAGAATCTTACCGATTTTCTTTTCCAACTCACGCACACCGCTTTCACGTGTGTACGATTCGATAATAGCTTCCAGCGTATCTTTTGGAATTTTAATGTCGGTCTTCTTCATTCCGTTTGCTTCCAGCTCCTTCGGCACTAAATGCTTTCGTGCTATTTCCACTTTTTCTTCCGTGATATAACCACTCACTTCAATCAGTTCCATTCGATCGAGCAATGGTCCGGGAATGGTATTCAAATTGTTTGCCGTAGCAATAAACATCACTTTGGACAAGTCGTAATCCACATCCAGGAAATTATCATGGAAAGCCGTATTTTGTTCCGGATCAAGCACTTCAAGCAAAGCCGATGAAGGATCTCCCTGACGGTCGGCACTCACTTTATCTATTTCATCCAGAATAAATACCGGATTCGAAGAACCCGCTTTAATCAGGTTTTTGATAATACGTCCCGGCATTGCACCGATATAAGTTTTACGGTGTCCGCGAATTTCCGCTTCATCGTGCACACCTCCCAATGACATACGGATATATTTCCGCTTCAAGGCTGCGGCAATCGATTTTCCCAGTGAAGTCTTACCAACTCCCGGAGGGCCGTATAAACAGATAATAGGAGACTTCATGTCACCCTTCAATTTAAGTACGGCTAAATGTTCCAGAATGCGTTCCTTTACTTTCTCCAGACCATAATGATCCTTATTCAGCGTTTTCTCGGCATTCTTTAGGTTTAAATTGTCGGTAGTATAAACTCCCCACGGCAGATTGAGCATTGTCTGCAGATAATTCAACTGCACACTGTAATCCGGCGATTGAGGATGGGTACGTTCCAGCTTGGCAAGCTCTTTCAGGAAAGTTTCCCGCACTTCGGTACTCCACTTCATGTGTTCTGCCTTTTGGCGCATCTCTTCTATTTCCTGTTCCTGGCCGCCACCACCCAGTTCGTCCTGGATCGTTTTAATCTGCTGCTGCAGGAAATACTCACGTTGCTGTTGGTCAATATCCTCACGGGCACGCATCTGGATAGATGCCTTTATTTCGGCCAACTGCACTTCACGATTCAGGATTTCAAGCAACCGATAGGTACGTTCACGCAACGAATCAATGCGCAACAGTTCGATTTTCTCGTCCTTCTTCAACGGAAGGTTCGTACAGATAAAGTCCACCAGGAACATGTGGTTCGTCAGGTTTTTGATGGCAAACGCTGATTCCTGATGTAAAGTGTCCGATGATTTAATATATCGTATTGTCAAATCCTTGCAGGTTTCCACCAATGCCTGAAACTCCTTATCATCTTTTGAAGGGATTTCTTCTTCAACAATGTTCACTTCACCCTTCAGGTACGGATGTGTCTCCGTGATATTCTTCAGCTCCAGGCGTTTCATTCCCTGGATAATGACTGTTGTTGTCTGGTCGGGCATTTCGAGTACACGCACAATCTTACCTATGGTTCCGATCGGGTGCAAGTCCTCAAATGCCGGCTCGTCCGTTTCCGCCATTTTCTGGCAAACTACTGCAATATAGGATTTTTTCTTATCGGCTTCCCTCACCAATCTCAAAGATGATTTTCTGCCAACAGAAACAGGCATAAATACTCCGGGGAACAATACCATATTACGGAGGGGGAGTACCGGAAGAGTTTCACCAACCTTTATGTCAAACACTTGATCTTCGTTTCCGTCAAAATCGGCAATTAATGAAAATGCGTTATCATTCTGGTCATCCATCTCTCTTAAATATCTTTCTTTCTTCATTTCGTATAAATTAGTTTATGTCATATCAGCGAACATAAAACGTTCGCAAAGTTAATCGATTCTTCATTAAGAATAAAACATCTATTCGATAAAAACACAAAAACAATGCCAAATAATAATGTGGACGGAATGTCATATCACAATATTTACCTATTTTTGGCGAACTTAATTATTTCTTAGCTAAATGAGCCAACCTTTTTTTCAGTTTAAACAGTTTACTGTCTGGCACGATAAATGTGCCATGAAAGTAGGCACAGACGGTGTCCTGCTCGGAGCTTGGACCCCGGTAGAGTCCTCGGCACGTATTCTTGATATTGGTACCGGTACCGGATTGGTGGCACTTATGCTGGCCCAACGCTGTTCCGCTTCCGTTATTGCTCTTGAAATAGACGGAAAAGCCGCACAACAGGCTGCAGAGAATATCACCCGTTCACCTTGGGGAAGCAGGATAGAAGTCGTTTGCCTGGATTTCAGGTTATACAGCAATAAGAACAATAGCCTGAAATATGATACAATCGTATCAAATCCTCCATATTTCACAGACTCCCTGAAGTGTCCGGACAGCCAGCGCAACATAGCCCGACATAACGATAACCTGTCTTATGAAGAATTGCTGAAGGGAGTATCGAATTTTACTTTCGCCAAATGGTACTTTTACAGTAGTCATACCGATGGATGCAAGTGATTCTTTTAAAGACATCGCATCTTCACAAGGCCTGTATCCATCCCGCCAGCTCTTGGTCATCACTAAACCGGGAGTACCCCCAAACGTACCTTGATCTCATTT